>Ga0302326_10022826_pt1 | contig 12777 bp, 3 predicted proteins | sample Palsa_T0_3_FD_202264 | JGI IMG/M metagenome (GOLD analysis project Ga0302326, IMG submission 202264) | Peat permafrost microbial communities from Stordalen Mire near Abisko, Sweden - Palsa_T0_3 | ecosystem: Environmental > Terrestrial > Soil > Palsa > Peat permafrost | place: Sweden: Abisko... | reverse complement strand
GACTCATCTCATCGACGCTGGAAATTTGAAGTACATCATGGCTGACTCCACCGGACCGACTGTATGGAAGTTCCGGCGCAACTTTCGTCATATTCTCTGGATCGGCGATGTGATCCTGGTGATCGACGATGTGAAGAGCTACCAGCCGGGTCAGTTTCAATGGCTGCTCCACGTCGGGGAAAAAGCAACGATCAAGAATGCAACCATGCAGATTGACGGAATTCATGGTCAGGTTGAAGTTCGTCCATTGTTCCCGGCAGAACTTCCGGCTGGTCTGCCCGCAGACTTTCCAGAGGCTATGCGCGTCGTAGAGGAGTCCGGCTTCAAAGACCATGACATCAAACATCCCGACACGTACTACGCCTTTGAACCTCCGGACAAAATCGATCAGACGACGTTCGTCGTCGCTTTAATCCTGAACGATCCTGCAAAGCCAGAACCGCTGGTGGAGCGCTTCCAGACTGCCAATATGGAGGGCGTTCGCATCACGCAATCGGGGGTCGTTACTGAGGTCTATGTGAACACCCTCGCAGAGGGCCGCATCCGTCATCGAAATGCCATCGTGGACGCGAATGCTTGGGAAACTGATGCATATTTGACAGCACTGACATTCCCGGAAAAGGAAGATCGTTCGAAGCCAGCAAACATCACCGGTTTATTCGTTGCTGACGGGAGCTTTTTACGACAGAACGGCACTGTCGTCTACGACTCATTGAGCAAGGTCTTCCTGAACGCGTCGTACTCTTCCGGCAAGTTGGATGTGTCCTTGCAAGGACAACCGGATGTCAATCTCTCGCTTCTTCGCGGACAACGGAAAGAGAACGTGACGGTCAACGGCAAGCCTAATGCGGCAGTAAAGACTCTCGGTAATGGTCTTATCGGGATATCACTAAAACCTTAACTCCAGAGCAGCCGGAGTAGCCCTGAATCATCCAACCGAGCTTTATCTTCAAGGCGAGGACTGCCTCTTCTACCGAGTTCTCTTGCTGTCTACTTAGCTGCTGCAACTCGCGGTCAGACATCATTTGAGTAGGCCAAGAGATAATCCATACCAGTCATGTTTTCAGAATACCGATCTGGCACAATCGAATTGGGTCGGTCTCCAAAGCGCTCCCATACCTCCTCGGCACCCATAGCCAAGTACCCTCCGCTCAAGCGTCCGTCAAGGCGCTTCGCCCGCTACGCGGCGCGCAAAGAACGCGCAGCCTTGACCGACGCCTCCGCTCCGGGTGAGGCGCTGTCATGAGAAGAATGTCTTCTTCTCATGTGTCCAGATACACATGGAAAGGCGACGGCAGAAGGGCCATAGGGAGCTGGTGGGGGCAGCAAAGCCGACGAGGCAACAACCTACGCCGCCGAGATCCGAATGGTTAACAATGGGTAAAAACGGGTGTCTGGCATGATTGGGTGCAAAGCGGCTATAAATGGGTGAAAATGGATATCAGCCATGTACCGCATTACCAACATCACGATCACCCCGGAAATCCTTAAGCTCATCGCCGAGATTGACGAGTTCAAGGGCCGTTGGACGGTCATTGAAACGCTTGCCCCTGAAAAACTCACCATGCTTCGGCGTATTGCCACAATCGAGAGCGTGGGGTCGTCCACCCGCATTGAGGGGTCGAAGCTCAGCGATGCATAGGTGGAGGCCCGCCCCGTATTTCTAAGCCAGAAGAGGCTAGAGATTTCGGCGGTCACGACTGCCATTCGGATCGTCCACGACGCTTGCTAAATGCATCCTGCGAGAACCCCACCTTGGTAATCGTCTTAAGGGGCTAAGCATCCTCGGTCGATCGACGAGATCAGGCGCCAGAGCCGTTGTGCCGTGGCTCCCTCGAGGATTAAGACTTCGAAGGCAAATTGTCCCTTGACAGAGCAAATCTTCGCGGGATAGTATCGGCGGTCGTAAAAGGATAACGTTACCAATGCGTGCTGCACAAAGAGCGTATTCAAGCTTCGATAGCGTTATTTCATAGATCACCAGAGGCAGAGTGTCGTTCTCACGAATGGCGTCGGGGCTGCGTGTTGGCGCCTGCCACTGGGAATGAGCGGGGGAAGTTATGAAGGTTTGCCGTGGCGTCGAGCGTCTGCTGTTATGTGCTTCCGTGTGGCTTTGCATCACCGGCTGGATCGCAGCGTCGGAGGCCCAGTCCGCCCTCACGTTTCAGCCCGCGGTCATCACGACGATCGCGGGAAGCGGCACGGCTGGTTTCGCCGGGGACCTCGGCCCTGCCCTGAGTTCGGAGGTCTCGAGCGGCATCAAGGGGATCGTTGCCGATACGTCCGGCGACGTCTTTTTTGTCGATGGAACCTACTGCACGGTGCGGGTGGTGTTTGAAGGTGGCCCGTCCGCAGCGATGCTGATTACGGCGGAGAATCCATCGGTGACCTCTCCGGTCATCGGGAACATCTATGTGATAGCTGGAAGCGAAAACCAGTGCGGCACGCCTGCCAATGGGACGTTGGCGACCAACGCGAAGCTCACCACAAATACGGGAGGGTTGGGCCTCGACTCGGCGGGAGACGTCTATGTCACCGGTACCTCGTCCACCGTTTGGGAGGTCTACGCCGGAGGCACGAATACAGCGGGTACGAATTTGATTGCCCTCGAGGCGGGCGTTATGGCACCGACGCTGGGTGCGATCTACCGCGTCGCGGGCAACCGCGCCAGCGCCAATGGCGGAGATGGGACGCTTGCAACATCGAGCGCGGTTGGTCTACATGGCATCGACGATATCAAGATTGATACTGCAGGGAACATGTACCTCGTGGACCAGGGGAACAATTCCATCCGCGAGGTCAGCGCTTCCACTGGCTTCATCAGCACCATTGCTGGTGGGGGCGGAACGGCTTCGGGAGCGACTGGCCAGAGCCCGAATGGGACCGTGGCTTCGTCCTCATTGTTGAATGCGCCTTATGCTGTAGCGGTGGACGCTTCGAACAATGTCTACATCTCCGACAAGAACAACAATCTGATTCGGATGATCTACAGGGGCGGGAGCGCAGCCGCAGCGCTGATCGATCTTGAGGAACCGGGGGCTGGGACGCCTGTGGTGGGTAGCTTATACACGGTTGCTGGAGGGGGAAGTACGTTGGCGCCGTACGCGGTGCGGGCGACCTCTGCAAAGCTGAACGGTACGACCGCGATGTTCCTCGATCCGGCAGGCGATCTCTACCTTTGCGTGAACGGGTACAACCTGATCGCCGAGGTCAATGCTTCCACAGGGGTGATTTCCGTAGTTGCCGGCACAGGAGTTGCTGGAACGCCTACCGCATCGGATGGAGATGGTGGCATCGCCACCAGCGCGCAGCTGAACTCGCCCCGCGGCGTTGCCGTGGACGTGGCTGGCCGGATCTACATCACAGATTCTTCCGATCTCAAGGTGCGTCAGGTCGGTCCGCAGGGCCTGGCGACCTTCGCTGGTCAAGAGCCCAGCACGACTAGCGCGCCGCAAACCGTTTTGCTGAGCAACGCAGGCAACTCAGTGTTGCACTTTACGGGAGGAGCGCCCACGTTTGGCGGCCAAGGGGCGGCCTTGTTTGCGGTGGATACTGCCTCTTCACTGAACACCTGCAACCTTACGCCGCTCTCGCCAGGTGGGAACTGCACGCTCGCGATCACCTATAGCCCGTCGACGAATGATGCAAGCACTGCCTCACTCTCCTTTATGACCGATGGTGTTTTGTCGCCGCAGGAGATCCTGCTGCAGGCCGCTGCTTTACCAGCGACTACCACAACGTTGCAGGCTTCGGAGAGCAGCGTAGTTGCAGGAACTCCGGTCACCTTCACGGCAACTGTTGCGGGAGGGGCGCTTCCCTCCGGCACAGTGTCTTTCTACAGCAATGGGAGCACCTTGCTGGGAAGTTCCACGTTGAATGCATCCGGCGTAGCCACACTGGCCTACACGTCCACGGCAACAGGCACACTCCTCGTAACGGCCACGTATGCGGGTAATGCGTCCAATGCGAGTTCGAACTCAGGCGCAGTGTCGGTCAACGTCACGGGTGGCGCTGCCTCTTCTCTTTCTGTCGTTGCCTCGTCCCCGACGGTGAACCAAGGGCAGAGTGTCAGCTTTACGGCCACGGTGACTGGCGGCTCCGCACTGCCCACAGGGGCCGTGAGCTTCGTCGATGGCGCCACACTGCTGGGGAGTGCGCCACTGAATGGGGCAGGCGTCGCGGTGCTCTCCACAGCTTCTGTGCCTGTAGGTCCGAATACGATTCAGGCGAACTATCCCGGGGATGCCAACTACATGGCTTCGTCCTCCACCGTAGCGGTGCAGGTAAATGGGATTCCGAGCATCGCACTGATCCCGTCGTCGACGAATCTCAACCTCGGCGTGAAAGAGACACTGACGGTATCGGTGACAGGAACGGGAGTTACGCCTACCGGCACGGTTATCTTCTATTTAGGTTCTTCGGTCTTAAGATCTGTACCTCTTGTTGGCGGAGTTGCGACGCTTTCCACCAGCGCCCTCCCGGATGGATCCGATATTCTCACTGCCGCGTATAGCGGTGATGGGAACTACATCTCCGGGACATCTCCGGCTGTCATCGTCACGGTGTCTGGCCGGGCATTTGTTCATCCCGGCGGATTGCACACGCAGGCTGACTTCGATCGCATGCAACAGGAGGTCGCAGCCGGAACTCATCCGTGGATCGATGACTGGAACCTGCTCATTGCCGACCCGCAGGCGCAGACCACCTATGGCAACCATGCCACGGCGAACATGGGAAGCAGTCGCCAAAATGCCGACCTCGATGCCCACGCGGCGTATCTCGACGCCATCCGCTGGCGTGTCTCAGGCGATACCACTTATGCCGACGCGGCGAAGAACATACTGAACGCGTGGGCGAGTAAAGTAAACCAGGTTCCGACGGGCACGGACATCCCAGGTCTCATCGGCATCGCGATTCAGGACTTTGCTCTCGCTGGCGAGACTCTGCGCGGCTATTCCGGTTGGTCTGATGCGGACTTTGCTGCATTCCAGGCCATGTTCACGCACTATCTTTATCCCGTGGTGAACGACTTCCTGACGAACCACAACGGCGCAGCGATCGATCATTATTGGGCGAACTGGGACGCCTGCAATCTTGGAGCGCTCATCGCCATGGGTGTGCTCAACGACAACACGGACTGGTTCAACCAGGGAGTGACGTACTACCAGAGCGGCGGTGGAAACGGGGCGATCAACCATGCTGTGTGGACGCTCTACAACGATGGAGCGCTGGGACAGTGGCAGGAGTCGGGCCGCGATCAGGAACATGCGCAGCTGGGGGTGGGGCTGCTGGGTTATGCGGCGCAGACTGCATGGAACCAGGGCGTCGATCTGTTCGGTTACAACAACAATCGTCTGCTGGCAGGGGCCGAGTATGTGTCCCTGTACAACATTAACCAGACCGTTCCTTACACCACGTACAACAACAGCGACAATGTGCTGCAGTATTACGCCTCCGTCAACGGACGGGACCGGTTGGACGATCGACCGGTATGGGAGTTGCTGTACAACCACTACGGCGTGCTCCAGGGTTTGGGCGCGCCCAACACACAGGCGATGGCACAGCTGCAGAGACCGGAACACGGTAGCACCGATCATTTTGGCTACGGAACTTTGACGTTCACACTCAACGCGACCTCATCGCCGTATCCCCCTTCTCCGACACCGGCTGTGCCCACGGGGCTCATCGCCACGGCCAGCGTTGGCCAGGTGTTTCTCAACTGGGCTTCGGTAGCAACTGCGAACGGCTATAACGTTCTGCGTTCCACGGATGGCGCGTCCTATGCGGTGATCGCCAATCTCAGCCAGACCACCTTGCCTCAGTACACCGACACTTCCGTCGCTAACAGCACAACGTACTGGTACGAAGTGCAGGCGATCAACCAGTCGGGAAGCAGCGCGAGTTCGCCGGCGTCGAGTGCTATGCCAGTAGGCGCCGGGGCACTTCCGACTGGCTGGATGGATGCGGACATTGGAGTTGTGCAGACGCCAGGCAGTGCACAGTATGCGACCGCTGCTGGTAACACGTTCCTCGTCACAGGCCAGGGAAGCCGCATTGGCAGCACGGCAGATTCGTTTCATTACGCGTATCAGCAGGTCACCGGCGACTTCACGCTGACGGCGAGGCTTGCGAGCGAGAATGGCACGCTTAGCAATACCGGCCTGGTGATGCGCGAATCGCTCGATCCTGCGGCACCAGCTGCGGTGATGGTGCTGGGCTCGACGGGTAGCAGAATTGCTGCAGCAGGAAGCCGCTCGTCCTCGGGCGCAAGCATGGCCTACACCCTTGGCGACCAGTACACGAACATTCCTGTGTGGCTGCGGCTGCAAAGAGCGGGGAACATCTTTACGGCCTCACAATCCTCCGATGGCGTTACGTGGTTCACGGTCCTGACCAGCACCATCAGCATGGCGAATATGTACTATGTTGGCCTGGCTTCGTGTTCCGGGGATGTCTCCACCAACTCAACGGAGACAAGCCTATTCGACAACGTGGGGTTCATTACCGCTTCGCAGCCGAGTCTGACGGTCTCTGTAGTATCCTCCTCCATTTCGTATGGTCAGCCGCTGCCGGCCTACACCGCGACCTATAGCGGGTTCGTGAACGGAGATACGTCTGCTGTCCTGAGCGGGGCACCCTCGCTCACCACTGTCCCGGCCATCCCGAGCGATGCGGGTACGTACACCATCACGGCTTCGGCAGGTACCATGACCGTGCCCAACTACAGCCTTCATTTTGTGAACGGCACGCTCACGATCCAGCAGGCGGCTGTCAGCGTATCAGTGGTGGCGAGTCCCGTGCCCGCAGTCCAGGGCTCGGCAGAGGTTCTTACGGCTAACGTGATTGGCGCGGGCAATCCGACAGGTACGGTTGTCTTCAGCGCAAGTGGAGTTGCACTGTGTACCGCGACGGTCAATGCGTCAGGAGTTGCGACGTGTTCGTTTGTTCCCGCAGTGTCCGGCAGCGAAGCGATTACCGCGGTGTACCAGGGGGACACGAACCATCTCTCCGGCTCCGCAAGCACCACGCTGAATGTGTACGACCCAGCTGTCTCGTTGCAGCTGTCCAGCACGCAGCTGGTGTATCCGGGCGCTGCCGACGTTACGGTGTGCGTCACCGGCACCGCTGGGTCCACTCCCACTGGCGCCATTCAGGTGATCGATGGCGGTACTGCGCTCACCACGCTGTCGCTGCAGGGCAATGGCTGTGCCTACTGGTACATCACGCCGGGCCTCGCTGCCGGGGTTCATCCGCTGACTGCGGCTTACTCCGGCGATGCTAGCCATCCGGCAGGTACTTCAAGTCCGACGATGGTGACCGTGACGCCCGTGCCGGTGAACATGGGCGTCTCCTGCTGGAACGCTTCATTCGCCTATGGAGCAAACTATCAGTGCACAGTCAACGTGAGCTCGAACGCAGGGTCCGCCCCGGGGTCGATCACTTATAGTCTTGATGGGGCCGCGCAGATCGTGGCGCCTCTCAGCAACGGAAGCGCCGCGTTCACCCTTGCCACTCCAGCTGTGGGATCTCATTCCGTCATCGTTGCGTATCCGCAGCAGACCAACTACGGTGCTGCGTCCGCGACCGAGTCCTTCTCTGTATCCGCAGCCCCTGTGAATGTATCGCTGACTCCGTCCAGCTGGTACGCGCCGACGGCAACGAGCCTGAGTTTCGCGGCCTCGGTGACCTCGTGGAGCGCAGGAGATCCCAACAGCACGGGGTCGATCTCGTTCTATGACGGTGCTGCGCTGCTTGGAACCGTGCCTGTAGATAGCAGCGGACGTGCAACGTATACAACATCTACCCTGGTGGCCGGCAGCCATCACATCACAGCGAACTTTGCCGCTGCAGCCAACTATGCTTCCGGTTCGGCCAGTGCAACCATCACGGTTACGCCGTAACGAGGAGGGTGAAGGGGATGCCATGGTCCATGGCCTGGGTCCGACTTGATGTTCAATGAAATCACGCGCCGCCGTTTCACTTCGTGGATGCTGGCATGTGGCTTTTCCTCGCGGTGGCTCATGGCCATTGCGGAGGGACAACGCGGCACATCCGGGCAGCGGGCCTTCGTGCATCCAGGACTTCTGCATTCGAGCGGAGATCTTGGTCGCATGCGGACGGCTGTGGCCGCGAAGGAGGAACCCATCTTTAGCGGCTTCGTGAAGTTGCGGGATCATCCTCAATCTCAGCCGAGCTACATTCCCGCAGGGGCATCGGTTGAAATCGGACGAAACCCGAATGTCCGGTTCGGCGAGTTCGATCGAGACTGCAACGCGGCGTATCAATGCGCGTTGATGGGTTCGATCACGGGGGAGCAGGTTTTCTGGAAGATCTCGGTCGGGATACTCGATGACTGGGCTGCCACGTTGAAACGAGTTTCCGGCGCCGATGCTGTGCTCTGTGCGTCGCTCGGCGGATTCAAGCTGATCAACGCAGCGGAGCTGGCGCGCTGGGGAGGCGCACCCTGGCCCGCTGCGAGTGTGGAACGCTTCTCGGCACTGCTGCGCGACACCTTCGTGCCTGTGCTGCAGGGCTTTGCTCCCTTTGCCAATGGGAACTGGGACACCGCTGCGATGAAGACGCTGCTCGCCGCCGCCGTTTTTCTGGAGGACGCGAGATTGTTTGAGCGCGTGCTTGTCTACTATCACCAGGGTTGCGGAGATGGCAGGCTCACGAACTACATCTATGCGAGCGGCCAGTGCCAGGAGAGCGGCCGCGATCAGCAGCACACACAACTGGGCCTTGCGCACCTGGGCGACTGCTGTGAGATCGCATGGCACCAGGGACTGGACCTGTACGGCACGGCCCAAGACCGCTTGCTTACGGGTTTTGAATACACGGCTCGGTATGAGCTTGGGGACGAGGTTCCCTTCCTTCCGGACGTGGATCGTACGGGCAAGTACCGGCACAAGGTGATCTCGGCACGAAGTGCGCTTCGCCCTGTCTATGAACAGATCTTTCATCATTACGTGCATCGTCGCGGTTTGGACGCGCCGTGGACCACTAAGGCGGCTGCGGCGGTCCGGCCTGAAGGCGAAGGGTTTCAGGCGGATCACACCGGCTTCGGCACGTTGCTTTACAGCCGGACGGGGCCCGACAGCAGCAGGGAGCCTGCACGTCGGGTCGCTGGCGCTGGACTCCATGTCTCCAACGAAGGCCATGGGCTGCGTGTGAGTTGGGTTCCTGCGGTTGCAGGAGACAGCATCCACCTGATGCGCATTGGGCCAGGGGCGGGGAGGCGTGTGTTTCGGCCTGCAGCTGGGGAGGCGAGCTTTCTCGATCACGAGGTGAAACCCGGTGAAAAGTATGCTTACCACCTGGAGGTAAAGCACGGTGTCCCTCTCGCGGAGCCAACGTTCGCGATCGCCGGCCTGCCGCGCGAATGGATAGCAATACCCCGGGGTGCTCCCGGCGCCTTCACTGACGGCTCGACGTGGACGCTTACGGGAGCAGGGGCCGATCTATCGCACCTCTGTGCGGTGGTGGCTCCCGCCCGACGATCGCAGAGCTTTGTCGTTCGGTTGCTGCCGGAGTTTGCGTCTGCCCGGCTGCACGCCGGTATTGTGATCGCTTCCAGTGCCAAGGGAGTGCTCGCGACACTGCTGCTGGAGCCTTCCGGAACGTCCCCAGCGGAGAGAGTGGATTGGACGGTGAGGCTGCGCTTGTCGGGCCCACCCAGCGGACCTTTGGAGATCGGCTCCGAGCGGCCTGTGGGCAGGTTCCTTGTGAGCTACGGACGCATGGCGGCGCCACTGTGGCTGAGGGCCTCGTGGGAGGGAAAACTGCTGCGGGCGGAGAGCTCGGGGGATGGAATCGAATGGGAGCTCGTCGGCTCGGGGACGCTGCGGCAGGAAGCCGACTTTGCCGGATTGGCAATGACCTCGGGGATCGAGGATGTGGAGGCGACCGTTCGCGTCGATCATGTGGCGAGCCGAGTCGGGACACAAGGGGCGTGAGACCTCTGGGCATCGCCCCACAATGTGCTCCGGGACCGCGAATGGGAACGTGCTATCTATTTGGGGCCGTTTCTGGAGTTGGCAAATGGCGGCTGGGGTCGATTCCCGTATCCCGACTCTGACCGCTGGAACTGGCGAAATTGAGCCAACAATAGAGTTTTTGGATAGCGGGGATGGAGTTGGCGGCCGTTCCCATTGAGGAGTGAATCACGCCTGCTTGACAGGGCTCCGGTCGTTGCAGTATATGTTGTGACCGTTATATGGGAACGTTCTCGTTTGCGACTACATGAGCGCCATGAAACTCAGAGTCTACAGATGCTCAAACACCTACCTGGTGGAGGGGCTCAGTGCGGCAACCATCCCAGGTGCACCGAACAGATTGAATTCAGGAGACCAGGTATGAACGACGAAGCTATGAGACAGGGCGCGCGGCAGGTGGCCGAACAGGTGAAGGCAGGCCGGACAGGATGTCGCGTGTCGCAACAAGGGAACGTTATCGGTATGGCTTTTGCGCTCGTTCTCGCGCTTTGTGGGGGCGGAGCGCAGGCTCAATCGACGGCGGGTATCCGGGGGCGGGTGACCGATCCCAGCGGTGCCGTGATTCAGCACGCGCACGTGACGATCCGCAATGAGAAGACGGGCGTGGAGAAGAAGGCGGAAACCACTGGCTCCGGTGACTTTTCTGTTCCCTTCCTTGATGTCGGCGTGTATGACGTCATCGTCGAAGCGACCGGCTTCAAGACTGTCGAGAAGACAGCGCTCGCGGTGGCCACTGAGCAAACGGCGGATGCGAGCATCACGCTTGTGCCGGGCGGCGTTGGCGAGACGATCACAATTAATGCGTCCGCAGACGTTCTGGACTATGACAAGGCGGATCGGGGCGACATCGTAGACGGGAAGCGGATCGCGGAGCTCCCTGTCAATTCCGGCAACACGTTCAATCTTGCAACGCTCAGCGCTGGCGTTACCTCGACGACGACAGGCCAGCGTGATGACAACCAAAGCGCGCAGACGCTGTCGATTCACGGTTCGACAGTGGAATTTAACGTAGATGGTGTGACGAACTACAGCCTCACGGGAGCGCAGAACTACTCGTTTCCTCCCCCGACTGCTGCGGTGCAGGAGTTCAAGATCACGACGAATGCCTTCGACGCCGCCTCGGGACGCGCGCCGGGCGGCTCGATCGACATGACGCTCAAGTCGGGAACCGCGAAGATCAATGGCACGGTGTATGAAATCCTGCAGCGGGCTTTCCTGAACGCGAACACGTCGACCAATAATGCGTTCATCGCGCAGGCGACCGCTGCGGGGACCGCTACGGGGGCATACAATAAGCCGGCAAGTTCGCAGGACCAGTATGGGTTTGAGGCTGACGGCCCGGTGATTATTCCCAAACTCTGGTCTGCGAGGAAGAAGACCTTCTTTACGGTCGCGTATGAAAAGTTCTACAACCGAGGCATCGGCAATGCGACGGCGACAGTTCCCACGCCCGCGATGGTGAACGGTGACTTCAGCGCTCTGCTGACGGCGAATGGCGCGAAGTACAACCAACCTATCTACGATCCGCTCTCTGAAGCCGCCTGCACGGCCAATAACACTGACAACGGAAGCTATGCGAAGGGAACGCCGCATGTGTGCCGCTACCAGTTCGGTTATGGCCCGGGAGCGACGCCGGGGCCGCAGGGAAATCCTGTGCTTGTCGGGACGCCGAATGTGATCCCAACGAACCGGTTGAATCCGGTAGCAAGCGCCATCCTGTCGTGGTTTCCTGCGCCGAACATTACGCCGACGCCCAGCACAGCGAACAATTTTGCGACGAACTACATCGGCACTACGCCGAGCATCGTAGTCGAGCGGCTTTACCTGATCAAGGTAGACCAGAATATCGGCGACAAAGACACGGTGGGTCTTACGCTGAAGCTCTGGACGGACAACAATATCGCGAATGGCGCGTTTCCCCGCTCCAACGTGAATGCGGCCCATCCCGGGCTGAATTATGCTGCCAGCGTTGCCCACTTCCTGAGCCGTTACAAGGACCCCAGCGGCACGCTGGCATGGACCCACACGTTCAGTCCACACCTCGTGAACAATCTGAAGGCGTCGATTATGGTGACGAATCAGACCGACAGCACCGGACCCGGGAATGGCTTCAATCCGTCGAACCTGGGGCTGCCGTCCAGCATCGCTGCGTACAACTCGACGTACTTCGATCGTTTTCCCCTTGTGAATCTGAACTCGTATAACGCTCTGGGGTCCATTTCTGGTCTGAATCGGGGAGACAACGAACTTCAGTTTGTCGATACCGCTAACTACGTCCGTGGCAATCACGTAACGCACTTCGGAGTCGACATACGGCCGTTTCAGTACAGCCAACGTTCCTCCAATGCTTCCGGCAGCGCACTCAATTTTTCCGAGGGCAAGGGGTGGACGCAGCAGTGGGACACCGTCGTGACAGGTGGCGCGACCGGCATCTCAAGTGCTGCAGGCTACAGCGGCAATGCGATTGCTTCTCTCCTGACGGGAACGTTGGATTCGGGCAATGCAACGACGCAGCCGGACAATTACTTCTCTTCACACTATCTCGCCGCGTACTTCCAGGACGATTGGAAGGTGCGCCCAAATCTGACTCTCAATCTGGGGCTGCGCTGGGAAAGCCTATCGGCCCCGGTGGATCGCCACAACCGCACGACCTCGGTGTTCGACACGACGGATACCAGTCCAATTGCGAGCCAGATCAGCTTTACCGGCCTGCCAATCAGCAAGCTGCTTGGGGGTATTACCTTCGCCGGTGTGGGCGGAAACTCGAATGCTCCTTTCGGAA
>Ga0302326_10022825_pt1 | contig 12777 bp, 13 predicted proteins | sample Palsa_T0_3_FD_202264 | JGI IMG/M metagenome (GOLD analysis project Ga0302326, IMG submission 202264) | Peat permafrost microbial communities from Stordalen Mire near Abisko, Sweden - Palsa_T0_3 | ecosystem: Environmental > Terrestrial > Soil > Palsa > Peat permafrost | place: Sweden: Abisko... | reverse complement strand
AGTGCATTGAGATTGTGCTCGAACGAGTAAAGGGCGAGCCGCTCGAGGACGATCAGGCAGGGGAAGGCAAGCGCAGAATCCGCCGGATCACACTTTGACATAAACTTGAGGATCACGTATTCAATTTGAGGAACTTGCCGGGAACGGACCCCGCAAATCGATTCCCAACACCGACTGCGTACATCTGAATCACCTGAACTGGAGCCATAAATAACTTGAGGTTAAACCTTTTCGCTTGTGTTGGACCAATGGTCTTGTCGATGTTGTCCTGTGCCACTTTTTGCATGGGTCAAAGTGCGCTGGAGGCTCAAGCATCGGAACCGGTTCCATCCACCCAACCGCCCGCGACCAGTCCTCCGAAGACGGACGCGCCCGCCGACCAGGCGTCGGCACAGAGCCAGGATCAAAACAGCCGGGTCGAGCAAAATACAAAGACGGAAGATACAAAGCCGAACGAAGATCCGAAGAAGAGCAAAGACGATCGGATGTTTTACGTGATGCCGAACTACTTGACGGTCGACAATGAGTCTCAAGTGAAGTCGATCTCCTGGAAAGAAAAGTTCGCCATCACCGCGAAAGGAACGTTTGACCCGTATGAATTCGTGGTCGTGGGTGTTGTGGCGGGCATCCGTCAGGCGGAAAATTCCTACCCGGCATTTGGACAGGGAGCGGAGGGATATGGCAAGCGGTATGGAGCCGCCTTCGCCGATCAGGTGGACGGCAATCTCATGGTGGGCGGGGTTTTCCCCACGATCCTAAAGACAGATCCTCGCTATTTTCGATTAGGCAAGGGCCGAGTGGGGCACCGGTTTACCTATGCCATAAGCCGCGTTTTCGTTGCCCGAAAAGATTCTGGCGGCAGTATGTTCAACATTCCCGAGTTTGCCGGCAACGCGACGGCGATTGCCATTTCCAACGTCTACTATCCCGCCTCCGATCGTAGTTTTGCGTCGAGTTTCACCGGCTGGGGAGTGCAGATGGGCATAGACGCTTTCGGAAATGAGTTGAAGGAGTTTTGGCCCGATATTCACAGCCACCTGCAGAAAAGACACGCGCGAAAACTGGAGAAAGAACAAGAAAAAGAAAACAATTGACCCCTTTCCATCCGGAATCTCATCTCCTGCGTTTTTCCGTCTTACCCGTGCATCCCAAGCCCGTTTTTAACAATCCAACCTTGAAGTATCAAGGACTTACCTTGAAACGCACAGGAGAAACGGTCCGCGACGGAAACTACCAGTGGGGGGGAGATTTGAAATCGATTCGATCATTTTGCATGGCGGTAGCGCTGGCGGGGACGTTCGGAACGGCGTCTGTTCAGGCCCAGGGACCAACGAGCGCGCGAGAACAATCCGTGGAAGGAGATGCAACAGCGCAGTGGGGGCTGGACGATGTTTCGCTGCTCACCAGTGTTTCGGTGAGCCAGGACGCTCAACCAGCGAGCACCGCACCAGGGAGCACAGCAAGGAATGGAAAATCCTCTGCGCCAGACGCGCCAACGGCGACGGGCGACCCCGCAGAATCGAATAACCCCGATGAGTTTGGTAAACAACCCAAGAGAATTCTGGGGATCATCCCCAATTACCGTGCGGTCAGCGCCAACACGCAGTTGCCTCCGCTGAGTTTCAAGAGTGAACTCTGGCTGGCAACCCAGGATACATTCGACTACTCTGATTTCATTTTTGTGGGAGGGCTCGCGGGAGTTTCGATGGCCAGCAAAGCGCAGCCTTCCTTCGGGCAAGGCGCTAAGGGCTACGGTCGATACTATTGGCACGTCTTTGTTGACGGCGCCATAGAGAATTACATGACGGAAGCGATCGTGCCAGCGGTGACGAGAGAGGACCCGCGATACTATACCTTGGGCAAAGGCGGTTTCGCTAAGCGGACCGGTTATGCGGTAAGCCGACTGTTCATCACCAGGACTGACACGGGAAGGAGCACCTTCAATTTCTCGGAGATCGTGGGGGCTGGAGCTGCGGCAGGCATTGGCAATGCGTATTACCCGCCACAATACAACCCGTGGGTGAAAACATACCAACGCTGGGGAACGCAGGTGGGCTTGGACGGCGCGTTCAATGTATTAAAGGAGTTCTGGCCAGACATCGATCACGCGGTGTTTCGCGGAAAATACTGATCCTGCCTGGCGATGCCGCAAATCAGAGCGGGTTAATTTCAGCCGTGGGCAGCCTATCGGCGCGCTCCATTCCCGGAGCACGGAGAACAGCATCGCGGCCGCGAATACTGCAAATATTACTGTGCGCCGGCGCATGCTCATACTCAAATAGTGACGCATGCTGCGGAATATCGCAACCACGCTGGTCGATTGGTTGTATTGCAGTTGAATTGGGTGGTGACGGAGCTCCGCCCGTCACCACCCAACCTGGAAAATCAACGCATCGCTTTGGATTCCTTGTGGCGATTCTTATCATCCAAGTGAATGGAGATGCCTCCCAAAACAGACTCGGCCATCAGGAGAGCCATCGAGTCCAACCTCGAAGTAGGGCTCATCTGTGCGGATCGCGATGGGAATCGCATTCGCGTCGACCGGATCGATTCCGGCCTCGGCACCAAAACTATTTCCTATCATTTTCTCAACGATGAATTGCGCGTGCAGGAAGGTGTGCAGGAGCGAGCGATCGACCAATTCCTGGCGGAGGGTTGGTACATCGCGGGCAAGGGTGGTTCTCTATAGCACGGCTAGTGCGGCAAATAGCCGGACTCCAGGGGGAGCTTGCCGTCGACCTTGACGACGCTCACGCGATCGGTAATGGATCGCTCTTCGACGAACCCAATCGCGCCGGGCGTCGAGGCCACAGCATCGATGACCTCGGCATCTGATCTGACTGTGTGGATCGAATCTTTGTAAGAAGCGAGCAGCGCTTTCACCTCCGCCTCGGTCATCCTGGTTAGATGTTCGAGGGTCGCCATCTCGCCCGGAGACGAACTGTGCAGAACGAGCACGACACTTCTGCCGTCGGGCCAGGTCTTCACTTCTCCTTTGAAAATTTTGGCCAGGTGAGCGGAGGTGAAGTTCTGAACGGCGTTATCCTTGTGGACGACTACCGCCATGTGGTGGGCGAAACAGGGCGTGAGGGACAACATCACGATGGCGCAGAGGTAGAGAATAGGCCGGCACTTCATAACTCAAGGGTAACGCTGACCGGTCGCAGATTGTTGTCAACAATTGGTCACAAGTGACGGGAGTAACTAATCAGGTCCCAGGTCTTCGGTCTGAGGTCTTGGGTCTTAGGAAAATCCATCAGTTGGATCCTGAGACCTGCCCTCAGAATCCCATGATGTTGTAGCCGCAATCTACGTAGATGGTCTCGCCGGTGATACCCGAACTGGCGTCGGAAGCGAGGAAGACTCCGGTGCTGCCGACCTCGGCGACTTCAACGTTGCGCTGGAGGGGGGCGCGCTCGGCGTGCGAGTGCAGCATGTCGCCGAAGCCGGAGATGCCGCGCGCGGCAAGCGTTTTGACCGGCCCGGCTGAGATCGCATTGACGCGAATGTTCTTGCGACCCAGATCTTGCGCCAGATAACGGACGGTGCATTCGAGCGCGGCTTTGGCCACGCCCATGACGTTGTAATGCGGGACGACCTTTTCCGCGCCATAGTAGGTCATGGTGATAACGCTGCCGCCGTCTTCCATCAGCGGCGCGGCGGCGCGGCAGACGGCGATCAGCGAATATACGCTTACGTCGTGCGCAACGCGAAAACCTTCGCGCGTTGTGTTCACGAAGTCGCCTTTTAACTCGTCGGCGGGAGCGAAGGCCACGCTGTGCACGAGCGCGTGCAGTTTGTCGTAGCGAGCTTTGAGTTGATCGAAAAGCTGCGCAATTTCTTCGTCTTTTGAGACGTCGCACATGAAGGCTTCCGCCCCCGGGAGGGACAGGATCAGGTCCTTGGCTTCCATCGCCATGCGTTCGTTTTGATAGGTGATGGCCAGACTGACGCCCGCCGCGTGCAGGCCTTGCGCGATGGCCCATGCTATGGAGCGCTTGTTGGCTACTCCGAAGACTACTGCTGTGCGGCCTTTTAAATCTTCGAACATGAAAACTCTCCTCGTACGAAGCCCATAAGAATAACAGCCCACGCATGGCTACGTTCGCCAGCAAAACCTTTAAACCTTTACCACAGGGGACACAGGGGACTTCAACTTCTTCTATTTAGCGACAGCCGCTGCGGCCTTCTCTGCTCGGATCGGCCAACAGGCGCTGCCGAAGGCTACCGCATACACGGCTGCGATTACGCCGAAGCCGGCGGCCAGGCTAATGCGCGAGGCTATCCAGCCTACTCCCAAGCCGAGCGAGACTTGCAGAAATGTTCCAAAGAAATAAAAAGTGTTTTGCACGCGGCCCATGAATTGCGGAGGCACTTGCTCCATCAGATTTGTGTTCATGGCTACGCCGCTGACGCCGCGGGCAGACCCCATCAGGCCATAGAGCAGCACGGCTGCCGCCAGCCATGGCGAAAACGGGGCCAGCGCCATGCTCAGTGTCAGCAGCAGCATGGAGACCGCAATCAAACGGCGCGATCCCGTGCGCGCGATCAGCGCCGGGGCATACAGAGCGCTCAGGAAGGCGCCCACTCCCCAACCTCCGTTTAACCATCCATAGCCGATCGCGCCAGCGTGAAAGACGCGATCGCTCAGCGGAGCGGTGACGACTACTCCCGTCATCATCGCGCCCAGAAATAAGGCCCAACTTGTGCCGAGGAAAACTACGTTTGGATGCTGACGCAGAAAGAGCAGGCCTTCGCGCATCTCGCGCAGAAAGCGTCCGACGGCGGTCTCCGCCGCCTCCAGATCGTGACGAAGTTCGACGACCCGGGGGACCACGTGGCGGCCCTGCCGAACGGCGAGGTAGCACGAAAAGGAGATGACGTAGGTGCTCACGTCGATGAGCAGGACCCCGCCCAGGCCAATGTGTTCGTAGACAAAGCCGACGAGGGCTCCGGCAATCAGCCAGCCGCCCTGAATGCCTGCCAGCAGAAAGGTGTTCGATTGCACGAACGCGCCTTCGGGGGTTAGCTCCTGAATCAGCGCGGTGATTGTGGGCCAGAACATCCAGAAGCCGGCGGCCACCAGGGTATTCATGAGGTAGAGTTCCCAGACCTGCACGCGGCCGAGAAACGCCAGGACCGTCACGGCAAGAATAATGATGGCGCGCAGCGCATCCAGCCACATCACCAAACGGCGCCGGTCTTCGCGGTCGATGATGACGCCGGTGAAGGGAAGCATCAGAATGGCGGGAATCGTCTGCAATGCGGCAAACGTTCCGAGCGCCATTTCCGAATGGGTGCGCTGCAGGATCGTCCAGGCAACGGCGGCGGAGTTCATTCCGCTGCCCAGCATGGAGATTACGTTCGCTGCAAACACGAATCGCAGCGCGCGTTTTTGCAGGATCGAGCGCATTAGTCGAATCTAACATGGAGAAGTTCAGCTCTCAGCTCTCGGGTCAGAGCTCTCAGGCTTGGGTGCTGACTGACACTTGTAGGAATTTGTCAGTTGGAGTGAATTTGGGTATCTCGATCTTGCGGCGAACCGCAGGCCCCTGCCTTCGGCTGCGCTCAGAATCGGGATGGCAAGTCGTTCGGACGCAGGATTTAAAAATTCACAGCCTTGGGGCGATTTTCTCGGCTGCATCTTTTGAAGTGAGGACGGGGTGCACTTCGAAGTCGACTATGTCGCTCCAATTCGCCATCCAATGATCAAGAAGCGCGCGGTCTTCGGTTTCCATCAGCTGGTAACAGCGATCGAGCTTGTCGGTTACCCAGCTCGATAGGTAGGAGAGCCCTGCCGGAGCCATTCTTCCCTGGTCACGGAAGCGGCGATAGACGGGGGTTGGGTCTCCATTCTTGAAGTTTTCAATCACCATATAGAGGGTTGTTCTCATCTGGCTTCCCTTTCAATAAAAACATAACACCGGGCGAATCACATCGCGGCAGAATCCTGGGTAGTGTTCTAATTCCGCGCGGCGATTGTGGCGCTGCCGCCGTCCGGGCGGCTGTCCGCGCGCGTCCTGTCTGCCCCAGCACGCCCTCGGACAGCCGGCAAGGATGTCGGCGCTACTGCGACGGCAACATGCCAAATGAAGACACTACCGAATCCTGCCCTGAGTAGACTTCATTACAATCGTAGGAATGAATCACCTGGAGGAATTATGGAGAGTCGAATGGCGTATCTCAAAGTGGCGCCGGGAGCGTATAAGGCCATGTTGGGGCTGGAGGAATATCTTCACCAATGCGGATTGGAGCAATCTCTGCTGGATCTCGTAAAGCTGCGGGCTTCGCAAGTCAATGGATGCGCCTACTGCATTGACATGCACTGGAAAGATCTGCGGGCGGCCGGTGAAAGTGAGCAGCGTCTTTATGGTTTGGACGCGTGGGAGGAGTCTCCTTACTACAACGATCGGGAACGGGCTGCGCTGGCTTGGACCGAGGCAGTGACGAACCTACGGGAAGGACACGTGCGCAATGAAGTGTATGAGCACGTCCGGAAGCTTTTCTCGGAGAAAGAATTGGCGGATCTGACGCTTGCGGTGGCTGCTATTAATGCGTGGAATCGGCTTGCGATCTCCGCCCGGACGGAACCGGGGAAATACCAGACGGCCAGGGATCAGGCCAAGAAGAGCGCCTAGTGGTCGCGGCCTCGCTGCAAGGGACGGGCGAGCAAGCCCGTCGCCCCATCAGGCACAACGCATGAGCTTTACTGATGCCAGTTTTTTTGCCCGGGGCTGGCGCCATGGTCGCTCGGAGACGAGGCTAGCCCCGTCTCTACAGTTGGGTTGGAGGCGAGCGGCGCGGTTGCTGCCGTTTCTGGCTTTGCGCCTACTTCATCTCCTCGGAAGTAGCGGTCTTTGTTTTTGGCGGCGCGCATCTCGGGCATGGCAGTGTAGGGCTTGGAGTAGTCGTTGTTCGCGTTCCAGAAGAGAAATCCTACGCCGCCTTTCTGTTTCGCTACTTCGATTTGAACTTCCACATACTGCGGCGAGTAGGTCTTGGTGCGCCAGGCGAAGGCTTGCAGCCAGGGGCGAATGACGACTCCACTGTCTTTGGTGATCAGTTTGAAGCGGTCCATGGACTCGCCTATGAAATGCTCGGGCGCGTCGCCGGGGTGCGCGATGCCATCCATGCCGAAGAAGTGGGAGGGATAGATCATGGGGGAGAGCACGTCACAATGCTTGGCCATGGCTACGATGTCCTGCCCGGTGTGGGCAAGGTCGACGGGGCGCTGCCACGCCATGACTCCAAAGACGTCGAGCGACAGGAGAACTCCGGTGGGGTGAATCTGCGCGTAAGCGCGCTGGAGAAAATTGGCGATAACTTCGGAGCGCTGCATTGGTGATTTGGTGGTGGCAGGGACTTGGCCCGCCTTGACGGGGTGAAGCTCCGTCACCACACGGGCGGTTGCGTCCTCTGCGTGATCTGCTGCTCGCAATCCACGGTTTGTTGGATCGGTCTGGTAGCTGAATTCGGCATCTTTTTGATTGCCTTCGGCGGGGAAGCGGACGTAGTCGAACTGCACCTCATCGACTCCGGATTGGGCTACGTATTTGGCCAGAGCAATATCGTAATCCTGGACTTTGGGATTCGAGGGGTCGGTCCAGACGAGCTTTCCGTTTTCGCGCCAGGGCTGGCCGGTGCTATGCGACTTTACGGCGAGTTCGGGATGCGTGGTGACGAGGTGCTCATCGCGAAAAATGGCGATGCGGGCGATGGCGTGCATGTTTTCGGAATGCAGAAAGTGAACGAACTTCGGCAAGTCGGGAATGTAGTGGCGTTGTCCGGTGGCCAGCGGGTGGTCGAAGGCGATGTTGATGATGCCATCGCTATCCTTGATGTCGAACACCACCGCATTGCCTCCCACCTCGCGCCAATGGCGGATAATGCGTTCACCGTGATCGCTGCCGGCCATGACGCCGGTCAGGTAAATGGCGCGGACTTCAAAATCTCTTGCAACCGGCACCGATTTCTCTACAATGGGCGCTTCGAGGATTCCGGGGATAATGATTTGCTCTCCGGATTTCAGAAACACACCCTGACGATTTTGGTTGGCGGCGCGGATGGCTTCGGCCAATTCGGCTGAGGTCAGGTATTTCGTGTGCCTCAGGTATTTCCGGGCTACAGAGGTGATGCTGTCTCCGTGCTGGGAGACATAAAGATCGGAGCCGGGGGGCAGATTCAGCGGAGCGGAAACGACACCAGGAGCGGACAGGCTGGGCTTCTTGGCGGCATCGGCGTTAGCCTGAACCAGCTGTGCGGCGTGGGGATTCTGTACAGCAGCCGCTGGAGGGCAAAGCAGGCCGAAGCCGGCTAAGGCTAGACGGGCAACACTCAGCGGCACCAGGACGGCGATGCTGTTTTGGGAGAGTCGGAACTTTGACAGGCGGCGCGTTGCCAGGTTGATCGTTGATGGTTGGGACTTTGACGGTTGAGGTTTTGACGGTTGAGCCAAGGATTTTCTCCCGAGAAGAAATCTGTTTCTACTGTGCAACGCTAGTAACCAGCACGCTAGTTACGGGTGGCCAGCCTGGATGAGGCTGGGTGTACATGGTCGAGGGGGTTTTTCGAGAGGTTGAGATAAAGTTCCCCGCGGTCTGCAAACTATTGCTGTTGCGGAAGGTAGGGTTATTCAGTGACGGTGCCGAAAAGCGTGCTAGCAACATCTAAGCCGATGAAAAATGGCGACGTAGGGTGAGTCACAGGGATGGCTAGCAGCTTGCACAAGAAGGGTACGGATGGAGAAAGTAGAAGCCTCTCCAGCCCGCAGCCGAGTAAAAGGCGAATGACAAAATTAAGCACTTTCGCAGCAGAAAACATGCAGATCCCGGAAAGGAAACAGGGGACCGAGATGAGAACGAACCTAGCAACCGTGCTGGATCCAAGCCGCCGCAGCAACGATGCCCGCGACTTTGAAGCCGCTCTGCGCCGCAAGATTGTGGGGCAGGACCAGGCGATCGAAAAGGTCGCGGAAATCTATCAGATGTTTCTGGCCGGGCTGAACGCGCCGGGCCGTCCCGTGGGCAACCTGCTCTTTCTTGGGCCGACCGGCTCGGGCAAGACGCGGGTTGTCGAAGCGGTGGCGGAGTCGCTGTTTGGCGATGCGAAGGCGTGCATCAAGATCGATTGCGCGGAGTTCCAGCATTCGCATGAGATTGCGAAGCTGATCGGTTCGCCTCCGGGATACCTGGGGCATCGCGAGACCCATCCGCTGCTTACCCAGGAAGCGCTCAACCAGTGGCATACGGAAAAGCTGAAACTCTCTATCCTGCTCTTCGACGAAATCGAGAAGGCGTCCGATTCGTTGTGGCAGTTGTTGCTTGGAATTCTGGACAAGGCCACGCTGACGCTGGGCGACAATCGTCGCGTTGATCTTTCGAATTGCATCATCATCATGACGTCAAACCTGGGCGCCGCCGAGATGAACGGACTGGTGGATGGCGGCTTGGGCTTTGCTCCGAGAGCGGTGCAGGTGGATAACTCGCTCGACGACAAGATCAATCGCTCAGCCATCGACGCAGCGCGACGAAAATTCGCGCCCGAGTTCATGAATCGGATCGACAAAGTCGTCGTCTTCAAGACTTTGCGTTCCGAGCACCTGCGCCAGATTCTGGATATCGAATTGGGGATGGTGCAGCAGAGAGTCCTGATGGCGGCGGGCGCGCATCAATTTGTATTCAACTGCACCCCGGAAGTGAAGAACTTCCTGCTCGCCGAAGGCACTGACCCGAAGTACGGAGCGCGGCACCTGAAGCGCGCGATTGAACGCCATCTGGTGTTTCCGCTGGCAAACCTGGTGGCAACGGGGCAGGTCAAGCTCGGAGATTTCATCCGCGTCGATCTGCATGGCGAGAGCAAACTCACCTTTGTGAAAGAAGCGGAAGGCGCCATGGTGCCGGTGCTGTTGGAGCGTTACGGAGCGGCGGCGGCTGTGCCGGCGGTTGCGGTGGCCAGGGCGGCGCGTCCGGTGATACAGCGCAAGGAGTTTGGCGCCGGATCGCAGAACGAGAATAAGTAAATCAAGTTGCTGGTAGGTGGGGCACCGCGTGGGCGGTGCCCTTTTTTACTTTGCCGCGTCGGAGCCAGATCGTGTGGTGGGGCTCCATCCCGCTCGGAGGGACAAAAGCCCCGTCACCAAACAAGCAAGCAGTTACTTGCCGACAGCTGGACGGTATCGGACTCGCGATTGAGTTAATTCCTTGACGTCCAACTCGCCGTCATGCCTCATGTCCAACCTGTCGAACTCCGCTTCCATGAACTTCATCCATTCTTCTTTCGAGACCTTGCCGCTCTTGCTCGTATCCATCGCCAGCAAGAACTGCTTCGCTGCTTCGGTTCTGGTGGCAAGCTTCCTTTCTCTTTCAGTTTTTTCCGCCGCCGGCGTTGGAGAGGCTACTCCCGTTGACTTCTCGTTTTGGGCTACAGCAACATTCACCGCCATGGCTCCGGCTAGGAACACCAGAGCGGTGCTGCCGCTAGCAATCGGCCAAGCCTTAAACATGGTCCACCTCCGTTTGAAAATCGCTCGATCAGGTAAGGCAGGCTTCCCGTGAGGGAGCCCGCCTTCGATGGTTGAACTAGAACGGTTGAACTAGAACTTAACCAGGATGTCGATATCGACTATGGACTCGTCACGACGCAGATCGGGGAACCATACGCTGCTACCTTGTGCCGCGCAGATAGCAGTCGCCCCGCCTGCTCCTGCCAGGCTCTCCGACATGGACGAATTTCCGTCGTTGCAAGCGTAGTACTCGGGATATCCGTTGTTGGTGTAAGGCACTCCGCCGGGGCCGGGCGGCGTAATGCCGCCGCGACCAGTCCAATACGGCACACTGGCGTGGCGATAGTCATACTCCCAGCGGAAAGTGAGCCACTGCCTGGGCATGTAATCAAACGTGAGCGAAGAATCCCATGCCTTGAACGGGTCTCCCGGGTTGCCGGTAAAGTAGGGAGCGTTGATGGCTGCGGAGGGGGCGGTTTCACCGTTGATGGGCGGATCCAGGACCAAATAGCGTCCGGGATTGTTGATTTGGCCGCCGCCGAGGGTCAGGCCGTACGTATCCTTCTTGAACCAAAAGCGGTTGTAAAGCATGTACCCAACAAAGCTTTGCTTCGGATCGATTCCCCCCTGCGGAAAATTGGCGCTCGGTTGAGCCAGGGCGTCTTTCCTGTCACCGAGACAGCTCACGCCTGCTAAAGTGGCCGTGCTGGGTCCAAATTCACAACCCAAATCACCGGTGAACGAGAGGGCCATCTTGTCGAGGGTTTGTCCGGGCCGATCGAAATACTTGATCTCGATGCTGTTGTCGGTATGGATGCGGCCTCGATTCGGTATATAGAGATCGTCATGGCCGAGGCCGTAATTGTTGGAGATGATGTTCACCCAGGGTCTCGGGGTCCACTTGATCTGTCCACCCAGACCCTTCCTCGAATTGGCCGAGCCATACGATTGCCATCCATTGATGAACCACGGCTCAATCTTTAAGTGGGGAGTGGGGAAAATCTGCACTCGCAGTCCCTCGAAAAACCATGGCGTATTCGAGGACACATAGGAGGGCTGATAGGCCCAGTTATCGGCGTTGTAATAACTGAACAGACCAATGTACGAAAGGAAAATTCCGGCGTCGATGTTGATTCCATTCAACGCGTTAATGTGGTACCCACCGTAGGCCTCTGCGATATAACGATCGGCAGTGTCGAGGTCCCACTGGCCCTTCGCCGGGCTGGGATCGTTGCGTGGCGTGGTTGCGGAATACATGCCAAATTGCGTCATGAAACGGGCGCGAACGTTATCGAGGTGGAAGTCGCCGCCGAGGCCGAGCTGTTCCAACTGGATTTCGTTGGCGCGAAATATTTCGCTCGACCCGCCGATCGAGTTGTCGATGGGTCGGTTGAAATCGTAGTTGTAGGTAATATCGGCGCGGATTTCCGGGGTGAAGAATTTCGAATCGAATGCCGTGTCTTTGTTGCGCGGGTTGCCGTTCAGCCAAGTCCAGTCCCAATCGGAGAAGGGTGCGATCTTTTCCGGCTTGGCGGGTGCGGCTGCCGTGTCGCTCGACAGTTGCGCCGATGCCTGAGCCTGAACTGGCACCGGCACGAGCGCCGCTTTCGCGGGAATCACGGGTGCGAGAGATGCGTTCGTCGTTGGGATTGTGTTTGTCGGCGCGTTTATTGCGGCATTTGTTGCCGATGTCCGGCTCTTCAATTCTGCCTCGAGCTCTTCGATGCGAATCTTCATCGCCTCCAATTCCTTCACGATGTCAGCGGAGAGTTGGTCTGGCGCGGGCGCGGTTTGGGCTGAAATATTTTTACCCGTAACAGCAGGTTTAGCCCCGACATCCGCAGAAGGCGACGAATCGTTCAACGCCGCCACCTTTTGTGCATCCGGTTGCGCGTTGATTTGGGCGTAACAGTGGGAAGATTGACCGGTCGGGAGAATCAAAACAAGGATTGCGGAAATACTTGAGAAAGTAATGACGTTATTTAATAGAGTTTTCATGATTTTCGAGTCTGATTCCTTTCCGGTGCGAAGGCCGGTTTCCTGGTGCATACACTTCGTTCCGGCTCACTGTATGGTTAAGCGGTAGTTACCTGTATGGGTTTTTCCTGGCGAAGTTACTATCACATCCGAAAACACATAAGGATCGGCTAAACAATTCATAAAGAGCACATAAAGGTCTTCCAGATGAAATGGCGCTCGAAAGTGCTCACTTTTAGCCGATTGAATCTGGAAAAGTCAATTTGCGAACCGAGGAAAGCACCTTGAATCGAGCACCG
>Ga0302326_10022824_pt1 | contig 12777 bp, 9 predicted proteins | sample Palsa_T0_3_FD_202264 | JGI IMG/M metagenome (GOLD analysis project Ga0302326, IMG submission 202264) | Peat permafrost microbial communities from Stordalen Mire near Abisko, Sweden - Palsa_T0_3 | ecosystem: Environmental > Terrestrial > Soil > Palsa > Peat permafrost | place: Sweden: Abisko... | reverse complement strand
GCACGGTCGCGGCTTTCGCGCAGCCCCTGCTGGTCGCGAAACAGTTCGGTAATCTTGCGCACGACGGCTGCCACCTGTTGCTGCTGCACGAATGCATTCAGGCGCACCGCGAGATGCGGATCGGCGGAGAGACCGCCTCCGACGCGCAAAGAGAACCCAACCTCACGGCCATTGCCGGTGGTGCGCACGGCAGGGGTCAGGCCAATGTCATTGATCTCGGGGTAGGAACACCAGACGGAGCACCCGGTGATCGAGACCTTGAACTTGCGGGGCAGGTTGTAGAGGTCGGGGTTGCCGTTGAGATCTCCTGCGGCAGCGAGGGCGAAGGGGGAGGCGTCGATCAACTCGTCGGCATCCAGGCCCGCCAACGGACAGCCGGTTACATTGCGGACGACGTCGCCGCAGGCGCCTTTCGGAGAAAGCCCTGCCGCGTCGAGCCGCTCGATGATCTGGGGAAGGGCTTCGATGGTCAGCCAATGCAGTTGGATTGCCTGGCGAACGGTAATGTCGACCAAGTCCCGGCCGTGTTTGGCGGCGATGTCGGCAATCACTTCGATCTGCTCGGTGGTCGCGATGCCGTTGGGCAGCGCGATGCGCATCATGAAAAACTCGGTCGCCTTGCCTTCTCCGCCCTTGCCGCCCAGCGCGCCGGCTCCGTCTCCCTGGGTGTAGACGCCCCACCATTTGAAATAAGCAGAAGCCCATTCCGGGAGCACCGATTCCCTGCCGGCGGCGGCAAACGCCCGTATTTCATCAAAAGCCTCCCAGGGGTTCTTTTCCCGCTTAAGGCGCTCCATGCGCTGGGCTTTTGTTTCCTTAACCTCGGCCATCGATAGTCTCCCCTGAAATGAAAAACCCGGATGTCGTTGATCGCCGACACCCGGGTTTCCGAAGATGATGATTCGTTTATGTCTTCCTAGGAGGCACCCGTACGGCGTGATAGGGTCACGCGACAACCAACGCTACGGCGACAGTAGAGCGACATACAATAACCGTAATCCTGCCCGGGCCTCAAGTCAACATAGGGCCCGGGGTGAGGGCGGGAAACGGCGCCGGAAAATGCGCAGGGGCTAATAAAGCCCGCTCTTTTTTGTGCCTTTACGGCACGACTAAAGTCGTGCCCTGATACAAAGCAATCGCAGCCCAGCCGAGGGCCGGGATGGCAAGGGGGGTGGCCACCCTTCAATCGATGGCGCTACTTACCTGGTGCCTGATGTCGGCGCCGCGGATCCAGAAGATGACATCGCGGGAGATGTTGGTGGCGTGGTCGGCAATGCGTTCGAGAGCGCGGGCGATGATGATCGCGTTCAGGGCCTGAAGGCTCACGTCGGACTGCTCCTCCATCACTTTCATGAGGTCGGTGCGGGCTACGCGATTCATGCGGTCGATCTCATCGTCCATGACCACAACCGCTTCGGCGAACTGCGCATCAGCATCGAGCAGCGACTGGATAGCCGAGCGGACCATACGGGCGGCATATTCGCCCATGGAAGCGATGTCTACGGGCAGCTCGGCGGCAGGATATTCAAGCAATTCCTGGGTTCGGATGGCAATGCTCATGGACTGGTCGCCCACCCGCTCCAAGTCGCCGTTGATCTTGATCACCGCGAGGATAAAGCGCAGATCGATGGCCATTGGCTGTTCCTGGGCCAGCAACTCATAGGCCATCTCGTCCACGTCGCGTTGCGCCGCATTAATGGCGGTCTCGTTCTCCCGGACGTATTGGCACAAGCCGGCATCTCTCTGCAGATAGGCATCCACAGAGGAGATCACCGCTTGCTGGGACAGCGCAGCCATAGCCAACAATTTGTCTTTGAGGGCGGCTAGCTGCTGCTGAAAGTGAATGCGCGGCAAATGGAGTCCCCCTTGTACAAAAATTGTGCACCATCGCCCATGACAGTTTGAAGAAAATGCGGGGATTTCCCAGCCTGTGTGTTATCGGCCGTGGCAGAGCCGCTTCTCGGCTTCGTGCGTGGCCTCGTAAATCTGATCGAAGGAATCGACCGCATAAAGGACGGGCTGCATCTCCGAAGTGGAAAACTGCTGGTTGAGCACCTGGTCGACATCGAAATCCCTGATTTCAGGCCCACCGTCGATCACATAGGTGGATTCCCCCTGGGACGAGATCAGGCCGCTTCCGTAGAGCCGGTACTCTCCCTTCTGGCGAATTACGCCGAATTCCACCGTGAACCAGAACAGGCGTCCCATCTTCTCCAGAGCTTCCTTGTCGGTCAGGACTGCGCACACGGCACCATAGTGCTGCAGGAAGTCGGCAAAGACCGGATGGGCGTGCATGGGAACGTGGCCGAAGACATCGTGAAAGATATCCGGCTCAGGGATGTACTCGAGCGAATCCCGGCTGCGCAGCCAGGTGGTGGTGGGAAACTGCCGGGCCGCGAGCATGGCAAAGAACGCGTCGGGAGGAAGAAAACCGCTTACGGGTGTGGCTCTCCAGCCACTGCGCGGTCTAAGCCGTTGATTCACATCGGCGAGGTTGGGAATCAGATCGGTTCTGAGACCAATCTGCTCAAAGCCCTGGAGATACTCCTCGCAGGCATGTTTCTCGATTTGCGGCATACGACGGCCTACCAGTTCGGCCCAGGTGGCGTGTTGCTCCGCCGTGTAGGCCGGCCAATCCTGCTGGATCAAAAACGGCTCAGCTGCCCCAAGCGTTACTGAAGCGATAGCCACGATCCCTCTCTTCCTGTCCCCACGACTATAAGACGCAAATTCAGGCGTTTCCACTCTGTGACGCATCAAACAGAGTTGGGTGACGCCCAAATGTGGATATGACCCAAATTAGGCATATCAATACAGTTAAATCCTACCTTCCGGGGCCTATCCAAGGATGTCTCGAAGGGTATATCTTTCTTCCGGCCCTGAGGAAGTTTCCCCACCGCTGCAGATCGAAGTGGATTGGTGAACGTCTTAAAGAAAGGGCGACCCTAAGGAGTAAACGCAAGAGTTATGACGACGCTTACGCACCACGAGCCACAAACAACCGAGGATCTTCTTCAGCTGAACGGTACCGATTATGTCGAGTTTTATGTTGGGAACGCGCGCCAGTCCTCCTATTTCTATCGCATGGCGATGGGCTTCCATCTGATAGCGTACGCGGGCCCCGAGACCGGCCAGCGTGACCGTGCTTCTTACGTCCTGCAGCAAGGCAAGATTCGCTTTGTACTGACCACGCCATTGCGCCCGGACAACGAAATAGCGGAGCACATTCGCCTGCACGGGGATGGAGTGCGCGACATCGCGCTGTGGGTCGATGACGCCAAACAGGCCTGGAGAGAGACCACGCGGCGCGGCGCGCGCAGCGTGCAGGAACCATTTGAACTTTCCGACAAACATGGAAAAACGAAGATGGCCTCTATCGCCATTTACGGAGACACCATCCACACCTTCGTGGAGCGCAAGAATTATGACGGGCCGTTCCTACCCGGGTACGTGGGCAAATCGCACGACCACCTGGCGCGTCCCACAGGGCTATTGCATGTGGATCACGTAGTCGGCAACGTGGGCTGGAACGAGATGAACCGTTGGGTAGACTTCTATGCCACGGTGATGGGTTTTTCTCTCTATCAGCACTTCGATGATAAGGACATCTCTACCGAGTATTCCGCGTTGATGTCGAAGGTGATGGCGAACGGCAACGGGCGGGTGAAGTTTCCGCTGAACGAGCCTGCGGAAGGGCGGAGGAAATCCCAGATCGAGGAGTACCTGGAATTCCACCACGGGCCGGGCGTCCAGCACATTGCACTTGCTACCAACGATATTGTGGACACCGTGAGCCGGCTGCAAGAGCAAGGCATGGAGTTCCTGCGCGTACCCCACTCCTACTACACCGAATTGCAGGCGCGTATGGGCCGTATTGACGAGCCGATCGCGGATCTGGAGAGACTGGGCATCCTGGTGGACCGTGACGATGAAGGCTACATGCTGCAAATCTTCACGCGCCCGGTTGAAGACCGGCCAACCCTGTTCTTCGAGATCATCCAACGCAAGGGGAGCCGCAGCTTCGGGAAAGGTAACTTCAAAGCTCTCTTCGAAGCGATTGAGCGGGAGCAGGCGGACCGCGGCAACCTTTGAGCATGCTGGCGATCGATCCGGCAAAGGCTGCCACTGGGGATATTTACAAATTGATGGTTGGCTCGATCGTGCCCCGGCCGATTGCCCTGGTCTCGACTGTGGACCAGGGCAACATCAGGAACCTCGCTCCCTTCAGCTATTTCACCGCGTGCAGTTCGAATCCGCCGGTGGTTGTGTTTTGCCCCATCCTGCGCCCGGTTCCTCCCCTGGCGAAAGATACGTTGCGCAACATCCTGGCGACGCGGGAATTCGTGGTCAACATCGTGTCGGAGGAATTTGTCGAGCGGATGAATGCCACCTCGGCCCAGGTGGGTCCGGAGGTGGACGAGTTCGAACTCTCCGGGCTGACCCCTATCGCCAGCGACCTGGTGAAGCCAGCGCGGGTCGGGGAAAGCCACGTACACATGGAGTGCCGGCTGCGGCAGGTGGTGGAGCTGGGCGACGAGCCGGGTGCAGGAAGCCTGGTGCTGGGTGACGTGGTGCTCTTTCACGTCCGCGAGGATTTGGTCGATAACTTCCGCATTGATCCGGACAAGCTGCGCGCGGTGGGCCGCATGGCCGGGTCCACCTACATCCGCACCATCGACCGTTTCGAGCTCGAACGACCGTAACTATACGTTGAGGAGAAATGTACTAGGATCATAGGTTGAGGGTTCCTATGCGAACTTTGGCTGCAGTGGGACTGACGGTGATGCTGGTGGCGTCCGCCGCCGGCGCCAAGCAGACCAACAAGCCCGACCTGAAGCTGGTGGCCTCTGTCGATATTGCGGCACCGGAGCAGCAGCCGATCCTGGTGATCCACATTCTGAATCAGTCGGGCCACCTGTTGCGGATTCCCGATCCACCCCTGCTGTGCAAAGGGGCGCCGGGTGCGCTTTCGTTGGATGTGAAGTTTATTCCTGAAAATTCCAGCCAGCCGCAGCCGGCTATCGATTGTGGCCTGGAAGTAGACGGCAGCGGGTTACCCGACATCCGAGAGCGGGCTAAGAATTGGGTGGCGCTGAAGCCGGGCCAGAATTATGAGGCAAGACGGCCTCTGGCTATGGGGGTGGATACCAATGCCCATGGGACGTACGAGTTTCATGTGGTTTATGACGGTCCCAGCGCAAGTCCGGCGGATGACCAGAAGCTAAAAGATGCCGGAATTGCGGTGCCCGGCGGTAGGTTCGAATCGGACAAGCTGACGTACAAGATCAACGCGCCCAAACCTTAGGCAGGATATTTTCACTGCTGTTTCTTTGTTACCCAACAGTATTGATCAGCGTGCCGATGCCGGTGATGGTGATGTGAATCTCATCCTGCTGGTGCAGCGTGAATTCATCCGGAGGGACGATGCCTGTCCCGGTTAACAGGAAGCAGCCGTTGGGAAATCCATTGTCGCGGTAGAGATATTCAAGCAGGGTGGCGAAGGTGCGCTTCAATTCGGTGAGCGCGGTCGAGCCGGAAAAGACGGTGTTGCCGGCACGCAGAATCTGCATTTGGATTTCGGTTGAGGTGGGGATGTTTTCGTTCGTAACCAGGATCCCGGGACCCAAGGCACAGGCCCGGTCGTAGACCTTGGCCTGGGGGAGATACAACGGATTCTCGCCTTCAATGTCTCGCGAGCTCATGTCGTTGCCGATCGTATAGCCGATGATTTTTCCCGCTGGGTTCGCCACAAGGGTCAGTTCGGGCTCAGGCACAGACCAGGTGGCGTCTTTTCTTATGGCAACTTTGGCGCGATGGCCGACTACCCGGCTGGGCGTCGCTTTCATAAAAAGTTCGGGGCGCTCGGCACTGTACACGCGGTCGTAGAAGTCTCCGCCCCCGGCGGTCTTCGCTTCCTCCATGCGAGCGTTACGGCTGCGGTAGTAGGTGACCCCCGAGGCCCACACTTCCTGGCTGCCGATGGGCGCCAGGATGTTCTTCTCGATGTCTGCAAACGAACCGGCGTCCATTGGCTTCTGCTGCTGTAGGGTCGTGGTCAAATGGGCTTCGAGGTCTTCCCGCGTTAATAGGTGATCCCACGACGCGTCCGCGCCTGCATAGAAACGATCGTTGTTCTCGATTATGTAGCCGCCGGCGGTGCGATAAAGTTTCATTCGTGTTTGCCTTCCTGCTCAAGGAGTCTACCGTGGGGATGAGTTTGGGGCCAACTCACTCACCCTGCTCCGAACGGTTGATTGTTGCAGTTCCGAAAAACATTTCCAGGACGGGCCCGCGGAACTGCAGATCCCTCCACTTCGCTTCGCTTCGGTCGGGATGACAGAGGGGAGGGTGGCGCATCCATTCAAGTTCCAATAGTGGATGAGAGGACCGCTGATCCCTCGGCTTCGCTCGGGATGACAAAGGGGACGGGTGGCGCTTTCATTCAGATTCGATACTGCGGATGATGAACAGCAGGTCCCTCCACTTCGCTTCGCTCCGGTCGGGATGACACTTCTGTTTGGACCTCAAAAGACGGGTGGGACTCTTAGGGGAAGGGATTGTGGGCTCGCAGCTCGGCGACGATTTCGGCGGCGGCGGCGCGCGCCAAGTCTCCTTTTTCTGGAGGAAAGGAGATCGCTCCGACACGCGCATGGCCACCTCCACCGTAGCGCTCACAGATTTGCGCCAGGTTGACCATTTGCTCCGGCTTGGCTTTGGTCCAGGGATTGGAACCTACCGCAACCTTGGTGCGGAAGCTGGACTTGCTCAGTCCAACGCTGTAGGTCGCATCGGGATGCAGGAAGTACGGAACGAATTTGTTGTAACCCTCCACCGGCTGATCGGTGATGTCGAAGTACAACGTGCCATCCACCAGCTCGGTGCGCTCGCCGATCAGGGCCAAAGATTTGTGGTGGCGCTCGAGCAGCGGAGGGAGCAGCTCGGCGACAAAAGGCTGCTCTAAAACTTCCTGCAAACTCATTTCCGTGAGCAGCGGAATCAGTTTTGGTATGAAGGCCGGATCCTGGCTCGATTCGATGACCAACGTCAGCTTCATCGCGGGCTCGGCCATTTCGACCGCGGCTTTGGGACTTTCGTAAAGAGCGCCATCCACAATGTCCGCCCATCGAATCAGCTCGGCTACGGGCGCGGGGTTGAAACCGAAACGGGTTTGTGCGATGTGGGCGATAAAGCTGGTGCAGGAGGTGTAGTCCGGATCGTAGAAATGGCGATTACGCGCGCTGCCGTCCCGCTGCCCTTCAAGAAAATGCTGCTGATCCGCAGGGGTAAGAAAGGCGCTCAGATGATGATCGAACCACCAGGTGATGCGCGGCGAAGCGCTGTACTTGAAGTCAACAATCGCATTTTCGTCACCCGTGAAATCAGATTCCTGAAAGAGTGCGCCAGCCCGATGCACCAGGCCGTGATAACCGTACTGTGCATCCTTACGGATGCATTCGCGGTGAAAGCGCATGAAGAGCGAAGCAGAGCAGGCTCCGTCAAAGCACCGGTCGTGATAGAAGACGCAGACCTTCAAACAGTTAGTTTCCTCTCCATTAGGCGAATGACTAGGATTGCCGGGAGCCGCCGATGTGTCAAGCTGCCGCCGCAGAAATCCGCGCTGCGATGAGACAATGGGCGCTGGAAGACGGGATGATGTGATGGCGAGAGTTGAGGTGGGCGCAGTACGGCGCCGAAGAATGCCGTTGCTGGGACGGATCGCAGCCGGCCTGGTAATCAGCCTGTTGATAGTTGGAGCAATAGGGTTCGCGGCCAGTCTGGCGTGGCTGAAAGGCGCCATGCGGGAGCAAATGCCGGTGCTCGACGGCGACCTGCACCTGGCGGGGCTGTCCGCTCCGGTGGTGGTGCGGCGCGATGTCCACGGTGTTCCCCATATTCAGGCAGCGACCATGGACGACCTGCTGGTTGCACAGGGGTATGTCATCGCCCAGGACCGGTTGTGGCAGATGGATATGGCACGGCGCTTCGCCGCCGGGGAACTGGCCGAACTGTTGGGCTCGAGTGTGGTGGAACACGACAAGCTGCAGCGTGTGCTGCAGATCCGGCCGGCAGCGGAGCACCTGACCGCGACCATGCCGGAAGATCAGAAACGTCTTTTTGAAGATTTCGCTCGCGGAGTCAACGCCTTTATCACCAGCCATCAGAACAACCTGCCGGCAGAGTTCCGGTTGCTGGGCTACAAGCCACGGCCGTGGCAGCCGGTTGATTCCTGGCTGGTGGCGTTGAACATGGTCGGGCGGCTGGATACGCTCTACCCCTGGAAGTTGGAGCGGGAGAAGGTAATAGCAAGGCTGGGACCTACCCTGGCCGCAGGGCTGTACCCCACCACCACCTTTCGCGATCACCCCCCGACACAATCGATTCCCGACTTGACGGCGCCGCAGCAGAATATGCCGAACGTTCCGCTGGACGAGCCGGAATCGAGCCTCAAAGACCTGCTGCGGCTGCGAAAAATTCTCCGGCTGGGTGGAGACGTGTGTGACGGCTGCAAGCCCGGCTCGAACGAATGGGCGGTCAGCGGCGCCCGCACAGCAAGCGGCAAGCCCATGCTCTCGAACGATATGCATCTGGAACACTCCATCCCCGACATCTGGCATGAAGAAGATCTGCAGGCGGGAAGCTTCCACGTGGCAGGAGTCACGACCCCGGGCATTCCGCTTATCGTCGAGGGCCATAACGAACACATCGCCTGGGGCTTCACCACGCTGAACGGAGATGTTCAGGACGTGTACGCGGAGAAAACAAATGCCCAGGGCGAGTATTGGACCGGTACGGGATGGCGCCAGCCGGAACACGATCGGGAATATATCCACGTGCGTTTCGGGAAGGACGTGGTGGTCGATGTCGAAAGAACCGACCATGGGCCGGTGATCACTCCGATGTTGCCCCATGAAACGCGCATGCTGGCGCTCAAGTGGACCCTGTACTCAAACCAGCTGCGGGGCTTGCCGCTCAAAGCAATCGACGCAGCCAGCAACTGGGAAGAATTCCGCAAAGCGACGAGTGAATGGTGGGGACCAACGCAAAACATGGTTTACGCCGACGACCAGGGCCATATCGGTTATCAGGCAGTGGGGCTGTTTCCGGTTCGGCCCGCAGGCCTGAGCGGAGTACCGATCGTCGAAACGGGAACCGCGGCGGACAGCGAACACGAGTGGCAAGGGTATGTTGCTTTTGAGCAGCTGCCGACGGTGCTTGATCCTGACGCAGGCATCGTCGCTACCGCCAATGCGCGCATCACTCCCGACGATTATCCCTACCCTTTGGCGCTCAATTGGGACGCGCCCTATCGCAATGAGCGGATATGGAAATGGCTTTCCAGCCACGCCAAGCTCACACCGGCGGACATGCTCACACTGCAGACAGATACGTATTCGGAAGTAGACCGGGAATTGGCGCAGCGGTTTGCTTACGCGATCGACCGTTCTTCTACTGCGAACGCGAAACTGCACCAGGCCGCAGACCTGATGCGCAGCTGGGATGGGGTGATCACCATCGGTTCGGTTGCGGCAGAGATCGTGGATGCAACCAGACAGGCGCTGTGGCCGCTGGTTCTTGAGCCTAAATTGGGTTCCGACTGGGTCCTCTACGATTGGCAAAGCAAGAATTTTGTGCAGGAAGAAATGGTGGAGAAGACCCCGCAGGAGTGGCTGCCTGCGAATTACAAGAGCTGGGATGACCTGATTGCCGCTGCTGTCGAAAAGGGTATGGTCGACCATCACGCGCCGGCGCAGCTTGGCAACTGGACCTATGGCAGCCAGCATGTGATCGATGTAAAGCATCCGTTGTACGCGATGATTCCGTTTTTCAAGTGGACCAGTACCGGACCCCACCAACTCGCGGGCGACGAGACCACCCTCGATCACGTGCGGGGGCTGCTTGGCGCCAGCCAGCGGCTCACTGTGGACTGGAGCAATGTGGATGGATCAACGGAAAACATCGTGATGGGCGAGTCTGGCGATCCGCTTAGCCCTTATTTTTTGGACCAGTTTCCTTACTGGTATAACGGCAAGACGTTTGCCATGCCTTTCACCCAGGCGGCTGTGGACGCGGTTACCAAGCACACCATGCGATTGATTCCGTGATGGGGTGGTCCTGGAGAATTCGGGAGGACCGAGGGGCGCACCGCAGATCCCTCGGCTTCGCTCGGGATGACAAAGGGGAGAGTAGTGCTTCCATTCAGATTTGGTGACGTGGATGATGAACAGCAGGGCCCTCAGGTGGCAAGTCTCGGTTGAAGTCTTCCTTCCAGCTTCGTAGCGCTCTCATCGTCTGCACCGCGGTGCTCGCGGTTGGAATGCTGATGGTGCGGGGCAACACTTGCGGCCACGATTTTGATTTCCATTTGCTGTCCTGGATGGAAGTGGCTCGGGCGTGGCATGCGGGGTTGGTGTACCCGCATTGGGTCCAGGATGCGAACTTTGGCGCGGGCGAACCGCGGCTGATCTTCTATCCGCCGGTTTCGTGGCTGCTGGGCGGGCTGCTGGGAAGCATCCTTGGATGGCATGCCGCCCCAGTGGTCTTCGTGCTGCTGGCTTTGCTGGGAGCAGGGGTCAGCATGCATCTGCTGGCGCGGGAGTGGGTTGCGCCGGACGCAGCCACCCTTGCTGCGTGTCTCTACATCGCCAATCCCTATGCCATGTTCGTCACTTATGAGCGGTCTGCCCTGGGCGAACTACTGGCGAGCGCATGGCTTCCCTTGATGGTGCTGTTCGCTCTGAGAAGGCGCTCCTCGGTTGCGCCGCTTGGCCTGTCGGTGGCTGCTCTCTGGCTCACCAATTCGCCTGCCGCGGTTATCGGCAGTTACCTATTAGCCGCCCTTGCCCTGGGGATGTGGATCGCGGAGGGCAAGCCATGGCCGGCTCTGCGCGCAGCGGGCGGAATGGGGCTGGGGCTGGGATTGGCCGCGTTTTATATCGTACCCGCAGCACTCGAACAACGATGGGTACAAATCGAACGCGCCATCAACCCTGGCATGCGGGTCGAGGATAGCTTCCTGTTTGCGCACACCACGAATCCTTTTCATGACCAGGTGTTGCGGACGGCTTCCTGGCTCTTCCTCGCAGAACTTGCCGCGGCCTCGCTCTTCGCTTACCTGGCGTGGAAGAGGCAAACCGGCGGGACGGCGAGGATCGCCATCAGCGCAATGCTTCCAGTCATCCTGCTGCTGCAGTTGCCCGTCAGCGATGTGATCTGGAAGCACACTCCGCACATGAAATTTCTGCAGTTTCCCTGGCGCTGGCTGGTGGCACTGAGCCTTGTGGCCTGCGTGCTCGCCGGCATGACGGTGGACAAGATTCGGGTGAAAGCATTGCTGATCATCGCAGCCATGGCGATCGGTGGCGGCCTGCTGTTCTTTCAGCCCTGCGACGACGAGGACGCGGTGACGGCGCAGGTCGCCGGCTTCCGCACCGGGCAAGGGACGCAAGGCACAGACGAGTACACGCCCGTAGGAGCAGACGGTGCCGCCATCCAACAAGATCTGCCCCTGGTTCGGGTTCTGCGCGCGCCGCAGGATGACACCGCCCAGAGCAGCCAGGGACCCAATCCGGACTGGAAAGCCGGAGACCCCGGCAGCATCACGGCTAAGGTAGACGCCCGGCGATGGAATGGGGAGCATTGGTTGATCAACTTAGTGACGCCGGAAGCGGGTTATGCGGTGCTGCGCTTGATGGAATACCCTTCCTGGCGAGTGACTGTCGACGGCAAGCCTGCGCAGGACCGCCCGGGACGGGACGACGGCCTGATGGCCGTGCCCGTGGTGGCCGGGAGTCACGTGATCGACGTCCAGTGGTCCGCATCCAGCGACGTCATCGCCGGGCGCGCAATCTCTGCCATTTCGTTGCTGGCGCTGGCTGTGGTGGCCATGCTGGAGCGCCGGGAGCGTCGGGTATGATTACCAAAATGCAGGAAACTGTGCGGGAGATTTTAAGCAGGGGTGCAGAGCTTACGGATAATGCTCTGGATCGTCTGTTGCCGGGGGCGGACCAGGCTCCGGTCTCGATTCATCAGGCAATGCGGCATAGCGTTTTTGCCGGCGGCAAGCGGCTGCGCCCAGTGCTGTGCCTGGAAGCGGCAAGAATGGTCGCCGGCTCCGGTGAGCTCCCAAAAGGAGTAGAAGATCTGGGCGCGGCGATCGAGATGCTGCACACCTATTCCCTGATCCATGATGATTTGCCCGCACTGGATAACGACGATCTGCGCCGGGGGAAACCGACCTGCCATGTCGTTTTCGGGGAAGCGATCGCCATCCTGGCCGGGGACGCGCTGCAGACCCAGGCCTACGAGGTACTCGCCGGCCTGCTGTGCCCGGCACCCCGGACGGTGGAGATTGTGCGCTCCATCGCGCAGGCTACGGGAACGGTCGAGGGCATGATCGGCGGACAGGTTATGGACCTGGAAGCCGAGGAGCATCAGCCGACCGCCGAACTGGTGGAAGCGATCCACCGCGCCAAGACCGGCGCGCTGATTCGCGTCAGCCTGGTTGCCGGGGGCATTTACGCCGGCGGGACCGCGGACGACATCGAGCAGCTGCAGGCATTTGGACGCAAAGCGGGGCTGGCGTTTCAAATCATGGACGATGTGCTGGATGTGACTCAGAATTCGTCTCAACTGGGAAAGACGGCAGGCAAGGATCTAGCCAGCGAGAAAGCGACCTGGCCCGCGGTGTATGGGGTGGACCAAAGCGTAAAAGATGCCGAGCGATTGGTCGATGAGGCGTTCGCACATTTAACCGCGTACGGTGAGCGCGCCGATCGG
>Ga0302326_10022820_pt1 | contig 12778 bp, 6 predicted proteins | sample Palsa_T0_3_FD_202264 | JGI IMG/M metagenome (GOLD analysis project Ga0302326, IMG submission 202264) | Peat permafrost microbial communities from Stordalen Mire near Abisko, Sweden - Palsa_T0_3 | ecosystem: Environmental > Terrestrial > Soil > Palsa > Peat permafrost | place: Sweden: Abisko... | reverse complement strand
GCGCGACGGCTTCATCGACGAGCACGTGAAGCTGATTCGCGCCACGTATAAGGTGCGCCGCGATGCCATGCTGTCGGCATTGAACGACTTCTTCCCGCCGGAAGTTTCGTGGACGCACCCGCACGGCGGGCTGTTCCTGTGGGTCACCATGCCGCCAGATGTGGATTTGTCACGCCTGCTGGAGCTGGCGCTGCGCCAGAACGTCGCCTTCGTTCCGGGCGAGCCGTTTTACCCCAATGGTGACACCGGCTCGCACATGCGGCTGAATTTCTCGAATGCCGCGCCAGAGAAGATCCGCGAAGGCATCCGGCGCTTGTCGATCGCCGTGGCGCATGAATTGGAGCATCAGAGCGTGGGGGTGATGGTTTAGCGCGGGGCGCGATTTAGAGTTTTGAGCCGCGGGGAGAAGCCTGAAGAACTGCGTCCGGTCCGAGGTCAACTGCCCCTCGCAGTCGGCCTTTTCCATTCTCTGATGAAATTGTTCCACGTGGAACAATTGCGAAATGTCACAAAGTAACCTGCTAAGCGATTGAAAACAACCAGGCTGCTGCACTTTGATGCTAATTAACGAACGCTCGTTCGGAGCGCGACCCGGATTAAAACTGCCCCTCATTAGGCCGTCCGTAAATGCCTGATACAAGAATGGGGCTTTAAGCTCCCGAGGGACTGCCAGCAGACTCAATCAGACCCTCCTCAACCGATCGGAGATTCCGACAGGGCTTCAAGACGATCATACTCACGAGTGGATGTCGTTGATGGTTCGGCCAAAACACCCACGCAAAATCGGCTTGTGCGGGGCACGCGGCGAGGCATAAGAAAGGCCGGCAGCCAATCGAGGACGCCGGCCGACAGTGGAGCCGTGGAACTTCAGTTACGGCGTGATCTCCCAGACGACACCGACGTTTTGAGTGCCGCCGGCAGAGGCTGTGCCGTAGAGATTACCGCTGCTGTCCATTGTCACGTTACTGAGCGGGTTTGCCCCGTCGCTGCCGCCAGTAAAGTCGTACAGCGAGGTATACGTCCAATTTCCGCCTGATGAGGGTGTGAGCTCCCAAACGTTGCCAAACCCATACGCGCCGTCACAAAAGGTGGTGCCGTAGAGATTGCCCGCACCGTCCATGAAGAGAGTGCGCTGCGGCCCACAATGGCCGCCTCCGGTAAAGCTATAAAGGGTGTGCAGCGTCCAACTTCCGTCGGAGGGTATCAGCTCGAAAACCGTACCGCCGCCGCCCGTCCCGGCGTTAGTGGTGGCGCCGTAGAGGTTGCCTGATGGGTCGAAGATTACGCCGGCAACGAGAAAACCTCCATCATCTCCGTTCCTAAAATTGTTGACAGTAGTCTCTATCCAGCTATTTCCTACCTTCGTCAACTCGAAAACCTCGCCGTAGCCAGCCAATCCGCCTTCAACGGTTGTCCCATAGAGGTTGGTGCCGGCGTTGTCAAAGATCACGCCGTCTTCCGGACCTGCTCCGTCACTGCCTGAGAAGCTGTAGAGAATGGTTTCCGTATTCCAGGTACCTGGGGGCGTCAACTCGAAAACAGCATTGCCGCTTTGGGCGCCGTAGATGTTATCCTCCTGATCGAACGTGAGGTCTCCATATGCGGGAGAACTGCCAATGAAGGAAAAGAGCAGGGTTGCCATCCAGGGGCAGATCGTGGTTCTGCAGGGCGTCGGAAAAGGTCTTAGGCTGAAGGCCGTACCAGCCCCTGCTGCTCCTCCAAAGGTAGTCGTGCCGTAGAGTATGTGGTTTGGCCCGAAGATTACTCTGGCTTCTGGAAAAGCGCCGTCGATGCCCTGAGGAAAGCTGTAAAGCGTGTCGAGGACCCAGCTGCCATGCGTTAGCTTGTAGACCGTGCCGTAACCGATGCCGCCGTCAGCGGCTGTTCCATAGACATTTCCTCCTCCATCCAACGTCACGCCAGCGTAGGGGCTTGCCCCATCCTCTCCTCCGGAGAAGTTGTGAAGTACCGTGTAAGTCTGTGCCTGGGCCGGTTGGCTTGCGACAACCGCCAGCATAAACGCGATCGCCAGCGCAGCAGTTACCGCACCGAAGCCTAGGCCGAAGGTCAAATTTCGAAGTTGCCTTGGGTTCGCCATTGACGTTCTCCTTTCGAAGTTCAGAGTTGGTCCCACCGCTGCCGCGATGGACTCATGTCCAGGCGAGAGCGAACTTCACGATGGGCTTCAGAGCCCAATCGTGCAGCACACAATCTGCAACTCACATCTCTGGAGCTTGGCCGAGAGTGATGCAGCGGCCGACGCTACTGTCGATCAGGAGAATGCTTGATGAGTCGGCCAGAAAACTTTCGAACCAGGAACCACCAACCGGAGACTAACTACCTGAGTGTCGGGAGCGTACACGCAGGCTTCTTGACACCACGATGGCCGTGTAAGAAATATAAAGTCAAGCGAATATTCCACATAAACTTGGGTTATCCGACACGTCAGTCCTTGCCAATTGCTGAACTGGAATTGGCAAGCTTGCGCAACTCCGGGGAAGCCGACATCGCCACGGCTGATTTTGCAGCTGCATCGCTCACCGATTTCGCTGAGAGTACTTTTGCATATTTGGTATGTGAGAACCCGTTGCCTTCCTTCTCCTTGGCAGCTCCCTGGATTGTCTCGACCCACACTGTTTTGCCCGATTTGTCTTTCGCCGTCCATTCCAGAACCACCAGCAGTTCGCGTTTCGACTTAGCCCACACCGCCTTTGTCGCGCTGACGTTCACAAACTTTGGCGTCAATACCAATTCGGCGTCGGAGGAGGACGAAGGTGTCGTTGCTACTGTCAAGCTGGAGAAAGTTCCTTTCAGAGCAGGTTCAAGCTCCGTACAAGCCGCGTTTCCCACCTCCCACGCGTCTTCCACCTTAAACGCGGAGTGATTTTCCCCATATTTCGTAGCGCAGAATTCTGGAGTTAGCACTAGCTCCGCTTGAATATTTAACTTCGAGTCTGTCGGGGTTGCCCCCTGGCCGTGGGCACTGACCGGAACAACGAAGAGAAAAACGGCGCAGAGCGAAGCGACACGAGAACAATTGAGTAACCTCAACATTTCGACCCTCCTCAAAAAAACAAGTCAAAAACCACGAGCTCTTCCGTGCTGGCTTTAGTGATTGGAATTTGCAGGTGAATCTTCTCCCGCGGACCCTTCTTCGGCACCTGTATATACAGAAATCCATGCGCCGATATCCCCGGAGAAAGTGTCTTACTTTGCATCTCCTTTTTCAGGATGCTTTCCTGAACCTGCGTGCCATGCACGGCCTTGGAGGCGAGGGCGATTGCAACCACCATTCCGGCAGGAGATATCGCCAAAGCGCTTGCGGTGCCTACTACTACGGCCCCTTTGGCCGCCTTCTCGCCCATCTTCGGTGTAGAAAGGCTTGAATCAGCCGGGCCATAGGTAACTTTGGTCTTGTCAAACAGGAAGCTGTCCCCCGTCAATCCGTTCTGCATCACGATGAAAACCGGAATGACCCCTTTAGGTGTCAGTTCCGTGTCGAAGTAGGTTTTTTGCTCTTTGGGGTCCTCAACCGGCTGAAGTCCAATAGTGACGCCCGCCTGCTCCGCGGTGATTGCGTAATCACCCGCTGGTCGTACTGGGTAGTCGGGAAACTTTTCCGACGCGTAGATTGGTTGCATGAGTGACAAAGCTACGAGCATATAGGCGCTTCTAACCAAGTCCGTCTTCGGCACTGAGGCATCCTCCTCCTGCGGCCCGTCAAGACCGCGTCGCAGCACCCCTAAATCGCAATTTCCGTTTTAGTTCCCGACCGCCCGACACTATAAACGCTTTCGGGGCTTCCAGCGCATAATTATTCTCTTAGGCCGACGACGGAATCAAGAGAACCGCTGCTGAGGCAACCGCACAAACAAAACGCATGAGCTGCTGCTTTCCTACTCTTCGTCGTTGAGCCAGGCTCGTCGATGGGAGGGTAATAACCAGTGGTCGTTAGGAATTCAGCTCGGCGATCGCAGAATCCTCGGTGCCGATTTCTGGAATTCCCCCCCTGACTCCTCATTTCGCCGTTGCCAGGTCTCTGCTACTTGCCGCCAAAGCGGAAGACGGCGCCAAAGGCGAGGTCAAAGTTGTTGAGGCTGGTGGAATAGGGGCGCGAGTAATAATAGTCGGCCTGGATCACGCGAATGGCGAGGACCTTGTTCACCTTCACGTCGAGTCCGCCGCCCGCTGCCATCCCAAAGCCGTTGCTGCTGGGCCCGCCGACTGAGACACTTTGCCCGCCGGCCGAGCCGGTGCCGCCAATTGACGCATGGTCTAATCCGAACAGCACGTGGACAAATGGGGTAAAGGCGTTACTGCTTCGGAACGCAAAACGAGGACCAAACAAAACAGGAACATCTGTGAACCTTACACTGGCGCCAACGCCTGCTATGCTGGTATTGATAATGGTGCCGCGATTCCAGCGAGCATCCGCCTCGATGCCCAAGGACTTGGTGGCGTTGTAGGTAAATGAGCCTGCAAACCCCGCCTTCAGCCACTTCGACGAGGAAAAGCTGGTTGCGCCTAGGTCTTCAAGGGACATCTTTAGTTGATTCAACTCGTTATCGGGGAGTCCCAGATACTCTAGGGAATACCCGCCGAATACTTCAACCTTCGGATACTCCTGCTGAGCTTGGGTGACGGCCGCCGAGCAGACAACCAGGGCGACAAGGGCGGCGATTGAAACGGAACGCTTCGTCATCATGATTTTTTCTCCTTTGGCCTGCAATTCAGGCTTTTTGAAACACAACGCGCACCCCCGATGGCCCTTAAAAGCGTGACGCGCTACTGACAAGTTTTTTCACCCCGCTGTTCCACTCCCGATACGACCGGAGCGAGTTGGCAGCGAATCATTGTGGCTGGATTCTGGACTAAAACTCCGCCGTGCGTTAAGTAGCATTCGGTAGCATGGGGAGCGCTACCGTAGCATTGTGCTGCTAAGTCATTGACTTAACTTGGTCGTTGCCAGCTTGTCTAAATGTGGCTATACTTGCCGCCTATCCAATCAAGTCTGGCTCCCCAGCATTGAAGGCAAGTGAAAGGTGACGGTCCATGCAGGAAGGGACTATCCCGGCCGGAGAAGTCGAGGCTGAGCTTCGCAGAATTCTGTCCTCCCAGACCTTTAGTAAAGCGCCGCGCCATCGCCAGTTTCTGGAATTCGTAGTTTGCAAGGTCCTATCCGGCGAAGCGGAAGCTATCAAGGAGTATCTGATCGGCGTGGAGGTATTCGAGCGCCGTGACGACTACGATCCGGGGACCGACCCGATCGTGCGAGCCGAAGCGCGGCGGTTGCGTGTGCGCCTGGCTGAGTACTACCAAAATCCGGGAAAGCACAATCCGATCCACATCGATTTGCCCACGGGCACCTACGTCCCGGTGTTCTCTCGCAATGGAGTAGAACCGCGGTTGGAGGAAGCAGCATCGGAAGCCGAGTTGGCCCCGGATGCAGCACGGATAGATGAAGCCATCGTTCGTCCCCGTGGCAAAGTTCGACGTAGATGGCTTGCCGCTGCCGCGGTCGTGGTTGTAGCTGCAATCGTGGTGGGCTATTTTGTCTCCCATCGGCCGCCCAAGCTCACCGATAAAGACAGCATCGTGTTCGCCGACTTCGATAACAATGCCGGCGACGCCGTCTTCGACGACGCCCTTAAGCGGGGACTCTCGATACAGCTTGAGCAGTCGCCATTTCTCCACTTGGTTCCCAGCAGTAAAGTGAACGCGACCCTGAAGCTAATGGGGCGCGCCGCCGGCGACCGATTGACGCCGGAGGTTACACGCGAGGTTTGCTTGCGCACGGCCAGCACGGCCATGTTGACGGGCTCGATCGCCCGCTTGGGCAGCCAGTACGTGATTGGCTTGCAGGTGGTGGATTGCAACACCGGTGACGTGTTGGCGCTGGCGCAGGAGCAGGCGGCGAACAAGGAAGCGGTGCTGAAGGCCGTGGATGCTGCGGCCATCGGCTTGCGCGGCAGGCTAGGAGAATCGCTCAGCTCAGTGGAAAAGTACTCGACGCCGCTGGCACAGGCAACCACGCCATCGCTGGAGGCGTTGAAAGCCTACAGCCTGGGACTTAAGACGAATCTTGCCAACGGCGATACAGCGGCCCTGCCTCTCTTAAAGCGAGCGGTGGAACTCGACCCAAATTTCGCCGTCGCGTACAACGCGATTTCAGGGGCCTACAACAACCTCTACGAACCAGAGCTAGCGCGCGAGTATGCACGCAAGGCTTATGAGTTGCGGGGAAAGTTGAGCGAACGGGAACGGCTCTCCATCGAGGCATGGTACTACGTGACTGCGACGGGAGAGCTGGAAGAGGCGGAGCGGGCATATCAACGGTGGGAGCAGACCTACCCGAGAGACGCTTTGCCTTACACGGGTCTGGCATTTGTTTACGGCAACCTGGGAGATCTGGAAAAGTCATTCAAGCAAGACCGCGAAGCCATGCGTCTGGAGCCGAACGACGAGCTGAACTACACCAACCTCGGCAACGGCTATGTGACGCTCAACCGACTGGATGACGCAGAGGCGGTGTACAAACAGGCCGAGGAGCGGAAGCTGGAAGGCGAATTCCTGCTGGAGAACCGCTATCTACTGGCTTTTCTGAAGGGCGACGCGGCCGGGATGGCGCAGCTGGCGGCCGCTGCCATGGGCAAGCCAGGAACAGAGGACGTCCTGCTGGCTGCGCAAGCGGACACCGAGGCATGGTACGGGAAGTGGAAAAATGCAAGCGAGCTGATCCGGCGGGCGATGGATACAGCCCAGCGCAACGATGCCAAGGAGACCGCTGCGGGGTATCAGGCAGGCGCGGCGCTACGAGAAGTGGAGTTGGGCAACCGGGAGCAGGCGCGTGCCGACGCCAATGCGGCGATGAAGCTGGCCCCGAACCGCGACGTGCGGGCTATGGCGGCGTTGGCTTTGGCCCGCGCCGGCGATACGGCGGGGGCAGAGAAGCTGGCCGCGGAACTTGGCACGGCGTTCCCGCTGGACACCCTTGTCCAGAAGTACCGGCTGCCGTCGATCAGGGCGGCTGTCGCCTTGCAACGCAACGACCCGAACCAGGCAGTCGAATTGTTGCGGGTGACGAGCGGGATAGAGCTGGGCGACGTAGGCTATCTGCTCCCAATTTATTTACGTGGGGAAGCCTATCTCGTGCAGCGTAACGGCAAGGCGGCAGCGGCGGAGTTTCAGAAGTTCATCGACCATTACGGCTTGGTAGCGAACTTTCCATGGGGAGCGCTGGCGCGTCTCGGCGTGGCTCGCGCCTATGCGCTCGATGCGGCTCAAAGTCCTGCCGCTCGCGATAAGGCCCGCAGCGCGTATCAGGATTTTTTCGCGTTGTGGAAAGATGCCGACCCCGATATCCCCATCCTGAAACAAGCGAAAGCAGAGTACGTAAAGTTGCAGTAGTTGCCGATGCCCGAGACAGGCCTTCCGCGTCGCCCACGTTCACCGATTACTAGCGCAGACAGGCTGGGGCCCCATGCCATCCCCTCGGCTCCGCATGGGGCGGGCTCTTGTCCGCCGCGTGCGCAGACCGGATGGGAGACGCGGGCGGGTAGGTTGCTAAAGGACGTCTACTTTCGTAACTCGACGACTCCAGAACGGCGCCTTCGGTCCGGGCGAGCCGTTCTACCCCAGTGGCGACACCGGCTCGCACATGCGGTTGAACTTCTCCAACGTCGCGCCGGAACAGATTCGCGAAGGCACGGCGCTTGTCGATCGCCGTGGCGCACGAATTGGAGCATCGGAGCGTGGAACGTGGGAGTCATGGTGTAGCAGCGGCTGGCCGTGCAGATATGTTAACTAAGGCTGGCGAACATTTCTGGTTCGAAAAAGTCTTCATCAAGAAACTCCCACCCCAAGCAAACCCGGGTCGGGGCAGGGCACCCGGCCGCCGAGGAGGCTGGGAGCGGCTAAACTGTAATATTCGCAATGATCTTTACTATAGTTAATACAGAATGGTGTATGCTGATTACCATCTTGGGTTAGTTCTGCCGTACAGCTTGCTCTGAAAGATGGGGAATACACTGTGAATACATGCGCTGGGCGGCTTCTGCGTCGCCACCTTGGACTCGGTCTGTTGGCAGCCGCGATCGGGTTACTGCTTCCAGCGGAATTGCTCGCGCAGGGAGAAACCACCAGCGCCATTCTCGGGCAGGTTACGGACTCGACGAATGCCGCCGTTCCAGGCGCCACCGTGACCGTTATCAACCGGGAGACTGGACTGAAACGCAGTGCGAAGACGGACGATACCGGGCATTTCAACTTCCCGCAGCTCAAGCCCGGTACCTACACGGTCAAGGTGGAAGCGCAGGGATTCGCGCCGCAGCAAGCCGACAACATTTCCTCGGGGCTGGGACAGAAACAGACCGTCAACCTCACGCTCAGAGTGGCGCAATCGAAGCAAACCGTAGACGTCAGTGCGGAAGCGCCGATCATCAACACCAGCAACCCAAACACATCCACCACGTTGGCCGCACCGGCGTTGGAAAACCTGCCGAACCCCGGCGGAGATATGACCTATCCGTTGCAGTTTGCGCCGGGAGCCCTGATCAATACGGCGGGCAGCGGCAACGATTTTGTCGGCGGCACCAACGGTTATGGCAACGTGGAGTTCAATGGTTTGCCCGCGCTCTCTAACGGGTACATCGTCGATGGACTGGAAACGAACGACCCGCTTACGAATCTCAACAGCGGCCTCTCGACCAATCTGGTGCTCGGCCTGAATTCGATCTCGGAAGTAACCGTGAATACGCTGTCGTATTCGGTCGACCAGGGCCGCTATGGCGCATCCCAGACCAACTACATTACCAAGTCCGGGTCGAATCAGTTTCACGGTAATTTATACGAACTGTGGAACGGCGCAGCCCTCAATGCGGCCGACTATTTCACCAACGCCACACCGGGAAATCACAAACCGGGTTCTACCGTAAACCACTTTGGAGGCAGTCTGGGCGGGCCGATCATCCACAACAAGCTGTTCTTCTTTTTCGATAGTGAGTGGGTACGGATCGCGTTGCCTATCTATACGACTGTGACCGTTCCCACCCCCGCGTTCCAGCAATATGTTTTGCAGCAACTGCCGCTCGGTGGAACCGACTCGGTTACGGGATCGCATTACGCGCCTGCTCCGCAACAGGTGCCGTTCTACCTGAAGATGTTCTCGCTGTACGGGGACACCAGTGGAACACCGCTGGCGGTGCTGGGCTGTCCTTTCAACTCGAACGGATCTCCAGCCTCGGGCAGTCCTCCCAACGGGAACGGCTGTGCCAATCGGCGAGGCGTTTCGCACTCCAGTGACGATCACGAGCAGGTGCAGACGGCCCGCATTGACTACAACATCGGTCCCAACGACACGACCTGGTTTCGTTTTCAGGCGGACACCGGATTGCAAGCGGCTTACACGGACCCGATCAACCCTTTGTTCAATGCCTTTTCGCCGCAGCCGCTCTATTCGTTCGCGGCCGGATATACGCATGTCTTCTCGCAGAATCTGGTGAACTACTTCAATCCGGCATTCTCCTGGTATGAGAGCCTGTTTGCGCCAAGCGATTTTCCCGCGACGCTGGCTGCATTTCCGATTGTGTTGCAGGGAGTGGGCGCCAATGCACCTTTCACCACCATTGGCGGACTCGACGACACTTGGTTGCAGGGTCGGCGTGCTACCCGTTTTTTCATTAACGACAATCTCGCATGGAGCCATGGCGCCCACGAGCTGAGGTTTGGCACCAATACCCGAATCTTTCGCCTGAACGACTATGACTTCGGGGAGGGCTCGGTCCCAACCGTCACCTACACGACGCTGCCGCAATTCATCTATGGAGTGGCATCGACGGCCAGCAAGACGTTCCCAACATCGCCTAACGAGCCTTTCAACTTTCTCAATCTCGACTTCTATGCCCAGGATACGTGGAGGGTCACGCAAAAGCTGACTTGGACCTTTGGCCTGCGCGATACCTATAATTCCAACCCGCTCAATCCGCATGACCAGATTGCGCGTCTCGAGGGCTCGTTCTATTCCATCTCACACGATGTCAATCAGCCGCTAAGCGACGTGATTCAAACTCACCTTGGGAATGTCTTCGCATCCACGCCATTAGCAATTCTGCAGCCCAGAACAGGCATCGCGTGGCAGCTCGAACCTAACACAGTTCTTCGGACCGGCTTCGGTCTGTTCAGCGACATCTTGCCGGGAAGTGTTGCCGACCTGGTGGGAGTGAATCCGCCTTACGTCCAAACATTTCAGGGTGGTCTGCTGGGAACTGTGGGAGGCACGGCAATCGCGCCGGGAGTGCCTAACAGTGCAGTCGATGCAACTATTGCGGCGAATCAGGCGTTCAGTGCCGGCTTCCCGCAAGGCGAGCTTTCCTGCGCATCCCCGCTGGCAAACTCAGCGAGCTGTCTTCCACCTGTCGCCATCACGGCCGTCCCCGATGGCAAACTCCACGCACCGTATTTCATGCAGTGGAGTTTAGGAGTCGAGCATCAGTTTGGAGACACGGGCAGCGTTCAGGCGCAGTACGTAGGGACGCGCGCCGTGAATCAACCCTATCTCACCCAGGTCAATGGATACCAGACGGTGTGCCCGGGATGCTTTGCTCCCTTCCCGTACATGCAGCCAATCGATCCGCGATTCGGTGCGGTAACCCAGCTTTCGACCGGTGCTAACAGCAACTACAACGGCCTTCAACTCACGGCCAAGAAACGGCTGGGACACGGCCTGCAAGGGCAGGTCAATTACGCGTGGAGCCATTGCCTGGACGAGGTTTCCAACGGAGGGTTTCTGCAGTTCTCCTCAGCCGGAATTCTCTCTCCTCTGCCGGGAGAGCTCAGCCGCAATTACGCTTCCTGCGACTACGACGTCCGCCACAACCTGACTGGGCAATACGTGTACCAACTACCGATCAAAGTGAAAAACGAGTCCCTTGGCTATGCGCTGAATGGTTGGCAAGTCTCGGGCACGGTATTCCGGCACAGTGGACTCCCGTTCTCGGTGCTGAGCACGCCCTACTCGGCGAATGGGAACGGCATCGTGCAAGGCAGCGGCCCAGAATATGCAAGCCTTGTGCCCGGGGCAGATCCCTACTGTCGCAATTGCAACATTGCAGGCGTGACTCAACCTGGAACGATTCAGTGGCTCAATCCAAATGCATTTGTGTCCGCGGTTGATCCGGCGACCGGAGCTTGCTATGGCGGGAATACCCCTCAGAACTGTCAATTCGGAAATCTCGGCCGCAACGCGTTACGCGGCCCCGACTTCTTCTGGAGCGACCTCTACCTCACCAAGTGGTTTCCGCTTGGCGAACGGGTGAAACTGAGATTCGACGCACAATTCTTCAACGTCTTCAACCATCCCAACTTCGCGCTCCCAAGCATGGTGCTGGCCGGTATTCCGGGAAAGCCCTCCACACAGACGGGCTTCGGAGCGCTAACCTACCTCACTTCTCCTCCCACCGGATTGCTGGGAGTTGGATTGGGCGGCGACAGCAGTCCCCGAATGATCGCGTTTCAGGCGCGATTAGAGTTTTGAGCTGCGGTACTTGTGCGCTGTGTTTGCGGACGGGACGGAAGCTGCGGACGGGTAGGTTACTAATCTTGGGTGAAAACCTTGTAATCCTAATGATAACAAGGCCCTTTAGCTTGTGACTTAACTTCAATATTTTGAATAGTTTACAGCCAAAATATTAGAAACAAGGACGTTAGATTGCGGGGGGGGCGGAAGGCAGTTGTCGGTAGCAAGTAGCCAGTAAAGAGAACAGCAGATCCCTCGCGGGCTGAAGCCCGCTCGTGATGACAAATCAGTGGTTAGTGGCTGCCGCTAGCCACTGACAACTGCTCGTACACTGCAACGGGAAACGGTTTGGGGTGCGTTCTCGGCGCGTTCGCGGACCCGGCAGGGAGCGACGATTCGCTCCCTGCCGTTCCTTTAATTAACGTAGAACGTCCAGTCCTGCTGTCCGGTCATTACATCGACCGCTGCAAACCCCGCTTGACCGAGAGAGTCTGTGCCGCCGAAGCCGGCGCAGTATTGTCCTGCGGCCAGTCCGGTTGCGACGACTGTATTCATGTACAGATTGTCGCTGCCGCTCACCGGACGGTTTACGCCGCTGTTGAATGCCTGCGAGTAGACCCCGGTACAGCCCAGGCTGACCTTAACCGTGCTGGTCACTACCGGCTTGGTGTTGTACCAGGTGAATGTCACGGTGTCGCCGTTGACAGTAGAGGTTGGACCGGCCGGATACTCAGCCTGCGGATAAGGTTCTATCGTAGGCGTTGTGTGCCCGAGGTAAGCATTGTGAGGTGGGAGGATCAGCGAATCGCTTCCCGCCAAGGTGCCATTGCGATAGCCGATATACTCGGGTATCCACTTATAGAGCTGGCTGAACTCCTTGCTTCCGCCGTACACATTATCGAAGGCGTGCTGGAACATGGTGTCCGCGACGGACCATGCGCTGGCTCCGCTGGTCGGCAGAACGTAACTTGTGCCGCCGCTATTGGCACCCAACCACGCATAGGCCGTAGCCAGCAGCATGTTCAGATCGCTCTGCTTGTACGTGCACCCGGACTGGCAAATCTGCGGGCCGAAAGGAACAGTCCACAACGCATAGGGGAGCGACCAGTCACTGCCAGTAAGATTAAACTCGTTGGAGTAGAGCCAATCCAACAGCTTCGCCAAGACAACATAGATGCGGGTGTCGCACTGCTGTCCCATATAAGTCTGGACCGTGCAGTAGTGAATGAGGGCCTCTGACACGAGTCCGGCATCAAAACTCGCCGT
>Ga0302326_10022816_pt1 | contig 12779 bp, 14 predicted proteins | sample Palsa_T0_3_FD_202264 | JGI IMG/M metagenome (GOLD analysis project Ga0302326, IMG submission 202264) | Peat permafrost microbial communities from Stordalen Mire near Abisko, Sweden - Palsa_T0_3 | ecosystem: Environmental > Terrestrial > Soil > Palsa > Peat permafrost | place: Sweden: Abisko... | reverse complement strand
CGATGATGCGCTGCAAGACCCACCCCGCCGCCCCCACCAGGTAACCGAGCGCGGGCGCCCCGAGCACGATCGCGGGAACCGCCACGATGGCCACCACCACAACATCCAGGTACCGCAGGACCGCCATAAACCGCTGTTCGGGGGCCGTGCCGACGCCTACCGCCAATGGAGGCTCCCCGGACGTTGCCCGCCCGCGGGACGGCGGTGCAGACGGGGAGCGCCCGTGCGAGGACGGGCGCAACCTGGGTCGGAGTCGTCGGTGCAGTATTGGAGATGAGTCAAAACTCGTTGAATCGGTGGCAGTTCGACGCGAGCGGACAATCCTATAGCTGATGCCGGAAACATGCCGGGCCATCCGAGCCGGCCTGAGCAGTCACGCTCATCACCCCAGGCTCACAGATCCCAGAAGCGCTTGATGACCACGAAGATCCCCAGAAAGAAGCCGGCACAGAAGCCCACCAGGAGCAGCGGCACGAGCGCTCCCACGAGCGCTCCGAGGCCGGCGCCCGCTCCCGCGCAGACGAGGTTGACCGAGATCAGCAACGCTCCGGCGCCGGCTGCGTCCCGGGCAGATGGACGCGGACGACTGTTGGTCATCGTGTCGACACAACCCGCACTAGCATTTCCGATCTGCCCCGGGGAAGGTTGCGTCGGCAGCTTCGGTGCGACGCTCGCCGAGGCCCATCACTCCAATTCGCGCAACCGATCGTGGATGGCGTGACGCTTGTCCACCAGTTCCGCCTCGAGCTGCTCGAGCTCGCGCCGGCGTTGCTCAACCAGCTCGAGCTGCGTCGAGAGATGGCCGAGCGCCTGCTCGAGGATCCGCCGGCGAGCGGCGGGAGCCTCAGCCTGCTGGTACTCGCGCCGCAGCTCCGCGCGGGCTGTCTCGGCCTCCAGCAGCTGCGAGAGCTGCTCGAGCGAGAGCCCGAGCAGGTCACGCAGGCGGACGATCTCACGGACGCGCTCAACGTCGGTCTCGGTATAGCAGCGGTGCTTGCCCTGGGTCCGCGGGGCGGTGCCCCCGAGCAGCCCGATCTCCTCGTAGTAACGAATTGTGCGGGGGGTTGTCCCGGTCAGCTCGGCGAGCTCGCCGATCCGCAGCGTCCGCTCGGCGATGGTGCTCACGACAGCACCACCTGTCGTTCCTCCTGCGCGGCAGCTGAGCCGTCCCTCGGCTGGGAGACTGAGACATCCTCCGGCGCCGAGGCTGGAGGATCCTGCTGTGCCGAGGCTGAATCAACGCCCTTGGGGCGCGCCGCCGCGACCAACGCTCCGAGCAGCGAGACCGCACAGAGGCACCACAGCGCCGTGTGCATATTGGCGATGAACGGCGACAGCTCAGCGGTGGAGATGTGGTTGGCGAGCCCCGAGAAGACGGAGAACAACACGTTCTTGGGCACCGAGGATGTCACCACCGCGAGCACGAAGGCGATCGAGATCACGGCTCCGGTGTTCTGTACCAGGACGCGTGCACCGGCGGCGATCCCGCGCCGGCTGGCCGACACCGAGCCCATCATCGCGGCGGTATTGGGCGAGTTGAACATGCCCGAACCGACCCCAACAATGAACATGTACACGCCGCTGGCCAGATAGCTCGTATCTCGATCCAGGGTGGTCATCAGCGCCAGCCCGGCGGCGGTCACGAGCATCCCCATGACCGCGAGCATCCGCGATCCGCGGCGATCGGCCCACAGACCGGCCAGCGGAGAGGAGATGAGCATCCCGATTGCCAACGGAGCCAGCTTGATGCCGGCCAGGATTGGCGAGTCGCCCTGCACGCCTTGGAAGTAGAAGACGAACAGGAACATCAACGCGAACCTGGCCAGGCCGTTGATGAACGCCCCGGCAGCCGAGGTCGAGAACAGCCGGTTCTGGAAGATGCTGAGGTCGAGCATCGGAGCCTTGTGGCGACGCTCGACCACGACAAAGGTGGGCAGGAACACAGCCGCGAGGATCAGCGCGCCGATCACCAGCGGCGAGTCCCAGCCGGAGATGCCGCCCTTGGAGATCCCGAACACCAGACCCGTGAGCCCGATCAAGAACGTGATCGTGCCGAGGAAATCGAATCGGCGGTCGTCCGAGCGCCCGCCCTGCTCGTGGAGCACCACCGCCGCCCACAAGCTGCCGGCCAGCCCAAGCGGGACGTTGAACCAGAACACCCACGGCCAGTTGATCGCGACCAGCGCACCGCCCAGCACGGGCCCGATCACCAGCCCAACCGCTGCCACCATTGTGTTGGTGCCCATCGCGACCCCGAGCTGCTCGCGCGGGAACGCGTCGGTCACGATCGCCGCGGCGTTGGCAAACAGGAACGCGCCGCCAATCCCCTGCAGGATCCGCCACAGGATCAGCTGCGTGCCGTTGGCGGCGAAACCGGCCCCGAGCGATGCCAGCGCAAACACGATGAAGCCGCAGATGTAGGCCCGCTTGCGACCATATTGGTCCGAGAGCCGTCCCGCGCTCAGCACGAGCACGGTCGAGGCGATCATGTAGACGAGGATGACCCACACCAGCTCCAGCAGGCTCGTATGCAGGCTGCGCTCGAGATCTGGCAGCGCGATGATCAGCGTGCCCGAATTGATCGTGGCCAGCAGCATCCCCAGGCTGGTGCACGAGAGCGCCCACCACTTATAGGAGGAATGGCCGGCGTGGACGCCGATCCGGCGGGTGCGGATCGCGGGCTGCGATGTCGTTGGCTGGAGCGCTGGCAGAGCCATCACCGTCCTCTCTGACGAAAATGATTCTTACGTAAACGTAAGATACCACGTTCTCGCGCTGCGTGTCCGCTCGTGGCGGGGCCCGCGGCGCGCGGGCCGGACCCGCGGCTGGACGCCGCGGACTACGCCTCGAACCAGGCTACGGTGGCGAGGATCACGAATGCGGCGATCAGGGCGGCTCCCTCGAACACCGTTGCCTCCCCGTCCCCGGTGATCTGCCACACGATCACCGAGGTTCCGAGCAGCGCGCCGATGTAGATCGGGGCCAACGCAAAGGTCAGCGTCGTCGCCGTGAGCAGCGAGACGAGTACGAGCAGCGGATACAGGAACGAGGCGATTTGCGCGACCGAGTTCTTCACCACCGAGATCGCCAGTTCTGGGCGGCCCTTCCACGCCAACACGACGCCCGACAGGTTCTCGACCGCGTTGCCGGCGGCGGCGACGATCACCAGCCCGGCGAAGGCCTCGGAGATGTGCAGCGTATGGATCGTCGGCTGGAGCGCATCGACGAACCAGTCGGAGACGAGCGCCGACGCCGCGCCTGCCACCACCAGCAACGTGATACCGGTTCGCAACGTGAGCCGGGGCGGAGTGCGGTCGCGCTCGGCACCGGTGTCGGAGCGCAGGTACTGGCGCAGCCAGGTGGCGTAGACGATCAGGATCGCCACCGCGCCGATGATCGAGATTGTCTCGATGTGGTGGCTGGCGGGATCCCGAGACGAATCCGCCAATCCCACCAACACGATGATGAACGACGACACCAGCAGCAGCGTCGCGGTGTCGGTGGGCAGCCGGCGCCCGAACCGCATCACCCCGTCGCCCTCGCGCTGTGCGCCCACAATGATCACCAGGCCGAGAACCAGCAGCGCGTTGACGAGGATCGAGCCGAGGATCGCGGTCTCGGCCACGACGCGCTCGCCCGCGTTCAACGCGAACAGAACGACGAAGAACTCCGGCAGGTTGCCCAGGCTCGAATGCATGAATCCGGTGACTGCCGGCCCGAGGCGCTCGCCAACCTGCTCGGTGGCCAAGGACAGCATCCACGCTCCTCCCGCCAGCGCGACGGTCGCGACCAGAAACGCCACCAGGTCCGGGACACCGCCGATGTAATGCGTCAAGCCGGCCAGGAGGGTCACCACGGCGACCCCCGCGAGCGCGGCGCGCTCGGTGACAGACAGGCCGCTCAGGAGCCCGCTACCTTCCGGTCATCACGGTGTCGTCGTCCGAATACGCGGGTGAACAACAGCACAGCAACACGAGCTCGCCGGGGCCGGGATTCCACAGCTTGTGCACCGACCCGGGTGCGATCACCACGCAGTCCCCGGGGCTCACGTCCGCCTCCTCATCGTCGAGCCGCATCCGTCCCGCCCCCGAGACGAAGTAGTAGAGCTCCTCCGCGCGCGGGTGGTAGTGCTCGGCCGTCTCGCCCCCGGGCGAGACCGTTGCCTGCGCCAGACTCTGGTTGCGAGCCCTGGTCCACGCCGGTCCGGCCAGCTCGCGGATCGAGGACCCGTCCACGGTGATGAACGATTCGAGCTGGTCCAGGTTCGCTTTCTCCATCGGCCGGACTATCCCACGGTCTCGAACTCGCCCGTCTCGATATCGCGCTTGACCCGTTCGTCGATCTCGTGCTCGCTCGTCGCCGGGTCGACGTTACGCAGTTCGTGCGCCCGCTGGCCCCTGAACTTGAAGATCTCCAACAGGTAGATGAGGTACACGCTCGCCGCGAGCGCCGCGAGGCACACCGCCACCATCACCACCACCCAGCCGAGGTGGTACTGGTTGTGAGCGTGGTAGGGGACCAGCCGCAGGGCCACGGCCAGGCCGGCCAGCAGCAATGTCCACGCATACAGATACGCGACGGTCTTGCGTTGCGAGAACCCGATCCGCGCCATCCGGTGGTGGAAGTGGTTGGCGTCGGCTGACCACGGCTTGCGTCGGTACTTGAGACGCTTGGCGATCACGAATCCCGTATCCAGGAACGGAACCGCGAGGATGACCAGCGGCACGACCAAGGCGACCACGACATTCGTCTTCAACGAGCCCACCACCGCCACCACCCCCAGCAGGTAGCCCAGCAGGTTGGCGCCGGAGTCCCCCATGAACACTGCGGCAGGATGGAAGTTGTGAAACAGGAACCCGAGCGCCGCCCCGGCGGTGATCGCCGCGAGCACGGCCGCCGCGCTGACCTGCAAGTCGAACGCGATGACCGCGAACGCGATCCCGTCGATCGTGCACACACCGGCCGCCAGCCCATCGACGCCGTCTGAGAAGTTGACCACGTTCATCATCCCCACCAGCCAGATCACGGTCAGCACGCCCCCACCGTGGGGGAACTGAAGCGCGCCGACGAACGGGAGCGTCACGTCGGTGACCACCGCGCCTGCCTTGACCGCGATCACGGCCGCTGCGATCTGGCCGAGCAACTTCCATTGCGGACGCAGATCGCGGGCGTCGTCGATCGCGCCGACCAGCGCGATCAGGCACGCACCGGCGAGCAGCACCCGGGTATCGACGGTCCCTCCGGATCCCGGCCGCGCGCCAACGTCCCGGGCCAGTCTGATCGTCTCAGGCATCCAAATCGCCGCCGCCACCAGCACCGCGGCGAGGATGGCCAGGCCGCCCAACAGCGGTGTCTCCCCCCGCCCCAACCCCCGCTCTGTCGGCCGGTCAACGGCGCCCACGCGTCGCGCCAGCAAAGCTGCCAGCGGGGTCAGCACCGCGGCAACGATCATCGCAGCCACGAATGCGAACACGGCGTCCCAATACCGCATGCTCAACAAGGATGCCAGTCGCCGCAGATTGTTTGGCGATTACCGCCTGGGGGCGCGCCGACGGCCCGCGTCAGAGTTCTCACGCCGGGGCGCTTACGCCGGTGCGCGGGCCGTCAGCGCCTGGGCGATTCGCGCGATCAGGGCGAGCGGCTCCCCGACCAGCTGGCGCCAGGTCACGCGGATCACTCGGTAGCCGGCCGCCACCAGTCGCTGATCTCGCTTGCGGTCGCGTTCAAAGGCGCCACCCGTCCGACCGGGCGCGCGGTCGATCGCGGCCCTCAGCTCAGCTTCGGTGGCCAGCCGCGGCACCTGGGCCTCCGCCACCCCCTGCTCGAGTGCCGAGAACGTCGCGTCGCAAAATCGAGCAGCGTGCGCGCGGGCGACGTGACCGGCAGTCCTTCGCGGATGCGCAGGTCGCGACGGTCGAGCTCGGGAACCCGGAACAGTCGCAGGCCGGGCCGCGACCGAACATCCTTGCCAACGATCGTCAGCGTGATCGCATCGGTCACCGGCTCGGCGAAGCCCCAGATCGAGGCCGCTGACGGGTGACTCAGGACCGCATGGCCGCGATCGTAGAGCAGCGCAGCCATCTCGGCCGCCAACGGCGCGAGCACGGTGTGGCCAACCAGGTAGACACCCGGATGAAAGCGATGGAGCAACCGCCGCTCGAGCCGGTGGGAAATCGCCCCTCGGCCCACACCGGCGGCCAGGAGCTGTTCGCGGCTCACACACCCCCGCTGAGCCGCGGCAACCCGCGCGATCTCAGGATCGCCGCCCCCCTCAACCTGCACCAGATCCCAAATCGCGGAGCTGGAAGGCAATTTGGGCGATCGCGCACGTCCAGGCTGCCTGATCGCACATTTCGTCCCGTCCTCACTCGATTTGGGATCTGGTGCAGGTGATTCGACCGCCATTCGCCCAGTATCGAGCCACCCGACCGGGCCGCGCGTCCGAACCGACCGAATTTCCACCGCCGCGTCACACATGTGAAACGAGGCGTGACGAAGCGTCAACGTGGGACCGTGTTTTGTCCAGAGGGAGAGGTACGGGGCCCGCAGCCTCGCCCGCCCAATGCGGCACGGTCTCGCCGGCCCGAGGGCCGCTACCCGGTCCGCCCCGTGGGCCGAGAATCAGACGACGGCCGTGGCGCCGAGGCCCGCGTAGAGCGGGTAGCGGTCGGCGATCGCAGCCGCCCGCTCGGCCAGTTCGGCGCGCTGCGCGTCGAAGCTCGCCCCGGGGTTGAGCGCCGTACTGATGATCTTGCCGACCTCGACGAAGTCTTCGGCCTGCAGTCCCCGGGTGGCGAGCGCTGGAGTGCCGATGCGCAAGCCGGAGGACACCGCTGGCGGCCGTGGATCGAAGGGGACCGCGTTGCGGTTCACGGTGATCCCGACCGAGGCGAGGCGGTCCTCGGCCTGCTGACCGTCGAGGTCGGATTCCCGAAGATCGCACAGTACGAGATGGACATCGGTGCCGCCGCTCAGCACGCTGATCCCGCCGCCGGCGTTCAGGAGCTCGTCAGCGACCAGCCGCGCGCCGGCCAGCGTCCGCTCCTGTCGCTCCCGGAACGCGTCGCTCGCGGCGATGCGCAGTGCCACTGCCTTGCCGGCAATGATGTGTTCGAGCGGTCCGCCCTGCTGACCTGGGAAGACAGCGGAGTTGATCTTCTTCGACAGCTCCTCGGTGCAGAGGATCATGCCGCCGCGGCCGCCCCCGATGGTCTTGTGGATCGTCGTCGTGACGACGTCGGCGAACGGCACCGGGCTCGGATGCAGACCGGCGGCGACCAGGCCCGCGAAATGGGCCATGTCGACCATCAGATAGGCGCCCACGGCATCGGCGATGGCACGGAAACGCTCGAAGTCCAACACGCGCGGATAGGCCGACCAGCCGGCGATGATCATCTTCGGTCGCCGCTCGAGCGCGATCTGCTCCACCTCGTCCATGTCGATCAGACTCGTGTGACGGTCGACGTGGTACGCGGCCACCTCGTAGAGTCGACCGGAGACGTTGAGTTTCATGCCGTGGGTGAGATGGCCACCATGCGCCAGCTCCAGCCCCATCAGCGTGTCCCCCGGCGTCAGCAGCGCGTGGTAGACGGCGGCGTTGGCCTGAGCGCCGGAGTGAGGCTGGACGTTCGCGTGCTCGGCGCCGAACAGCGAGCGGGCGCGGTCGATGGCGAGCTGCTCGCCGATGTCGACGTACTCACAACCCCCGTAATAGCGCTTGCCGGGATAGCCCTCGGCGTACTTGTTCGTCAGCACAGACCCCTGGCATTCGAGCACCGCGAGCGGGGCAAAGTTCTCCGAGGCGATCATCTCGAGCGTCCGCTGCTGACGTTCCAGCTCGAGCGACAGCACCTCGGCGATCTCGGGGTCGACCTCGGCGAGCGGACGGTTGAAGAAATCGGGTGGCAGATCGACGGTCACGGCAATCCGACAATAGCAACGGGGCAGGCCGGTCTCGTGTTCTCCCGCCCCGGCAGCGCGGACCGGAACGAGTGAGGGAGCGTGCGGCTCGCCCCCGCGGCGCGCCCCGACCGTCACGCCCGCCGGGCAACGCCAGCATGTTTTGCTAGGGCCCGCCCAGCGACTCGCCCAGCTCTCGCTCCCCCACCGCCCCCGACCGGATCACCGTCCAGGTGCCGGTGTCCTCGAACTGCCTCAGATCGACCACCGTCGACGGTGTCCCCGGCAGCTCACCGCCGTCGAGCACGAGATCGGCGCCAGCCCGGATCAGCTCGGGCACTTCCTGCAGCCGCCGCGGGTCAGGGCCGCCGGCGCAATTGGCGCTCGACTGGAGCACCGGACGGCGAACGGCCGCCAGCAGGTCGACGAAGGGGACCCGCAGGCCCAGCGTTCCCGGGTCCGTGGCGGACGCGAGCGGGAAGCGTCGCTGCGGGTTGGGCAGCAGCACGCTCACCCCGCCCGGAAGCATCCGGCTCAGCGCCGATCGGGTCCGCGGCCCCAGTTCGGGCAACGCTGTCAGCGCCCGCTCGAGCGCAAAGAACATGACCGCCGAGGGCTTCTCCATCGCCCGCCGCTTGAGCTGGTACAGCCGCTGCACCGCGATGGGGTTCTCGGCGTCGCACGCGAGCCCATAGACGGTGTCGGCCGGAAACACGACCAGTCCGCCGCCCGCCACGCAGCGGTCGAAGGCCGCCGACGCTGACTCGCTCACCGGCGCCCGACCACCACCCGCTCGTGACCGGCGAGGTCGCGGAGGATCTCGACCGACGCCCATCGGCTGCGGTGCATGAGCGAAGCGACTGAAGCGGCCTGCTCGGAACCGACCTCGAGCGCGAGCAAGGAGGCTCGGCGGGCCGCCTCCCCGCCGAAGCTGTAGAAGATCCGCTGCCCCGGCTCCGGAACGCTCTGCGCATCGTCAGCGCGCTGGCCCAGCATCGACACCAGCCGACGAATGACGTCCAGCCCGTCGGCACCCGCGAACAGCGCCCCCAGCGGCTCATACAGGGCGATCTCCGGCGCGAGCACCGATCCGTCGGGGACATAGGGCAGATTTGCCAGTACCGCGTCATATTGCCCGCTGTCCAAGAGATCGGCCTGCACCAGGCGCACGTCCAGCCCCAACCGAAGCGCATTCGAGCGCCCAACGGCGAGCGCGTCCGCGCTCAGCTCGGTCCCGGATACGAACAGGTCGGGGCGCTCATCCTTCAGCGCCAAGGCAACGGCCCCGCTCCCGGTGCCCACATCGACGACGGCCGCGCCCGCGCCCAGCGTCAGGCCGACCTCCACGAGCAGCTCGGTCTCGGGGCGAGGAATCAGGACCCGCCGATCGACCGCCAGCGAAATGTGTCTGAACGCCTTGCGCCCGAGGATGTAGGCGACCGGCTCACGCGCCGCACGGCGGGCGAGCAGCGCCTCGAAGCGATCGAGGGCACCTTGATCCGGGCAGCCATCGCGGTCGAGCAGCAGCCGCTCCCGGCTGAGCCCGAGGGCCGCTGCGGCCAGTAGCTCGGCGTCAAGTCGCGGCGTGTCGCAGCCCGCGGCCTGCAGCGCGGCCCGCCCCCGCGACAGCGCCCCGCCGACCGACAGGCCAGCCGAGAGGACAGTCTCAGGCAACCGCCCGCGTCCCCCGGGGCCAACGCTGCTCGCCGTCGCGCCGCCCCGCCGCGAGCGTCTCAGCCAACGGTCCGCTCCTCGAGGCGCCGGCGCTTCTCATCGTCCTGGAGCGCTGCCGTGAGCTCGTCGAGCTCACCGAACAGGATCGCGTCGAGGTTGTGCACCAGCAGGTTGATGCGGTGGTCCTTGACCCGCTTCTCACCATAGTTGTAGGTGCGGATCTTCCCCGACCGTTCGCCGGTTCCGACCTGGGCCAGCCGGCTGGCGTCGATCGTGGCGCGCTGCTGCGCGAGCGCGCGGTCGTAGAGCCGTGCGCGCAGGACCCGCATCGCGCGCTCGCGGTTTTGCAATTGGGATTTCTCGTCCTGCATCGAGACGACGATGCCGGTCGGCCGATGCGTGATGCGCACGGCGGAGTCGGTCGTGTTGACCGACTGCCCGCCCGGGCCGGAGCTCCGGTAGACATCGATCTGCAGGTCGTTGTCGTCGACCTGGACCTCGACATCCTCGGCCTCCGGCAGGACCGCGACGGTGGCGGTGGAGGTGTGGACACGGCCTTGGGACTCGGTCTCCGGGACGCGCTGGACCCGATGGGTGCCGCCCTCGAACTTGAACACCGAGTACGCCCCGTCACCCTTGACGGCGAACGTGTACGTCCCGTCCCCGATCGACAACAACTCGACGATGAACCCGCGACGCTCGGCGTATCGCGTCAGCATCCGATACAGGTCACCGGCCCACAGGGCTGCCTCGTCTCCCCCCGCCCCCGGCCGGATTTCGACGATCACGTTCTTGTCGTCGTTGGGGTCGCGTTCGACCATAGCCAGCCGGATCTCCTCCTCGAGCGCTTGCATGCGCTCCCGCGAGGTCTCGAGCAGACCCCGCAGCTCAGGATCGTCGCCGTTCTCGGCCAGCAGTTCGGTGGCCGTCTCCAGATCGTCGGAGGCACCCTGGTATTCGGCCGCCAGACGGGCGGCCGGTTCAAGCTCACTGTAGGCGCGGCTGGCGGCGGTGAACCGGGCCCGGTCCGCGATCACCTCCGGGTCGGACAGCTCGCGCTCGAGCTCGGCGAAGCGGGCTTCGATCTGGGCCGCGAGATCATCAATCATGTAGGCGAGTGTAGGAGCCGGACTGGGATGAGGGACTCGCCTCACGACGCGGGGAGCGACCGTTGTCGCTCCCCGCGGACTGCATCACCCGGCTTAGTGCTTCGGGTTGACCGCGTCCTTGACCTTGTCGGCCGCGTCGCCAACCTTGTCCTTGATCGAACCGGTGGCGCGATCAACCCTGCCTTCGTTCTTGAGGCTCTGGTCGCCGGTCAGGTCTCCCACCGCTTCCTTGATCCGGCCCTTGCCTTTGTCGACGGTTCCGCCGCTATCAGACATGCGTGCTCCTTGCGTTCGCGTGTGAACTGGCTGGTGAGCCGCCGTTAGTGACTCAGTCACTACCAGGGACTCGTGCCGCCCATCCCTCCTACCCGATCGTGGCCGAACCCAAAAGTCCGCGGGTTAGGCGACGACTTCGACGCCGATCATGTCCGCGGCCGATGCCTCGCCGGGTGTCTCGACTGCGAGCACCGCTTTCAATGCGGCGATGGACACCGCGAGCTGATCGAGATCCGGTTCCCGGGTGGTCAGCTTCTGGAGTTGCAGGCCGGGGGACATGACCAGCTGGACCCAGCGCCGGCTACGGTTGCGCCCAGCCCATTTGATCACCTCGAACGACAGCCCGGCGATCAGCGGCACGCCCAGGATCCGCGTGGCCACCAGGATCCACCATGAGGGCAGCCCGATCGGCGCGAACACGAAGATAGCCATGATCATGACGATCAGGAGGAAGCTCGTGCCACAGCGGGGATGCAGCCGGGAATACAGCCGTGCCCGCTCCGGCGTCAACGCATCCTCGGCCTCGAAGCACGAGATCACCTTGTGCTCGGCCCCGTGGTATTCGAACACCCGCCGCAGGTCCCGCAGGCGCGAGAGGAGCAGCAGGTAGCCGAGGAAGATGGAGGTGCGCAGGACGCCTTCGACCGCCCAGAACAGGACCGAGGAGCCGAGCTGATGCTTGATCAGGCTCGTCAGCCCGACCGGTACGACAAAGAACAGGCCGATGGCAAACACGACCGCCAACACGACGGTCCCCGCCCACACCCCGCTGGAGATCTCCTGCTCGGCTTCGGGAAGCTGGGCGTTAGCCGAGATCCCGAGCGCCCGCAAGCCGATGCCGAGCGACTCGGCCAGCGCCACCACCCCTCGGATCACCGGCAAGCGGTACAGACGCCGTCGCTTGGACCACGCGACGAGCGGAAATGAGCTCACCTCGATCGCCCCGCGCGCGCCATCACCACCCTGGGTCCCGGGCGCGCGCACATCGACCGCGACGACTCCTGGGGCCGGTTCCACGGCAACCACGACCTCTGCTGCGGGCTTGCGGACCGCGACGGCCCAGGTGGAAACGCCGCGCATCATCACGCCCTCCAGCACGGCCTGGCCGCCCAGCGGGGCGTCGCGCGTAGCGGTCAGGCGACCGGCTTGATCACTCAAACCGTGGCCCCCCAGGCCTCGGGCTACGGTCCCGCGAGCGCTCGGGCGCTGCGCCGACCCTTGGCGACCCGACGCTGGAAGCGCTCGACGCGCCCGCCCGTATCGACCAGCTTCTGCCGACCGGTGTAGAACGGGTGACACGCAGAACAGATCTCGACGTGAATCTCGCCTTGGGTCGAGCGAGTGATGAACTCGTTGCCGCACGTACAGCGCACGTGGGCCTCGACGTAATCGGGATGGATGTCTGTTTTCATGGCTTTATCTAGTGTAGCGAGGGCTGACGGGCCCCCACCGGCCGCATGGCATCGCGCGTCCAGGCCCGCAGACCTCGGCGGTCTCCGCCGCTATGGGCCGCTCGAATGTGGCCGTTTTTGCCACGGCGACCACTACGTGGGGCAGGTGGCCAGGAGCGAGTTGTTTGACCGGCTGGAGTCGTCGATCTGATCGGTCGGGTCGACGGTGATCGTCGGCGCGGTACTGGGCGTACACAGCGGCCCGACGAACGTCTCGCGCAGCGACGCGCCCGGCCCCAGCCGCGCCACCGTGACGGTTTGCGGCGGGGAGTCGTCTCCGGGCGCAAACAGGACCCCGAAGGACCCGGCGTCGGTGGCGCCCGCGTTGCGGATCAGCGCGATGTAGTCGTCCACACTCGGCCGCCCGAGG
>Ga0302326_10022815_pt1 | contig 12779 bp, 9 predicted proteins | sample Palsa_T0_3_FD_202264 | JGI IMG/M metagenome (GOLD analysis project Ga0302326, IMG submission 202264) | Peat permafrost microbial communities from Stordalen Mire near Abisko, Sweden - Palsa_T0_3 | ecosystem: Environmental > Terrestrial > Soil > Palsa > Peat permafrost | place: Sweden: Abisko... | reverse complement strand
GCCGCTGGAGGAAGCCGTTTACCTCGATCAGGTGCGCGTGCTGGCGGTCGACCATCCCGCGGATCTCGAGGTGTATCCTAACGAGTATTTCGCCTCGAACCCGCCATACCCTGAGTTCAAGGTGGTGGTGAGTAAGAGCAAAGACGCGCTTCCGCCTGCCGGAGCGTGGGACGAGCACGGCCACAATGTGTTGCCCGATCTGCTGGCGCATCGCTACTTCGGCGATTTCGCGTTGACGCAATTCCAGGGCTTCGCCCAGGCACACAGCTTAGTGCTCGATCTGGGCGAGCCTTACCGCGGCGGCCCCTTGTGGCTGCTGCTGCACGGCGAAGTCGAATACTTTTCGGCGAACAGCATGTACGCGGCCTCGCAAGCCGGTGTGCAGGCGATCTCTCCTTATGTGGAAGCGCTGGTTGGGAATGAACCGGTGGGAAATGAAAACGACGCGAACGGCAAGTGGGTGCGCGTGATCGATGACATGGGCTTTCCCGCCGGGGGACCGCGCACCATGACCGCCGATCTAAGCGGCAAGTTGCCGCCGGGCACGCGGAAGATTCGCATCACTACCAATCTGCAGATTTATTGGGACGGCATTCTGATTGATCGCACGCCGCAGACTTTTCAAGACAAGGCCCAAAGCCCGCGCCTGACGCCGGTTCCACTTGTCCGCGCCGATCTGGGCTTCCACGGATTCCCGCTGAAGATCGAAGGCACGCCGCCGGGGAACGTGCAATACACTTATGAAAAGACGAGCGCGACCGGGCCGTACACGCGTCCGGCCGGAACCTACACGCGCTACGGGGATGTACTGCCGCTGCTGACCGCGCTGGATGATAAGTTGGTCGTATTCGGCTCGGGCGATGAGGTTCGCCTCGACTTTGATCCGTCGAACTTGCCTGCGCTGCCCCAGGGTTGGGTGCGCGATTACCTCTTCGCGGCCTACGGCTATGAGAAAGACATGGATTTCTACGCCGCCGAAGGCAACTTCGTGGCGCCTCTGCCATTTCTCAGGATGGGCGACTATCCCTACGCGCCGGGAAAGTCATTCCCCCTCGACGACGCGCACGTGAACTATCTTCTCGAATACAACACGCGGCACGTGTCGGGAAACGAGCCGCGTGGGTATTGGTTCGATTACGGTGAGAACTGATCCAACCTGGCTAGGTTATGGAAACGTTTTAATATTGACATTTTTGCCCTCCACATAATCCAATAGGCGGACCCATGGAAACCGCCTCCGCTGCATCTGTGTCGTCCGCGCCGCGCTTGCGCCGCACGCTCACACTTTGGGATTTGATCCTTTACGGCATCATCGTCATTCAGCCCACGGCTCCCATGCCCGCTTACGGAGTTTTCAGCAACGCCGGGCAGGGGCACGTGGTCACCTCCATCCTGATCGCGATGGTTGCCATGGTTTTCACTGCGATGAGTTATGGACGCATGGCGCGGGTGTATCCGAGCGCAGGTTCTGCTTATACCTATGTGGGGCGCGAGCTGCATCCCTCACTCGGCTACGTCACTGGCTGGAGCATGACCATGGATTACATTCTGAATCCATTGATCTGCACCATCTGGTCAGCCAAGGCGATGGCCGATCTGCTGAGTGGAACGCGTTATCAGATTCCTTATCCGGGCCTGCTGTGGCCGCTGTTTTTTGCCGGGCTATTCACGGCGCTGAACCTGCGCGGGGTGCAGACTTCCGCGCGCATTAATAAGACTCTGTGCGCGATTATGGGCGCCGTGATCCTGGCGTTCTTCTGGTACACCATCCGCTACATCTTTCACCTGCCGCAGTACCCCGAGGCGTATTTTCTGCGGCCGTTCTACAACCCGGAAACTTTCACCATCAGCCGGGTCTTTCATGGAACGTCGGTTGCGGTGCTCACCTATATCGGATTCGATGGCATCTCGACGCTATCGGAAGAGGTCGAGAACCCCAAACGGAATATTTTCCTGGCGACGGTGCTGGTCTGTGTGATCACGGGATTTCTCGCTGCCGCCGAGGTCTACGGCGCCCAATTGCTGAGCCTCCAACGTTTCGGCAGGGACTTTGGTATCTTCTCGCAATTTGGAGATGAGAACGTGTTCAGCCACGTCGCTGGTATTGCGGGCGGTGTTCTCATGACCAAGGTCATTAGTCTAACCCTTCTGATCGCGACCGTCGGCTCCGGTATGGGATCGCAACTGGGCGCGGCGCGATTGCTTTACGGCATGGGGCGCAGCGGCGCGATTCCCAAAAAATTCTTTGGCGCGATCCATCCCAGGACGCGGATTCCCGCGAACAACGTGGTGTTTGTGGGCGTGATTGCGTTGGCGGGAGCGTTTCTCATCAGCTATGACGATGGCGCCAACCTGCTCAACTTCGGGGCGCTGATCGCATTCATGGGCGTGAATCTGGCGGCGCTGACACACTATTACATTCGGGGCAATGATCGTACTCTGGGGCAATTGATTCCGCCGGTTCTGGGGTTCATCATCTGTTTCTTGCTTTGGATTAGCTTGAGTCCGAAGGCTAAAGTATTTGGGGCGATCTGGATGGTGGTGGGAATCGCGTATGGAGCGTGGAAAACCAGAGGATTCCAGAGCGACCTGGTGAATTTCGATGTGCCGCCGGAAGAGTAGATGGCATTGGGTAATTTGGCAATCGGGTAATTTGGTAATTTGAAACCGTGCAAGCTGCGGGGCGGATTTCCCCTAACGAGGAGGAGTGGATGCTGGGTTCGATCGACATTGTTGCTTTCGTTCCTACCAAAGACGCTGAGAAGGCGCGGGCGTTTTATGTGGGCGTGTTGGGGCTGCGGTTTGTGAAGGATGATGGGTTTGCGCTTGTGCTCGATGCTAACGGAATCAAGGTGCGAGTGGCGAAGGCGCAATTCACGCCTGCACCGTTTACCATTTTGGGATGGCAGGTCGGCGATATTGAGAAGGTCGTGGCGGGACTGCAGGGGAAAGGCGTGCAGTTCGAGAGGTTTGGGTTTTTCGAGCAGGATGCGCTCGGAATCTGGACCGCGCCAAGCGGGGACAAGGTGGCGTGGTTCAAGGATCCCGACGGGAATATTTTGTCGGTGTCACAGCATGGGTGACAGCATTGGGTAAATTGGGCAATTTGCTAATTGGGCAAATTGAAACCGCGTACGTGGGTAGGTCCGGATGTGCCCGTGATTTCAACTTGCCCAATTAACGAATTACCCAATTTGCTTTCGATCTATAGTGTTTTGAATGCCTTACCGCGCCGCCCCTTTCTACTTCCTTGACCCTTCGTAATTGCCTAATTTAATGGTAGTGATCACCACCAACACCGGGCGCCAGACCTGGGCTATCCAGGTTAGCCTACCTTAAGCGCCCTGATTAGATGTCCCTCTGTCCCTTGCTCGCATGGGAAGGTTGCGGGGGCCGTGAGTTTCCTAGGACTAGGCACGACTCAACATCCAGGCCTTACATTGTCGAGTTAAACAGGGAGGCTCTGTGGAAGACAAGGTCATCCGTCACATGGGGAGAAAATAAGCTGTGGAAAAAGTGGGGGGACATTTGGTAATTGCGTAATTGTGTAATTGGGTAAGAAGTAATTCCACTGTCGGTGTGCCCACCTCCACCGGGCTGCGCCCGGTGGACAGCCGAGGGCGGCTGTCCCCACACGAGCATTGGTGACGCCGGCAGTTTGCACAGGTCCTTCGCTTCGCACAGGATGACAGGCGGCATCGTGAGGCCTTCATCCGTGGTTGATTAGTTTATAATTGGTGATCCTGCTGCGTACTTCCGGAGCGAAAAGAAGATGATTCGATTTCTGCAAACTGAAGGACCGTTCAAGAAAATTGTGCTCAGCGGGTTGCTGCTGCTGATTTGCGCGGCCATGGCGATCACCCTGATCCCGGGCGGCTTGGGCAATGACCTGACGGGCACGCCCGGCAAGGGCATTATCGCCAAGGTGAGTGGCGAGAATATTACCGTGGAGCAAGTTCGCGAAACGGCGCGACAGATGGCGGAACAGCAGGCGCAGCAATATGGCAAGAACGCGTCGATGCTGCTGCCGTTTCTGATCCAGCAGGATACTCAGCGGGCGGTCGACCAATTGATTGGCCGGGAGGCGCTGCTGACGCAAGCGCAGCACCTGGGGTTTAAGGCTACTCCGGAGGAAATAAAGGACGAACTGCAACACGGCCACTATGCCACAGTATTCTTTCCGGGAGGAACCTTCATCGGCGAGGCCGAGTACCAGGGGTTGCTGCAGCAGCACAACCTTACGCCTGCGATGTTCGAAGACAATGTGGCCAAGGAGATTTTGATCGGCAAGATGCAGGCGCTGATTACCGGGAGTGCGTCGGTGAGCGATGCGGCCATCCGGCAGGAGTTCACCAAAGAGAATATGAAGGTGAAGTTTGAATATGCCGTCCTGAAGCAGGACGACATCAAGAAGGGGCTTCATCCTACGACGGAGGAACTCAAGGCCTTTTACGACAGCCACCAGAAAAGCTACGCGAACTCGATTCCCGAGAAGCGCAAGATTAAGTATGCCGTGCTGGACACGGGGAAAATTCAGGCCGGCGTGCAGGTCACGCACGACGATTTGCAGGCTTACTACAACGCGCATCGCGATCAATATCGCGTTGCCGAGCAGGTGAAGGTCAGCCACATTCTGATCAAGACACCGCTCGCCGGATCCGACGGCAAAGTGGACGGGAAAGGCGTGGCTGAGGCGCAGCGGCGCGCGGAGGATTTGCTGAAGCAACTAAAGGCCGGAGCAAAATTTGAAGACCTGGCCAAGAAGAATTCCGAAGATCCCGGCAGCGCCAAGGAAGGCGGATCGCTGGGATGGATCGGGAAGGGACGGACGGTTCCGGAATTTGAGAAGGCCGCGTTTTCACTGCCCAAGGGGCAGATGAGCGACCTGGTGAAGAGCAGTTACGGTTTCCACATTATTCGCGTGGATGACAAGCAGGATGCGCACATGAAGACGCTCGATGAGGTGAAAGGCGAGATCGAGCCCATCCTGAAGCAGCAGAAGACGCAGGACATCGCGCAGAAGCAGGCGGAAGATTTGCTGCAGCAGGCGAAGACCCAGGGATTGGATGCCGCGGCAGCGGCGAAGGGCGTGTCCGTGGTTACTTCAGACTTCTTCAGCCGCCGGGACTTAGTGCCGGGATTGGGTCCTGCGCCGCAGTTCATGGATGCAGTGTTCACGGCGGGGGAAAAGTCGCCGCCGGAGATGGCTTCGACGTCGCAGGGCTTCGCAGTGTTCCAACTGCTGGCAGTGAAACCGCCCGCGACGCCCACGTTCGAGGAAATTCATGCTCGCGTGGAAACGGAATTCGAGAACGAGCGCTCGAGCACTCTTCTGACGCAGAAGACCCAGGAGCTTTCCGATCGCGCCAAGACTGAACATGATCTGAAGAAGGCGGCAAAAGAGCTGGGCGCGACGGTGAAGACGAGCGAATTCGTGTTGCCCGATGGTCAGGTTCCCGACATCGGTTCCATGACCGGAGGGGCCTCGGTAGCGTTCAGCATGAAGCCGGGAGACATCAGCGGACCGATCGACAGCGGAGGCAACGGGGTGGTAATTTCACTGCTCGAAGCGCAGGCTCCTACGGACGAGGATTTCGCCGCCAAGCGCGACCAGATCCGGGAGACGCTGTTGCAAAACCAGCAGCAAGAACTTTTCGGGTTGTTTGTAGGCAACGTGCGGGTTCAGATGGAGAAGTCGGGCAAGATCAAGATCAACCAGGAAGAATTAAAGGCGCTGACCCATGCGGAAAGCGAATCAGGAATCTAGACCAGTTTTACGCTGCGGTGTCCCAGTACGAACTGTCAGCCCGAGCGAAGCGAGCGACCTGGGTGTTTGCCGGCCGGCGGCGACACTGGTGGTGCAGGCAAGAACCTAGATCCCTCGCTTCGCTCGGGATGACAGGTCTTGCTCGGGATGACAGGTGTGTCGCTTCGCTCGGGATGACAAGTCTCGGGATGGGATGACAAGCAGGCTTAGGCAAATCTCGAAGGATACAGGTACTGACCAAGTTGCATGCCGTTTCCGCGCGCCGCAGGTATTTTGTTGCATCCCACGTCGTTGCCCTCGGGCGGCGGCATCGGTGATTTTGGTCCCGCCGCTTACCAGTTCGCCGATTCTCTCGCCGCGGCTCGCCAGGGACTCTGGCAGGTTCTCCCGCTGGGACCGCTGGGTTACGGCAATTCGCCTTATTCATCCATTTCAGCGTTTGCGGGGAACCCGCTGCTGATTAGTCTGGAACGGTTGGCTGGCCACGGTTGGATCGATGCGGCCAAACTTTCCGGCCTGGCTTCCAGAACTTCTTCGGCAGCTTCATCGGACTCCGGTGCGGTTGAGTACGATCGTGTCTTTGCGGCGAAAATGCCGATCCTGTTTGAGGCCGGGCGCAATTTTGTTACTTCAGCGTCGGAGGGCGCGCGGCAACGCTTTGAGAAGTTCTGCTCGCAGAACGCGTGGTGGCTAGACGATTTCGTCCTGTTCGATGCGCTGCGCGCCCAGCTCAAGCTGGCGAGCTGGAATGAATGGCCGGCGGGACTGGCGCATCGTGAACCCGGGGCGCTGCAGCGGGTGCGGAAGGATCTGGCGATCGATTTGAAGATCCGCAGGGCCTTGCAGTTTGCCTTCTACGAACAGTGGCAGGCGTTGCGGCGGTATTGCGCGGAGCGCTCGATTCGCATTGTGGGCGACGTAGCCATTTTCGTGAACTACGATAGCGCCGACGTGTGGATGCATCGCGAACTCTTCCGGCTGAATGAGAATCTTGAGTCTGAAGTCGTCTCCGGAGTGCCCCCTGATTTCTTCAGCAAAACAGGACAGCGCTGGGGTAATCCTCTTTACCGCTGGGATGTGATGAAGGCGCAGGGCTATGAGTGGTGGGTGCAGCGGTTGCGCTGGGCGACGCGGAACTGCGACTACATCCGCCTCGATCATTTCCGCGGGTTCGACCAGTTCTGGGAGATTCCGGCGGGCGATCCGACCGCGATTAACGGCCGCTGGGTGGATGGTCCGCGAGACGACCTGTTTCACAAACTGCGCGAGGCTCTGGGGGGCTTGCCATTCTTCGCGGAAGATCTCGGCTACATCACGCCAGAGGTCAATGCTTTGCGAGAGCGCTTGCAGATTCCGGGGATGGCAGTGTTGCAGTTCGGCTTTGGCGACGAGGGCGCGCACATGTATTTGCCGCATCGCGCCGGCGGCAAGGTCATCTACACGGGAACGCACGACAATGACACCACGGTGGGCTGGTGGCACTCCGGAGCTGCCGAGCACGAGCGCCGCAACGCGGAAGCTTATTTCGGCCGCTGCGACGATGGGATTCATTGGGGGTTCATCCGGGCGGCGCAGACCTCGGCGGCCGAGTTTGCCCTGATCCCGCTGCAGGATTTACTGGGCCTGGGCAGCGAGGCTCGCATGAATACGCCCAGCCTGCATGGAGGAAACTGGAGGTGGCGTTTTACTCCGGGACAGTTTACGGCTGAATTGGCCGCCAAACTTGCGCGTCTCGCCGAAGTGACGGACCGTCTGCCTCAGCCCTTTCCAGTCCTGGCGGATGAAAACTTCGCGGCTTGAAACTCGACTCCCAGTGTTGATTGTGAAAAGAGTGTTAAAGAAGCGCAGAGGCTTTGCGCCTCGCCTCGAATCATGTATAGAAGTTACGGAGAGTTTTCTTGGCGACGGACCCGATTGTCGAAGCCCGGGCGATTGAGAAATCCTATCCCCAGCCGGATGGGACGCGCATTCTGGTGGTGGGGCTCACGGACTTCACCATCGAGCCGGGGAAAATCATTGCGCTGCTGGGCGCTTCCGGCTGCGGCAAGTCCACGCTGCTGCGCATTCTGAGCGGCCTCTCGCAGCCTTCGTCGGGGGCGCTGTTCTGGCACGGCAAGCCGCTGAACGGGGAATCGCCCAATGTGGCGATCGTCTTCCAGAGTTTCGCGCTGTTTCCCTGGCTCACGGTACTGGAAAACGTGGAGGCTCCGCTGGAAGCGCGGGGCGTAGCTGCCGTGGAGCGCCGCAAACGCGCGCTGCGCATGCTGGACACGGTGGGGCTCGATGGTTTTGAGACGGCTTATCCCAAGGAGCTTTCCGGCGGCATGAAGCAGCGTGTGGGCTTCGCGCGCGCGCTGGTGGTGGAACCGGAAGTGCTGTTTATGGACGAACCTTTCTCCGCGCTCGACGTACTCACGGCGGAAAACCTGCGCGGCGAACTGCTGGAGCTGTGGCTTAGTAAGAAGATGCCCACCAGCGCCATCTTCATCGTCACGCATAACATCGAGGAGGCGGTGATACTGGCGGACCGCATCGTGGTGCTAGGCCGAAACCCAGCGCGCATCCGCTCGGATTTCAATGTGCGTCTTCCGCATCCCCGCGACCGCAAGTCTGAGCGTTTTGTGGAACTGGTGGACTACATTTACAAAGTTATGACCGAACCAGATGTCGACCATCCTCTGCCCGATCCAGAGAGCACGGGGGAGATTGTGGTGCCGCCTGGCGGGTTGAAGAGAGGGCAAGCGCCGGTGCGGACGAGCAAATACCAGATTCTGCCGCACGCCCGCGTGGGCGGAATCGCCGGCCTGCTCGAACTGCTGCACGATCGCGGCGGACGCGAAGATCTTTTTCGTCTCAGCGAAGAGCTGGTGATGGACGTCGAAGACTTGTTGCCCATTCTGGAGGCCTGCCAGTTGCTGGGGTTCGCCTGGTTGAAGGAGGGCGATGTGCAGCTCTCGAAACCAGGAGCAGCGTTCGCCGATGCCGACATCCAGACCCGCAAAGTTTTGTTTCGCCAGGCAGCGCTGGAACATGTCACCATCCTGAAACAGATCGACAGTATTCTGAAGCGAAAGTCGGACCACTCCATCAACGACGAATTCTTTCACGACATCTTGGACGAGCACTTTTCCGAGGAGGAAGTGCAGCGGCAGTTCGATACCGCTGTGAACTGGGGCCGCTACGCGGAGATTTTCGATTATGATCGCGGAACGGGGCAGCTGGTGCAAACCGAGGTGGTGCAAACCGAGATCGCAGAACACGCCGTTGAGAATCGGACCTCGGCTTCCACGCCTGACTCCAAGTAGCGAAGGGGATTGTATGACACAGAAGCCGACCACGGGGGCTGAAGCCCGCGCAGATTTTGGAGGCTTTACGCGGCGCTGAAGCGCCGCTCTTCCGCAGGGATAACCCGCACCTGTCAGTTTTCAGCAAGCTTTGAAGGGAACGCCGTCGCAATGAAGAAAAGCATCACACTGCGGGGATTCTCGGCGTATCGCCTGTGGTCGCAACTGCCGAGCATCGAAAGTTCGCACCTGCCCGATGTCATCATGTTCGCCGCGGGGATCGCGATCTTTTATGGTGTAGCGAGCGTGGGCCGGTCATGGTTTGGCCCCTTCACACCTTCGGTTGAGATTTCGCGCAGCGTGCGGGCGCTGCCAGCCTATGCGGGTTATTCGCTGTTGCGCATTACCATCGCCTACGTGTTGAGCCTGGGATTCGCGCTGGTGTACGGCTACGTGGCGGCGTATAACGCGCGCGCCGAACGCTTCATGCTTCCGCTGCTCGACGTGCTGCAATCGATTCCCGTGCTCAGCTTTCTTCCCCCCGTGATGCTGGCCATGGTGGCGCTTTTTCCCGGCAGACAGCTCGGCGTGGAGATGGGGACCATCCTGCTCATCTTCACCAGCCAGGTCTGGAACATGACTTTCAGCTTTTACGCTTCGCTGAAGGGCATTCCGAACGAGATGCGGGAGGCCGCAACGATCTACCGCTTTAGCTGGTGGCAGCGCTTCACGCAAATGGAGTTGCCGTCTTCGGCCATCGGCTTGGTGTGGAACTCGATGATGTCGGTGGCTGGGGGATGGTTCGCGCTGATGGTGTGTGAAATGTTCGTGCTGGGGCAGCGCGATTTTCGGCTGCCCGGTCTCGGTTCCTATCTGCAAACTGCGGCGAGCGCGGGTGATACGACTTCGATCTTCTGGGGCGTTGCCACGATGGTTGTGCTGATTGTGTTGCTGGATCAGTTTGTGTGGCGGCCGGTGATTGCGTGGGCGGAAAAGTTCAAAGTTGAGCAGGTGGAAAGCACCGACGCGCCGCGATCGTGGGTGCTCAACCTGGTGGAACATTCCAGAGGTCTCGCCAGGATTCGGCAGAAGACGCTGCGGCCGCTAGGGGAGCGTTTGCTTCTGTATTTTGCGCGGAAGCACACGGAAGAAGGTCCGGAGGAACCAGCCCCTGCATGGCGGGAGTGGCTGGTGCGCGCGCTGGCCGTTGCGGCGCTGGCTGGCATTGGCTACGGCGTGGTTCGCGTCGTGATCATTCTTAGCGGACTGCAAAAGGCTGAATTGCATGAGACGGCGCTTGGCCTGGGTGCTACTTTCTTGCGCGTGAATCTGGCCTTGCTGCTGGGCGCGCTGTGGACGATTCCGGCGGGGGTGGCGATTGGTCTCAATCCTCGACTGGCCCGCATCGCACAACCGCTGGCGCAGATTGCAGCGTCTGTTCCGGCGACGGCGTTGCTGCCGGTAATCCTGCTGGTGCTGATTCGTTTGGGCGGAGGGCTTGGAATCGCGTCGATTGTCGTATTGCTGCTGGGCACGCAGTGGTATGTGTTGTTCAACGTGATCGCGGGTGCGATGGCGATCCCGACCGATTTGAAGGAATGCTGCTCTGTCTTCCGGATGCGGGGGGTGGACCGCTGGAAGAAGCTCATCCTACCGGGGATTTTTCCTTATCTTGTGACGGGATTGGTGACGGCCTCTGGCGGAGCGTGGAATGCCAGCATTGTGGCCGAATATTTTCATTTCAAAGGGCAGATTTACACCACAACGGGGTTGGGTGCGACCATCAGCCAAGCCACCGACCGCGGCGATTTCCACCTGCTGCTGGCCGCGACCATGATGATGGCGGCTACCGTGGTGACGGTTAACCGGCTGGTCTGGCGCAAACTCTACAGGCTGGCGGAAACGCGCTTCCGGCTGGAAACGTAAGGGCGAACTATCTCTTCGGCTTTAGCTCAGTCGCCTCGTTCGTCAGGATGCAGGACTGCGCGGCGTCTTTGAGAGCTTCTTCCAGGTGAACCCCGAGAGCTGCTAGATCCGTTGCATTCATCAACTGTTGGAGGCGCTCGAAGAGCTGGCGTTCTTCTTTGCGGATGTGGTTGGAAAGCTGTTGCGCGAAAGTTGGCAAGCTTTCGGCGGACATGCTGCGCGCCTTTGCTTGGCTAAACGATTCGCGGAGCGCTGCGTGATCGGCGATTAGTTCTTCCACGAGCGGGATTAGCTCGGGAAACTGGCTGGCAGCCGGGAATAGCACTTGTTCTTCGGCGGAGAAATGAATGTTGATTTCTTGTTCGAAGTGCTGCTCGATCTCCGTTTGCCAGGATTGCAGATTCGTGATGGGGACGGGCTGGGCGCGATCGATGCGCACGCATAGAGCCAATGCGCGCTGATGTTGGTGCGAGAGCGGAATCAGGCCTTTATCGCGCAGCATGGAGTTAGCATCCGCGTTTTCGAAAGCGCGGTCCCTCGGGGGCTAAAGCCCGCAGATTGATTGGAACGGCGGCGGTACGGCTGAAGCCTTGCCCTTCCCAGTACCATTTGGTTCCAGACCCGTCGCAGAGCACAGGCTTCACGCCACGCTCACAGGCTCTGAATCCTCGGGGATGGCGGGACGCACCGTTAGCCAGTCGGTGCGAACGCGCTCCCACTCCTGGATGAGCATGCCGTTGGCTTCGAAGAAGCTGCGAATGCGCGAACGTTCCCATCCGGCAACTTCTTCGAGAATAGGCGCCAACACCGCCAGAGCGCTTGTGCTGAGCACCGTGCGCTTCGCGATTTGCGAAACGTGAGGTGACTCCGAAACCGCGATGGTTAGACCATCGCGCGCATTGAGCTGCAACATCACGTGAATATCGGAACTGCCGTCTCCCGAGTAGATGACGTGATCGGGGCCGGTGACGTGCTCGGCGAGCAACTGGTTGAGGACCGCGACCTTGCCGTAGCCCGCCGTGGCGCGAATGATGGAGTCGATCTCCCCGGAAGGCTTGTAGCGGAATTCAGTGCCGAAAATGTGATCTCGCGGAACGATACCCTCCAAGGCCGAGTGAATCACTTCGACGGGAGCGGCCGAGAGAACATAAAAATCAAAGACATGTCCGTCCATGCCGGTTTCTAGAATCTGGTAAAGAAGTTTGATATCCCCTTTGAGCCGGATGCGCTTGCCTACCTCGTGAAGATGTTGCTTGCGCACCTTGGCTTTGAACTCCGGGTCATGGAGCAAAAGATAGGCGAGCTCCGCTCCCTGCTGCACCAGGTTGATCTTTGCCATGCCTTTGGCTTTGCGTTCGAACTCGGCGGTGGGAATGCCGACCAATTCGGCGAGCACGTAGCCGGAATCGTTGAAGGTGAGCGTTTGGTCGAAGTCGCTCGCGAAAATATAGCGTTTTAAGGGCTTATCTGCCATGTAGCCTTAGATTCCCGGCAAGCTCTGAGGGCCCATTAAAAGAATCAATAGAGATTATATGCGGTTCCGGTTAAGCTTAACGCCGACTAAACGCCTGGAAGGAAAAACATGCCAATTGCTGCCTTTTCCAGTTTTACCGATGGCCTCGATAGCGACCAAAGGAGCCGCGACCATTTCATCACCAACATCAACCTAGAAAACGATCGGCCATGGGTTCCTTACGCGGACGGCGTCTGGTTCCAACCCTGCCACTTCAACGTTACGACTGGAGGATTCAGCGTCGTGCTCAAGGGCCTTCCCGGCTCCAGGATAGGAACTCACTACCACG
>Ga0302326_10022811_pt1 | contig 12781 bp, 11 predicted proteins | sample Palsa_T0_3_FD_202264 | JGI IMG/M metagenome (GOLD analysis project Ga0302326, IMG submission 202264) | Peat permafrost microbial communities from Stordalen Mire near Abisko, Sweden - Palsa_T0_3 | ecosystem: Environmental > Terrestrial > Soil > Palsa > Peat permafrost | place: Sweden: Abisko... | reverse complement strand
AAAGTCGAGCCCGACTATGCCCAGAAACATTGCCAGCAGCACGACCGTCTGTCCGTTTTCGTTGCTCAATTTATTCTTCATGAATACCTTCCGGCAGGTGAACCCGAACGTAGGGTTCAACCATGCCTCCTTTGGGCCACTAGCTCTCTGTCTCTCGCCAGGCCCTGGAGGAACTTGTCCAGCGCCTTGCGGTCCGCGCCGCTATGCGGCTCGGCGTGGCGCATATCCTGCGGCTTCATGAGCAGGAACTGCAAGCCGACGCCGTCGGCGCCCCAGCGCACCGCGCGCGAATGCACCGAGATGGAGCGCTCCGCGGTTTCTTCCACGCCGTCGGTTCTCTGCAGGGTCATCAGAATGAGGGTGCCAGGGTACCAGCGCTCCTCGGTCACCACATAGAGGCCCGTGGAGCTGATATCGCGGACACTGTGCGGCTTGGGCGCGGCTCCGGTCCAGTAATACGCGGCCAGGCCGGGCAGCACGTTGCGCGGCGCCTTGCGCGGGTCCGGAGACCACCAGCGCTCCAGCCAGTTGCGAGGCGGCCTGGCGGTCTTCATGCCGGGCTCGACCAGCGCCATCTCATGCGCGGGATCCACCTTGGCAGAATCGCCTGCGCCGCGGTCTTCAAGCTGCAGCAGGCCGGGGCCGCCGCTCCACAGCGGCTTTTCACGCAACAGCACGGCGTTCTGCACCACCACCCCAGAGGCTTTGGAGCTGGACAGCCGCTCCAGGCGGCGCTCCATTTCAGTGGCCACGCAGATCACCAGTTGATCGCCGACCTGGGTCTGCGATGAGTAGATGGTGTGAGCGGGCAGGGCCAGCACGCTGGCGGCGAGAGGGCTGGAAGGACTGACACGGAATGTCGGAAACGACTCGACCTGGTCCACCACGCGGCAATCGTCGTCGAGATAAATGAGATCGAGCGGGAACTGAATGCCGTTTTCGGGTATGCCTCGGAAGGGCATCATCCAGAGGCCCTCTCCGGACCTGAGCCGGAGCAGGCCCGGGGTCTCGCGCAGGTCGGCATGGGTGAACTCGGAGGCGGTGACCTCGAGGCCGAGAAAGCATTCGCGAGTCTGGTTGTAAACGCAGTTCTTTCGTGAATCCATAGTGCCTCCCGCCTTTCAGCGAGACCCCGTCAAGCGGGGCAAATGTGCAACATCCAGTTTTTCAATCCAGCCAGTGCGCCGAGCGCGAACAATGGAACAGGACGCCGGCGCCTGCCGGAGAGCGATGCAAGAGCGCAGCTCACCCATCGGGCAACGCCCGACATAACTCCAGCCACCGCGGCGGCGGCGATATGCGCCAGCGAGCAAGGCCGCGGAGATGCTGGCGGAGCTCGTGCAGGGTGTGAAGCCGCAGCGAGCCCGCCTCAGAGAGCGGTGTTACTTAACCCGGGTGCGACGGCGCTGGACGATGACGACCAGCACGATGACAAACAACACGCCGGCAACAATCCGGATGATCATGGTATTGTCCATATCGATCTCCCCCTTCTCGGGAACAGGCAGAAAGTTTCAGTTGAGTTCGGAACCTGCCCCTTGAGGCAGGTTCCTGAACGGTCAGAGCTCGCACGGGACCGATGGCGAGCCGCAGAAGCCGCGCACTACTTTACGTGGGTGCGGCGGCGCTGGACGAGGATGCCGAGCACGGCGACAAACAGCACGCCGGCGACAATCCGAATCATCATGACACTGTCCATATCGATCTCCCTTCTCTCATTTGTTGAGCAAGTCCTTGAACGAATCCGCCATCATCAGCGCCGCTGGTCCCAGGGTGACCAGGAACAACGCAGGGAAGATGAAGAACACGAGTGGGAACACCATCTTGATGGTGGTCTTTGCGGCCGCCTCTTCAATTTGCTGTACCCGCTTGGTTCTGAGGGTATCGGAGTGCGTGCGCAATGTCTTTGCGATACTGGTGCCGAACTGTTCGGACTGAACCAACATGGACACCAGATTGCGAATGCTGTCGACTTCGGTGCGTTCGGCCATGTGTTTCCAGCTTTCCGAACGCGGATGGCCGGCGCGCTGCTCGAGCACCACCAGGTTGAGCTCGTCGCACAGTTGCGGTTGAGCCTGAGTGAGCTCCTGCGCGGTGCGGGCCGTGGCCTGATCGAGGCTGAGACCGGCCTCGATGCAGATGACCAGCAGATCGAGCACGTCGGGCAGGCCGCGGCGGATCTTCTTCTGGCGCTTCTTGATCTGCGCGCCGAGCCAGAAGTCGGGACCGAGGAAGCCGACCACCAGGCAGGCGCCATAGACGAAGAAGGGGCTCAATTCGCCCAGGCCGCTGACCAGCGCCGCGCTGCACAGGCCCAAAGGCACCACTACTTTGCTGCCGTAGAAGAGCTTCACCGCCGCGTCGTGGCGCCAGCCGGCCCGCATCAGCCGCTGCTGCACCACCGAAACCTCAGCCTGGCTCTTGGGCAGCACGCGCTCGAAGTGCTCCACCACGCCGCCGATCGACAATCCGGCGTGCTGGATTGAGCCGAGCAGCGTCTTGGGCTTCGAGCTCGGCACGATCACCGCGGTGATGCGCTGAATCATGGCCTCGCGGTAAAACAACAACAGGCCGCCGCTCGCGACGAGCAGGAACATGGCGACGAATGCTAAGACGACGGTTAACATGAGAGCCCCTTTAAATGTCGATGTCGACGATCTTGGAAATGATGAAGCCGCCAATGATGGTCATGGCCCCGGCGGCATAGAGCAGCTTGACTCCGATATCGCGTTTCCACAGCAGGCTCATCATGTCGCCGTTGACGGTGTAGAGGGCGACGCCCAGCACCACGGGGAGCAGCGAGAGAATGATGCCGGTCATGCGGCCCTGCGCGGTGTGTGTCCTCACCTGGCGCTTCAGGCGGAACCGCTCGCGGATCACGTGCGAGGTCTTGTCCAGCACTTCGGCCAGGTTGCCGCCGCTTTCCTTCTGAATCATGATGGCGGTGGAGACGATGCGCAGATCCTGCAGCGGGACGCGGTGAATCATGTTGTCCATGGCCGTCTTCAGCTCCAGGCCGTAGTTCTGCTCGTCAAAGCAGACGCGGAACTCGGTGCCCACCGGCTCGGGAACCTCGCGGGCCACCAGGCCCATGGCGGCGATGAGGCTGTGACCGGCGCGCAGCGCGCCCACCATCAGGTCCAGCGCTTCCGGCAGGCTCTGCTCAAAGGAGTTGAACCGCTTGCCGCGCTTGAACAGCACGAAAAAGAAGGGCAGAAAGCCGATGGCCGCGCCGGCCGCCAGCGCGATCAGCGGATGGCTGAAGCGCCAGTAGATCAGCGAGGACGGGAAGAAGAAGCCGGCCGCGCACATCACCATCAGCCCGCCAGCGGTCCAGTTGAGGTTGGCCTGATAGAGAAGACTGCGCAGTTTGGGCGCCAGCTCGATATTGAGCAGCCTGCGGTTGAGCCAGGGAACGGCGCTGAGCAGTTCATTCTTGCGCAGGCTGACAATCTGGTCGCGGGTTTCCCTGCTCTCGGTGGCCAGCGCCGAGTCCAGCGTGGCCAGCACTTTCTTGGCCTGCTGCGACGCGCCGGTTCCCGTAGCCACGGCCACCAGGGCCACGACGCCGAAGACTCCGACAAACACCAAAATGACAATCAGTCCCATGACAGTTGACTTTCCAAAGACGGCTTAGTTGACGTGCGTTTCGTTTTCGAACAGGCTGGGCGGCAGGAAGATGCCTGCCACGCGCAGACGGTCGAGAAAGCGGGGACGGATGCGGCTGGGGGAGAACACGCCGATGACCTTGCCGTCCGGCCCGATTCCTTTCTTGGTGAAGCTGAAGATCTCCTGCATGGAAATCATGTTTTCTTCCATGCCGGTGATCTCGGTGATGCTGGTGATCTTGCGTGTGCCGTCGCTCATGCGGTGCGCCTGCACAATGATGGTGAGCGCGGAGGCGATCTGCTGGCGGACGGATTTTTCGGGCAGGTTCATGTTGCCCATGGCCATCATGGATTCGAGCCTGGAGATGGCGTCGCGCGGCGTGTTGGCGTGGATGGTTGCCATGGAGCCCTCGTGGCCGGTGTTCATGGCCTGGAGCATGTCAAAGGCTTCCTCGCCGCGGACCTCGCCGATGATGATGCGGTCGGGGCGCATGCGGAGGCAGTTGATGAGCAGCTGACGCTGGCGCACCGCGCCCTGGCCCTCGATGTTGGGCGGGCGGGTTTCCAGACGCACGATGTTTTCCTGGGCGAGGCGCAGTTCGGCGGCGTCCTCAATGGTGACCAGCCGTTCGTTGTTGGGAATGAACTGCGACAGAATATTGAGGAAGGTGGTTTTGCCGGAACCGGTGCCGCCGGCGATGAGGATGCTGATGCGTGCCTTGACCGCGGCCGACAGCACTTCCATCATCTCCGCGGAGATGCTCTTGAGCAGCACCAGCTGGCTGGCGGCCAGGGGGCCGGTGCCGAAGCGGCGGATGGAGAGCGAGGGTCCGTCCAGCGCCAGCGGCGGAATGATGGCGTTAACGCGCGAGCCGTCGGGCAGGCGGGCGTCCACCATGGGCGAGGATTCATCCACGCGCCGGCCCACGCGCGACACGATGCGGTCGATGATCTGCAGCAGATGGCGGTCGTCGCGGAAGGTGGTGTCGGTGCGCTGCAGCAGGCCACCCTTTTCAATGAATACGTGATCCTTGTCGTTGACCAGGATGTCGGAGATTTTCGGGTCGCGGAGCAGCGGTTCCAGCGGTCCCAGGCCGAAGACTTCATCCAGCAGGTCGGCCTGAATCTTCTCCTGTTCGTCGAAGTTGAGGGGCACACGCTGGTCGGTGATGATTTCCTTGACGATGCCGGCTACCGCGGTGCGCGCCTGGGCCGAGTTGACGCGCGACAGCTTTTCCAGATCCAGCTTGGAGATCAGGGTGCGATGAATTTCCGCTTTGTATTTTTCCAGATTCAGGGTTTCCACGTTTGACCTTCCAGGGCTTCAGCGAAAAATTCCGTTTGACAGCTACAAACTTCGGTTCACTTTCCGGGCAGTCAGCCAAACAGGCTGAACCCCTTTTTCTTTTCCGCCTTCTCCGGTTCGCCGGTGATGGAGCGGGCCATCTGGCGGATGGTGCGCGAGATGGGCGAGTCTTCCAGAGCCAGCGGCGTTGCGGTGTTCTGCATTCTTCGCACGGTGGCGTAATCGTCGGGAATCTTCCAGTGCGCGGGCCGGGTGAGTGCCTTGGTGATGTGCTCCTCGGCCACGCCGAGTGCGCGCGGCGCCCAGCGGTTGATGACGATCTCAAGCTTGGGTCCGCCGGTGGTGAAGAACTGCGAGATCAGGCGGTTGGAGTTGCGCAGTTCGGGAATTCCGACCTGGGTGACGAGGTAGATGACGGTGGCTTGCTTGAACAGCGCCGTGCCGGTCATGTCCAGCCGCGAGCCCACGTCGACCACCACGTTGTCGAACTCCTGGCGGGCCACGGCGAGCAGCTTGTCAATGGCCTCGGTGGTGGGGGTGAACTGCGGAAACTTGCCCGGCGCGGCCAGCACCGACACGCCGGAGCTGTGCTTGATGAGCAGCTTGGAGAGGAAGTTGGCGTCGAGGCGCGCGGTGTTCTGCAGCGCGTTGACGGTGGAGTACTCGGCCACGATGCCGAGGTTGAGCGCGGCGTCTCCCAGGGGCAAGTCGAGATCGATCAGCAGGGTGCTCTGGCCGGAGTTCTGTGCCAGCGAGACGGCGAAGTTGCAGGCCAGCGTGGTGACGCCGGATCCGCCCTTGGCGCCCAGAAACACCAGCAGCTTGCCGGCGGCTTTCTTGGCGGGGCGATTGGCGGCGCGGCGGGCCGAGGCGCGAACCAGCGCCTCGGCTATGCTTCCGGGGGAGAACGGCAAGGGGAGAAACTCGCGGGCGCCGGCCCTCATGCAGCGGATCATCAGGTCGGGATTGGTGAGTGCGGAGTAGACCATGACGGTGGCCTGCGACTGCGCGCCGATCGACTCCACCAGCTCCAGGGCGTATTCGGGCTTGCTGTCAAGGTCGATGAGGATGACGTCGAACTGCGGCTCAAGCAGCCTGGGCACGTCGTCCAGGCGCGCCGGATAGAGAGCAAACTCCTTGACCTCGCCACCGCGGCAGTCGGCGATGGCGATGGAGACTGCCTTGCGGCGCTGCTCGTCGGGTCCGATCAGCGCGATGGATAGAAATTCGGAGCCCAGTGAATCCAGTTCGTCCTTTTGAGCCGATGCGCCATTCGCGGAAGAGTGGTTTTCTGCGGAATGCAGATTTGGCCTGGGGCTGAGCTCGTATTCGTACGTATTGTGAGATGTGGTCATGGTCGCAGATTCCAGTCTTCAACGTGAGAAAAAAGAGATCAGTGTTCCAACGGCTATTGCCGGCGCATACGGCATTTTGCGAGCGAGCGGGTTGGCGAGCACGAGGTCGGGACGCGGCTGCAGGTTACGCTTGCCCCACCCGAGCACCAGGTCGCCGGCTCCTGAAAACAACTGGCCAACGAATCCGCCGGCGACGGCCCAGCACAGGGCCATGATGCCGCCGGCAATGCCGGTAATCACCAGCGCGATGAACAATTGCATGGGACCTATCCACGCGCCGATCGCGGCGCAGAGCTTCACGTCGCCCATGCCCATGCCGCCCATGGCGGCGAGGATGCCAAACAGCAGCGCGCCCAGTCCCATGCCGGCCAGGCTCATTCCCAGTCCTTGCCACCCGTGCAGCCATCCCGAAACCGCAATGCCGGCTGCGAGAAAGGGAAACACCAGCCAATTGGGGATGCGTCGGCTGCGCAGGTCCGTGCAGGTAGACACGATGAGCACCAGACATGTCGGCCACCACGCGATCGAGTGCATTTTCCCCTCCCGTTTCCGGTTCTGGTCGATGAGACACTCGGGCTAGTGCAATTGCCCCACCAAACTTCACCGCGCGGAAGTTGTTTGGATTCAGCATTTTAATAATTCAAGTGGGAGGGAGTGTACACGGCTGTTTACGGTGCCGCGGTAGTTGAAGCGGGCGGTATACACACCAAAGTTGCAGAGGGGCGGCAGATTGGCATCCGCCGTGCAGTAAGGCACCATTGAACCCATAAAGCGCGCTATGAGTGGTGCGAATCCGGGGTCCTGAGCAGTCGGGAATCGAGGCGGAATGCGAACCGCCTGCAAGACTCCTTGGCCGTCCCCGTTGCGGCAGCGATCCGCCGCTGTCTCATTGTCAACCAATGGTGATAAGTTACGGATTCACTACCGATATAACACCAAGGTGGCATGTACATGCACCAATGGATGGAAGAGTCTCAAAACAAGCCTTCCATTGATAACTATCCAGGGCGGGTCTCCAGAAAGGGGACGCGCTCGATGAGGGCGAAGCAGTCTTGATGCGCGGATCGTGCAGCAGGCGGCGCCTCCATGCAGAGGCATCTCCCGCATTCCCTGAGCGTTACGATTCTCAGGCTTCATTACCAAGGTGATGTTGACTCAGTACCGGCCGTGGCTTTTGATGATTGCTGCAAAGAAGCAATCGAGGAGCGGGCGCGCAGTCAATCCACCATTCCGGATTATGCGCCGAAAGGTGCCATACGCCTTACACCAACAAGGTATATGCAGCCTCTCCGCGATCCGAGAAGATGATTTCAAGGTTTTCCGTCTCCATCCCCCAGGAGCGGTTTGTTCGCAAAAAAGCGAGGGAATTGACTCAGTGATGATCAACGTCGGACTCTACTCGGAAGACCATACGCTGCATACTTTGCTTTCTTCAGCCTTGGGAAAGGAATTTGCGCTGACCCTGGAAGAGGATGAAGAGGGGATAAGCAGCCTTCGCGCGGCTGGCGGCTGCGATGTCCTGATCCTGGACCTGAATTCCAAGCGTGGATTGCTGCAGGACCGCATTGAATGCTCGCGCCGCCTGATCGAGACGCAGACGCCGGCTGTGATCATGGCCGACGACGGCCTGCGCTCCACCGCTTTTGAGTTGGTGCGCCTGGGCGGCTTCGGCTACTGCCGCCGTCCACCCTCCATTCGCGATCTCAAGACGCTGCTCTCGCGGGCCTATGAAACGTCCTCGCTCAAGCAGCAGCTGCACCCCGTACAGCGCAAGCTGGAGGCGCCTGCCAGCTGCGACCGCATGATCGGCTCCAGCCCGCAGATGCTGCGCGTCTACGAGCTGGTCCGGCGCGTGTCCAACCTCAACGCCTCCGTGCTGGTTACCGGCGAAAGCGGCACCGGCAAAGAGCTGATCGCCCGCGCCATCCACAATCTGGGCTCGCGCGCCGATAAGCCGTTTGTGGCTGTGTCCTGCGGCGCTATCCCGGAGACCCTGATCGAGGCCGAGCTGTTTGGCCACGAGAAGGGCGCATTTACCGGAACCGTGGGCGCGCGCGAGGGCTACTTCGAGCAGGCCGGCGATGGCACGCTGTTCCTCGACGAAATAGGCGACCTCAGCCTCTTTACGCAGGTCAAGCTGCTGCGCGTGCTGCAGCAGATGGAGTTCAGCCGCCTGGGCAGCAACCGGCTCATCCCACTCCGGGCGCGGCTCGTGTTTGCCACGCACCAGGACCTGGCCAAGCTGGTTGCCGAGGGCAAGTTCCGCCAGGATCTCTACTACCGCATCAACGTGATGAAGATCGAGTCGCCGTCGCTGCAGGATCGCACCGACGACATTCCGCGCATTGCCAACCACTACCTGCGCCACTACGCCCAGGTGTTTCAGAAGCCGATGGAAGACATCGAGCCGGATGCGATGGCGGCGCTGCAGAACTATCCCTGGCCGGGCAACGTGCGCGAACTTGAAAACGTGATCCAGCGCGCCATCATCCTGGCGCCGGAGCGCACTATCCGCGTCGAAGACCTGCCGCTCAATCCGCAGGAAGAGAGCGTGGACGATATTGGCGACGTGGTCGATATCGGCGACTACCATCCCGCCGGATCGTTTGAGCGCCAGCTGCGCGACTACAAGATCAAGCTGGCCGCATCGGCCGTGCGCGAAAACAACGGCAACAAGACGCTGGCCGCGCGCAGCCTGTGCATCTCGCGCGCCTATCTGCACCGGCTGATCCGGCTTGCCGAGACGGACCCCGCCTTTGCGCAGGATCTGCGCGAACAGGTGACGGCGTAGGAATCGACGGCCGCTTCCCATGGCTCACATTCGTGGTATCCCGGGTCTCAAAATCGAGACCTGGGGCACCCGGCATTTATCGGCCAGTCCCAGGTCGGTTTCACGTGTGCTTGTTGTACTCGGATGGTCCGGCGACCACCAGGCCGCTCTTTTGCCGCCCATGAATGTACCAGCAGCACCAGTCGGTCTGGTGGGTTTGCAGGTTGGCGGGGGCAATCAGGTCCCTGTAAATGATCTTCCCGTGGATATAGATCTTCGCTTCCCAGCTCTCCAACCGTTTGAAATCTTCGTCTTTGACGCAGAGGTTTCTGGCTTCGATCCTCGAAAACAACTTCAATGCGGTTGACTCGCCCGGCAACAGGAAAATGGGAACCATGGGCGCGGCGGCCTCTTCGTTGTCGTAGTCGGGCACTTCGGGCAGCTGCGTCTCGTCGGCCGCGAACCGGACGCGATCGACGGAGGCAAGGATGCGCGCCGGCGAACGGCCGCGATTGGTGGCGGTGATGGTAAAACTGTTTTCCGCAGTGGGCGAGGGCTTGGGCGTCACCAGGATCCAGGGCCGTTCGGCGTCGAGAATGGCTCGCGCGCTGGCCTGGGCGGCCTCGGCGGCGGCCAGAGCAGCGTCGGCCGTGATTTCGGCGGTGCGCGTCTGGCGCTCGATCTTGCGCAGCGTGGAGACGGCCAGCATGATGCCGGCGTATCCCAGCAGGGCCAGCAGCACGTTGGCGCCCCAGGCGATTCGATCCGGCAGCGGCCACGCCGAGGTGGCGGGCGCAGGGGCTGGATTGGCCACCGTGATGTGCGGCTGGGGAAACTCATCGCCTGGCAACGGCGAGGAAGTGGCCGCAGGGTCCTGCTGCGTGGGAGCGGGCGCGGCGCTGGTCTGGGCCCAAAGCAGCGGCTGCGCCTGCGTGCATGCCCAAAGAAGTGCGATTGCGGCCATCGCTCTCAAGCGCATGGCGCAAATGTAACACAGGCAGCCGCGACGCCGGCTCTCGAAAACACGGACGGGTATGGCAGGGCCACGCACTACGCCGCGGGCTTCAAAGGGGGCTGAATCGCGATCGTTGATAATGTGAACGTGAGGTCCGCAGACTGCAACCGGAGATGGAACGCCAGACACCTAGTACCTCGATTCTGTGGTTTCGTAGTCTCAACCACGGGACTTGGGTGTCCCAGGTCGCGATTTTTGAGACCTGGGAGAGCACGAAATCACGCGGCCACGGTACCGGGTTGCTTCCTCGCGGCGGGGTGCGCAGCCATCTTTTTCTTCGCGGCACCGTTGCTGCGATCGCAGAGCCTGAGCGGCGAGCTGCGTCTTCAGGTGACCGACCCTGCCGGACGCGGCGTCAAGGCCACCGTGCTGATGGCGAGCGCGGCCAATCAATATCGCAGGACGTTGGCGACCGGCGATCGCGGCAATCTGGACGTGCAGCATCTGCCGTATGGTGTCTACCGGGTGGAAGTGGATCAGCCCGGCTTTGCCGCACAAACCGCATCGGTGGAGATTCGTTCTTCACTGCCCACCGACTTCAAATTTCAACTCCGCCTGGCGACAGTGAACGAATCTGTGACCGTGAGCGGGGCGGATGCGCTGATCGATTCCAGCCACGCAGGATCGGTTGACCGCGTAGGCTCGGAATTCATCCAGGACCGGCTCGGGTCGGTTCCGGGCCGCTCGTTGCAGGACCTGGTGAACGCGCGGCCCGGCTGGCTTTATGAGGGCAATGCGGTACTGCATCCGCGCGGCTCGGAATATCAGACGCAGTTTGTGGTCGATGGCATTCCGCTGACGGACAATCGCTCACCCAGCTTCGGACCCGCGATGGAAGCCGACGACATCCAATCGCTGAGCATTTTCACAGCCGGGATTCCGGCAGAGTACGGACGCAAGATGGGCGGCGTGGTGGAGGTCAATACCCTTCAGGATTCTCAGCCGGGGTTTCATGGCCAGGCAGTCCTTTCCGGCGGCAGCTTCAACTCGGCCGGCGTCTTTGCGAAAGGCCAGTACACCTGGAAGAGGGATGCGCTCGGCGGCAGCGCCAGCGGCAGCATGACGGATCATTACCTGAACCCGGTGGCACCGCAGAACTATTCCAATACCGGCACGCTGGGGGACTTTGCGGTCAATTACGAGCGCAACCTGACCACCGACGATCGCGTGAGAGCGATCGTTCGCCATGAAATCGCGCGCTACGATATTCCCAACGAGCAGGTGCAGCAGGCCGCGGGCCAGAGGCAGACCGCGGACAACGTCGAGACGATGGGAACAGCCAGCTACGAGCACACATTTTCTACTCGCTTGCTGGCGGATTTCCGCGGCATGGTCCGCGACAACGCGAATGACTTCAATTCCAACGCTGCGTCAACGCCCATTGAGTTGTTTCAGCATAACTGGTTTCGCGAGGGATACTTCAAAGCGGGCTTGATCGCCGATCGTGGGCGGAGTGAGTGGAAGGCCGGGGTTGAATCGGACAACACCTTGTTGAACGAGAAGCTCAATTACATCGTCACGGACCCGACCCAATTCGACCCCGGTTCGCCTGTGACTTTTGCTTATCGGGCGAGCCGCCCGGATCTCGAACAATCGGCATTCATTCAGGATCAGATCCGCTTCAATCGGTGGAACTTCAGCGCCGGTCTTCGCTGGGATCACTATCAGCTTCTGGTGAACAAGCAGGCAATCGAGCCACGGCTGGCTGTCTCGCGCTACTTTCCAACGGCTGAGACGGTCATCCATTTTTCCTACGACCGGGTTTTTCAGACGCCGTCGTTTGAAAACATACTGCTTTCGAGCTCGCCGGCGGTTGCCTCCATCGACCCCACCGGTTTTCTCCGCCTGCCGGTGCAGCCCTCGCAGGGGGATTACTACGAAGCGGGGCTGACCAAGGTTTTTCTCGATCATGTGAAGCTGGGGAGCAACTATTTCAGGAGGGTGCTCGGCAATTATGCCGACGATAGCCAGATCGATAACACGACAATTAGTTTTCCGATCGCATTTCGGAAAGCAATTCTCTACGGCGCGGAAGGGAAGATCGAGGTTCCCGATTGGCGCCGCTTCTCCGGTTTCGGCAGTTATTCCTATATCGTTGGGAACGCATGGTTTCCGGTGACGGGCGGGCTCTTTTTTGGAGCCGATGCCAGCGCCGCCGCTTCGCACCTGACCGGTCACGCTCCGGACTCGCAGGACCAGCGCAATACGGTGCGCGGGCGAGTTCGCTGCCAGGTCGCGCCGCGCTTTTGGGTTGCGAGCGGAGTTCAGTATGATACTGGCCTTCCGTTCGACTTCGACGGGGACCCGGCGACCGTGCTCGCCGAGTACGGACCGCAAGTCCTGAGCCGGATCAACTTCGCTCGGGGCCGGATCTATCCGGCGTTTCAGGCCAACGCTTCAGCGGGCGTGGATATTTATAAATCGGACCGCATGAACCTGCGCGTTCAGGCCGACGGCCAAAACCTCAATAACATCTTGAATGTGATCGACTTCGGCGGCCTGTTTTCCGGCAACGCAATTGGGCCGTCAAGGAGCTTTGCCATCCGTCTCGCAGCCAGCTTCTAGTGTAGTGTCCAACAAATAGCTGGACAATTGGAATTGGGTTGCGGCATACTCAGATATGCCGCAATCTTCTTTACCGCTCGCCGTCTCTGCTCAGCAGCAGGAACAGATCGAGCGCTGGTTGGCAGCGCTTGGTACGCCGCAACAGGTGGCGCTGCGTTGCCG
>Ga0302326_10022810_pt1 | contig 12781 bp, 15 predicted proteins | sample Palsa_T0_3_FD_202264 | JGI IMG/M metagenome (GOLD analysis project Ga0302326, IMG submission 202264) | Peat permafrost microbial communities from Stordalen Mire near Abisko, Sweden - Palsa_T0_3 | ecosystem: Environmental > Terrestrial > Soil > Palsa > Peat permafrost | place: Sweden: Abisko... | reverse complement strand
TTGCGACCCTCTTTGACCGGCGCAACCTTACCAACCAAGCAGACACGTTGTACAATCGCGCACTTAGCCGCATTCAAAAGTCTAGGCCTGAGACGAGTGAACTTCGGCGAACGATTCTGGCCGACTGCGCCGGTCTTCTCGAACGGACGGGATCGTCGAGGGCGGCGGAATTGTGGTCGGAGCTTAAGGAGACTGAAGGTCTTCGAGCCGAAGCCGCTTCTCAACCGGCAGCGCGGCCAGCGGACGGGAAATAGGTTGGCCATGCGCAAGCCGTCAAATCGGCATCTTGTGGAAGGCGGAATCCCTCACGCTTCTTCGCCGCGTGTCGTAAATCTGGGTGGTGGTGATGTGCTTCTGATCGAGGAGGTCTTGCACCGATTCAATCGGAACACCGGAGTCGAGCACCAACGTCGCCGCCGTGGCGCGAAGCGAATGCGGCGGGTAGCGACATTACCTCACCTTCTTGCCGCTCGACAGCTCGACTTCGTGCATAGCGCCGGGGAGCCAAAGCAGCTCCGAAATCAACTGCGCGGCTTCAGCGGAAGACCAAGGCATGGCAGTGCGCTTCGGATTGGTGATCGGGGAATAGAACTCGCAGATAATCTGCGAAGTAACGTAGAGGCTTACCGCAGGGTCGAGGGCCGCCTTGAGCAGGGCGCCATGCTGCGGGGCGGCCGCGTTGACAGCATAGATCAGAACATTTGCATCGACGACGCCCGGTTCAACGGACATCGTCGTAGATGTCGCGGCGGTGCAAAGAGCCCATATCCCCGAGGTTGCGAGCGGGAAGAGTCAAGGTCCTTTTTGTTGCGACAGGAGGAACCGCAACACGAACCAGCTGGCTGACCAGGTCGTGAATAAAAGATTCGACAGTTACGCCACGGGCTTGCGCTTGCGCTTGCAGTCCTTGCTCTAGTTCGGGTTCGAGTTCGAGTGTAACGGTCATCGCCTATCCCTCTTCTATCCCTATTAGAATAAAGCTTTTGCTGAGAATTGTCACATTTTCTCGACGTAGAGAAGTTCGGAGGGTAATCAATGGGGTATTGTTGTGGCCGCTGCCATGGCTCTGCGAATTGCTTATGGGCAACGTCAGCAGATCCGGCGAATTCGACTTTATTGGAGCCGACGAGTTGGTCCGCATTATCTCGGCTCGATACGCGACATCATCGGAAGGGACGCATATGAAGAAGGCGAATACTAAGACGCTACAGTTGAAGGAACAAACAATCCCGGTAAGACCCGACGAGCAAATCGACACCAGCGATATTCCCGAGATTACGGAATGGTCGGGTGCGGTGCGCGGATTATTCGCGCGGCCCGCGACGCGGCAGATCAGCATCCGTTTGAGCGCCGCTGACCTGGTTACCGCGAACCGAATGGCCGCCGCGAAGGGACTGCCTTATCAGACCTACATTAAATCGCTGTTGCATGAGGCGCTTGAGAGCGAACGCGGCAAACTGCCACGCTAAAAGAAAGCCGCCGTGCGTCCCTTGCATCACGGCACGATCCTGGGTGGAACGCAGTTCCTGTCCAACATTGACACTCTTGGCCATGGAGCTATTCTCAAAGCAGAATTGCTGAGGACTGCATTATGAACGTACACTTGACGCCGGAGCTTGAGCAGCTCGTTCACAACAAAGTGGAATCCGGCCGATACAACTCCGCAAGCGAAGTTGTTCGGGAAGCGCTCCGCCTCATGGAGCAAAAAGACGAGCTTCGCGCGATCCAGTTGCGGGAGCTTCGCAGCCGAATCGACAAAGGCCTTTCGGAGCCCGGTGAAAGTGCGGACGGCGAGATGTTCATGAAAGGGCTTGTTGAAGATCTCGATACCCGTGAGGGCATGTTGAACTGATTGACTACCACTAGGAAAGGCGAGAACACGATGCCGATGAAAAATCCGCCCCACCCCGGACGCAGTATCAGGACGGCTTGCCTTGAGCCGCTGGGGTTGTCTGTGACCGCGGGAGCGAAGGTTCTGGCGTCACCAGGCAAACCTTGAACAACGTCATCAACGGCAGGTCGGGCATCAGCCCCGAGATGGCCATTCGGTTAACAAAGGCATTTGGGAGTACGGCGGAGACATGGTTGTGGATGCAGCTTGCTTACGATCTTGCAGGCGCGCTGAAAGACGAGAGCAAGATCAAGGTTCGCCGTCAACAGATGCCGCAAGAATTGCAACCAGCGCCGAACGCGCAAGAGGGTGGGCCAAATTCAGTTGCCAAACGCATCTTAGACGCTTTGCCACACCGCAAGGTAGGTAAACATCGCCGGATTCTGATTGACGATGTGATGGCTTATAAGAACCGGATCGATGCAGAGCGGGAAGCCGTCCTGGATCAATTGACGGCCGATGCACAAGAGAACGACATGGGCTACAGCCGTCGTTGAACGGTGACGGCCCTGCTCGACGGAAATGTTCTCTATCCCGCGCCGATGGGGGATCTGCTTCTACAACTCACGGTGGCTGATCTTTTCAAGCGAAGTGGACGGCCGATATTGCCTTGGGCGGGGCGCGAAAACGCGATGACGAGACTACGGCCGCTATCAGATAGCAACGACAGCGATTGCATGGCCAGAAACTCCTACGAGCCGTTTTATGTCGTCTGGGTCGCCTGTGAGAATCGTAGCCTTTTGGCGAAGGGCCGTCCGTCGTCCTGGTCATGGCTAATAGCCGACCTACCTGGTGAGCCTCGCTCTCGCCAAGAGGAACGACCGCGCACCCGGTCAAGAAGCGCCGGAGTTGGGTTTGTTGCGGGGGCCGGCTGACCTGGGCAACGACCGGCGCAGGAACTAACGGAATAACGCCAAGCTCCAAACGGACCTTATGTTCAGCCCACGTGCGACGCTCATTTTTATCCGCGGCGACCAGAACGGCGGCGGCGTATACAACGGCACTCTCGCGTACAACGGCACTCACGCTGGACGACGCATCCTTCGCGGCGTTCGGAGTTGCGCCTGGACGCTGCGGCGAGCTTCATTCATTTCTTCAGCGGTAAAGCGTCCGTGCTGCTTTTCCCACAGAGCGACTGCTGCCAGACCGGCCCGTCGCTGTAATGCTTCGCGCGCAGCAGCGGTCATCCAGGCCGAAATACTCACCCCCTCGCGGGCGGCCGCCGCAAGGATGTCTTCGTGAATGTCAGGGTTTACCGTAATCGCTAGCTTCGGTGATGGATTGCCGCGCGGCATAGAAAGTATCCTACTACAGTTAGGATACCGCGACAGTGAAATCGCGCCGGATCGCCGTCGAATCGATTGCTGCTATACTAACCATCATTTCTGAAGTGCAGTTCCCTGATTCCATGGCCGCAGAGAACGACCTAACCCACTTCGATCCGGTCCCTCAATGGAGAGCCAAATGGGTGGAAAGCGGCTGGTGGCACAGCTTCGAACTACCCGATGGCACGCTCATCCAGGGCGTTTGCGATCTGTCAGACCTGAAGAACCGCATCGAGCAATTTCCTATCCCTGAGGACTTGCGGGGTAAGCGCGTGCTGGACATCGGCGCCTGGGATGGATGGTTCAGCTTCGAGATGGAACGGCGGGGAGCGGAGGTGCTGGCCATCGACAATTGGGACAATCCACGGTTTCATCAGATCCACGCCGCGCTGAATTCGCGCGTGGAATACCGGCAGATAGACATGTATGAGCTCACGCCCGAGCGCGTGGGGCGTTTCGACATCGTGCTTTTCATGGGTGTGCTGTATCACTTGAAGCATCCCTTGCTGGCTCTGGAGCGGGTGTGCGCTCTCACGAAGGGGTTAGCCGCGGTGGATTCATTTGTTCTGCGCGAGAAGCACCGGCCCGGCGAGAATGTGGGTCAGCGGCCGGTGATGGAGTTTTACGAGACGAACGAAATGGGCGGCCAGACAGACAATTGGGTGGGGCCGAGCCTGAATTGCCTGCAGGCCTGGTGCCGGACGGCGGGCTTCGCACGGGTGGAGCTGCGGGGTGTGTTGGAAAATAGCGCTTGTCTGGCTTGCTATCGCCATTGGGAGCCGCCGGAGGAGGATGCCCCCGAGGGACCCGAACTGATAGAGGTGTCGCGCAACCTGAGCGGAAATGCCGAGTCCCGCGGAGAGGTGAACTTTAGTTCGTCTCGCGACGAAACGGTGAGCGCCTGGTTCCGCTGGAAGGGCCGCAGCCTCGGCTTGGATGATGTTCAGCCAGAGGTGGGTGGGTATGGCGTGCGGCCTATTCATGTGGCGCCGGTGGACGAAAATGCGTGGCAGACCAATTTCAAATTGCCCCCAGGGCTTACGCCGGGTTGGCATGAAGCGCGCATACGCATTGGGCAAAGCCGTCCGGGCTCGCCACAGCGGATCGCGGTGGACGCTCCCTTAGCGGTAAGCCAGGGCACAACCCGGCCCAAGGACCAACTCGACCCGCCTCGAGGAGACCTGTCGCCATTCCGCAGTGGCGGCGTTCGGGATAAAGCCGGGACGAATGGCTTCAACGTTCAACAAGTGGTTCGTGAGATCCACGCCCGAATGGAAGAGGAAGAGGACGTCGAGTCTTTGCCCGTGCGGGAGTCGGAGGAGTTGACGGCGTTGCGCGATACCTTCGGGCGTCTTTATCAGGCGCGCAACGCGGTCGGGCGGATGCCGCCGGGGCCCAACACGATTCGAGCCAGGATTGGCAAGTACGTGATTCGCGTGGTCCAGCGCGGCTTATTCTGGTACACCCCACAAATCGTCCGGTTTCAAAATGAGACCAGCAACGCGCTCGATTGCGTATGCAACCTGATAGCCTGGCAGCTCGAACGATCGGCGGCGCTCGAAAAGGAAAATCGGAACCTTTGCGCGGAACTCTCGAAACACAGCGTGCAGTTGTCCAAGCACAGCGCGGAATTGTCGAAACGCACCGGGGAACCCTCGAAGCCCCGGCTTCAGCCCACCATCGTGAAGACCATGCCGGCGGGAGGGGGGCACACCCGCGATCGTGAACCCGAACGGGAGCATGTCCCCCCGTTGCCGGACGCGTTCCAGTTCGCGCTGCAAGATCGCTTCCGCGGACCGGAAGGTGAAACTATCAAGAAGCTCCAACCGTACTTGTCCGCGATCGAGACCATGAGGGAATCGCTACCGCGGGCAGCGTGGCTCGATATCGGATGCGGACGCGGCGAGTGGATCGAGGCGGCGGCCAATTCCGGACACTCCGTGGTGGGAATCGACTCGAATCCGGTTGCCGTAGCCCACTGCCGCGCCAGGGGACTGAACGCGGAAGAGACCGACGCGCTTGGCTATCTGCGCGCCTTGAAGAGCGAATCCCTGGCCGTTGTAACAGCATTCCACGCAGTGGAGCGCCGGCCGATGGGCTATTTTCTGGCGTTGATGCAAGAGGCGGTGCGGGTGCTCAAACCGGGCGGATTGATGATTGTCGAAACCTCGAATCCCGCCAACCTGCTGACGGGATCGTGTCATTTCTGGACCGATCCGGCGCATCTACGGCCCATTCCTCCGGCCCTGATGGAATTCGTTTACCAGTACTTCGGCCTGAAGGTGGTAAAACGTATGGACCTCAACCCCTCTCCGCGGGAGGAAAGGCTCCCGTACGACGAGATCAGCATGGTTCACCGGTTGAATGAATCACTTTACGGACCTCAGGATTATGGACTCATCGGCCGGCGGTAAGTCCCGGAGAGTGGCGATGTTCACGCCGCTTCCGCCTTCGCAAACGGGCACCGCCGATTACGCCGCCGCCCTGATTCCCGAACTAGAAAAGCTGGTTCAGCTGGAGGTCTTCGAGCAGGTTCCCAGAAACTTCAGGCCGGAGAAATTCGACGCGCTTCTCTATCAGATCGGGAACAATCCGTTTCACGCCCAGATCTACCAGTTGGCGCTACAACATCCGGGCGTGGTGGTGCTGCATGAAGTGAATGTCCACGACATGATTCGGGATATGACCAAAGGCGGGGAACTCGCGTATTTCCGTGAGGTGGTCTATGAGATTTTCGGACAGGAGCTGGAAACGCTGCCGAAAGATGGATTGATCGAACCGGGCCCTCAACCCCGCAGCTTTACGATGGCCCGGCGTTTACTAGACCGGAACAAGGCGTGCATTGTTCACAGCCAATTCGCCGCAGAGAGAGTCCGCCAGCGGGGTTTTCAAGGCAGGATCGGCCAAATCCCCCACGGCGCGCGGGTCCGCAATCTGGACGGCGGGGCGTACCGGGCCCGGATCGGCGTCCGTCCCGACGAACCTCTCATCGGAATGTTCGGATACCAACGGCCGGACAAGCAGGCCTGCGACTGCCTGCTGGTGTTCCGGACCATCCTCGACCATCTTCCCGGGGCGAAGCTTCTGGTTGCGGGGCTGCCCCACCCCGAGGTGCCGCTGGATGAACGTGCGAAAACGCTGGGACTTCAAGACAGCGTGCGACAGCTCGGATTCCAGACGCTGGAGGATCTGGACGGTTATATCGCCGCCTGCGACGTGGTGCTCAACCTGAGATCATCCACGTTCGGGGAAACCTCCGGCATTCAGACGCGAGCCTTCGGCCTCGGCAAAACCCTGGTGGTCTCCGACGTCGGCGCCAATCAGGAACTGCCGGACGAAACCTGCGCGAAAATACCGGTGGACAAACTTCAAAATCGCGTCCTGGCAGAGTGCTTACTGTGGCTGCTTTCCGACCGGAAGATCACGACGGAAATTGGCCGCGCGGCCCAACAATGGGTCACCGAGACGTGTTTGTGGGAACCGGTGGCCCGATTGTACGCGGACTTCCTATTTCCGCCTCGCCCGGATTCGGTTCCGGCGGCTCCCTCAGCCGATGTATTCGATAGATACTCCGATCCCAAGTTTCTGCGAGATTACATCAGCGGATGGGTGGACCCTCAGTCGGAAGGGCGTGGGTATATGGATGCGCACATGAGCAGGCTGATCAAGACGCTCCAGATGACTCCTCGCGGAACGGAGGGCCAACGGGTTCTCGAGATGGGATGCTATTTGCAGATCACTCCGGCCTTGCAGAATCTGTGGGGTTACGGCGAGGTCCGGGGCTGCTATCTCGGAGCGGGTGCGGGCGAGGTCCGCATCGTCGAGAGCCGCGATAGAGAGAGGTTTGAGTGCACCATCGATTTGTTCGATGCGGAAGTGGATACGTTTCCCTATCCGAGTCAACATTTTCAGACGGTGCTCTGCTGCGAGTTATTGGAACATCTTCAGCGCGACCCGATGCAAATGATGCGGGAAATTCACAGGGTCTTGAAGCCGGACGGAGCGCTGATCCTGACCACCCCCAATGTGGCTTCGCTCCGGGCAGTTCATTCCATTTTGGACGGGCACAATCCCAATTACCACAATCGATATCCGCGCCCGTTTCGAAGCGGAGGATTGGTCCGCGAACCAGGGGCTTTCCGCGAATATAGCCCAACCGAGATCACACAGCTGCTGTCCGATTCCGGTTTCATTCTTCTACGGATCGAAACCGGCCCGTACTCGGAGATTTCCTTTCCGGAAGCAGGCTGGGTAAGGGACCTTTTGAAGCATGGAAAACGATCGACGCTCCTTCGCGAAGACTGTATCTTTGCCGTTGGCAGAAAGGCGGCAATCCCGAAGAACCGTTATCCCCTCTGGCTATACGATGAGTAGCGGCTTGCCCCTACGGCTTGACAAGCAAGTTCCGGCGGCAAGTCTGTGCCGGCGGGAGCCAGACGCCGGTGCAAAGAGCCCATATCCTCGAGGTTCCGAGTTTCGACAAGGGCGATTCTGTCACCTAGTCCTCAATGAGAAGGGTTCCGGCTTGGACGGCCGCCAGGGCCTTGTCCATGGTGGCGAGTACCGCGCCGTGTTTGCGAGCCAACAGAGCGAGGTACGCGTCGGTGACCTGCCGGTGGCCGGTAATTCCAGTCGTCGGCATTTCTAGATAGGAAACATCGTCGGGCCAGAATTCATGCCGGGGAAGAGAGGAAATGGATTCGAGCAGAAGCTTCGAGGATTCCGCCGTGGCATCCACCCCGGCGCGCAGGTGGAAGCGGACGAGAGCCCCCTGTGTGATCGGACAAGTCGCAAACCGATGACCCTTCCGAAACCACGCGGCGGCTCTCTTGTTCAGACTGTGCTCGGGGGTTGCCAGCGCGATCAGGACATTGGCGTCAAGCAGGTAAACTTTACTCCTCGTCATCGAGAGCCTTGACGTCCTCGGTACTTACGGGCCTGGCGCAGTGGAAGGTTGGGAAACCATAGTCGCTCATCCCTATTGCGGAGCTCCTCGATCCGTTCGCCGATTGGAGAATCAGGTCACCAACTACTCGTCCCAGGCTGCGGTTCTGATCCCTCGCGATCGCCTTGGCGAGATAGTAGGCTTCATCTGAGATGTCCAGCGTAGTTCGCACAATCACACAATAACATAAGAGCACAAACCTAGTCGATGGGCTGGCCGATGCGTGAGTCTCAATATTTCATCCCGTAGCGGCAAGGATTCTCCAATGAGCTGAATTGGTATATACTTCCTTCCCAGCAGGAGCGACCTGACGCATGGGAATTCCGGTGAAGGCGCAGCCACGTGGCGCGCGCCCAGACGTTGTGTGGACTAACGGCCGCTTCGGGCAGACTTCCCGGCGGGACGCGTGGTGGGTTTCGCCGCTTTTGATCTTCCTCGGGCTGGGCTCATTTCTGGTGTACGCCAATTGGGCGGCCTGGCAGAATAACCACTACACTTTCGGGCCTTACATCTCTCCGTTCTACTCGCCGGAAATTTATGGGGATTCGCCGCACGCGTTGCTCGGTCCCAAGCCGGCATGGTATCCAAACTTTCTGCCGTTCTCGCCGGCGCTGTTTATTTTGTGGATACCCGGGCTTTTCCGGTTGACCTGTTATTACTACCGGGGCGCTTACTATAAGTCGTTCTGGGCCGATCCACCGGCTTGCGCGGTGAGCGAGCCACGGAAATCGTACCGGGGAGAAAAGACCTTTCCGTTGGTGATGCAGAACTTTCACCGGTACTTTCTGCGATTGTCCTATGTGATTTGGGCCTTTCTGGTTTACGACGTGTGGAAGGCGATGTGGTTCCCGGATGGGTTCGGGATCGGGTTGGGAACGATCATCCTGGCAGTGAACGTGGTTCTGATCGGCGGTTATGTGTTCGGGTGCCACGCGTTCCGGCACCTGGTGGGAGGGACGCTGGATCAAATCTCGGAGTATCCGGTGCGCGCCAAAATGTACGAGTGCGTGAGCTGCCTGAACGGCAGCCATAAGAAGTGGGCTTGGGCGAGTTTGCTCTCGGTGGGCTTTTCCGATATCTATGTGCGCCTTTGCTCGATGGGCGTGTGGTCCGACTGGAGAATCTTTTGAGCGTGGAATACCAAGAGTATTCCTACGATGTGTTGGTAATAGGGGCAGGCGGAGCGGGACTTCGCGCGGCGATTGAGGCGGCGGCATGCGGCGTGAAGGTGGGCGTGGTCTGCAAATCGCTGCTGGGCAAAGCTCACACGGTGATGGCCGAGGGCGGGGTTGCGGCGGCGCTGGCGAATGTGGACGACCGGGATAACTGGAAGGTCCATTTTTCGGACACGATGCGCGGCGGGCAGTACCTGAACAATTGCCGGATGGCGGAACTGCATGCCAAGGAAGCGCCGGACCGGGTGCGCGAACTGGAAGCCTGGGGCGCGCTATTCGACCGCACCAAGGATGGCCGGATCTTGCAGCGGAACTTCGGGGGGCACCGGTATCCGCGGCTGGCGCACGTGGGCGACCGGACCGGGCTGGAGATGATCCGGACGCTTCAGGACCATGGAATCCATGCGGGCATGGAAGTCCACATGGAGTGCACGGTGGTGAGCCTGCTGATGGATTCGGGGCGGGTGGCGGGCGCCTTTGGGTATGACCGCGAGAAGGGCCACTTCATCTTGTGGCGGGCAAAGGCGGTGGTGCTGGCGACAGGAGGGATTGGGCGCGCGTTTAAAATCACCAGCAACAGTTGGGAATATACGGGGGACGGACATGCGCTGGCTTACCGCGCGGGCGCGGAACTGCTGGACATGGAGTTCGTTCAGTTCCACCCGACCGGCATGGTTTGGCCGATCAGCGTTCGCGGCCTGCTGGTGACGGAAGGCGTGCGCGGAGAGGGAGGCGTTCTGCGGAACAGCGAAGGAAAGCGCTTCATGTTCGACGACATTCCCGATCTCTACAAAGAGCAAACGGCCGATAGCGAAGAGGAAGGTTGGCGGTACACGCAGGGCGATAAGAACGCGAGGCGTCCGCCGGAGTTGTTGACGCGCGACCATGTGGCGCGGTGCATCAATCGCGAGGTGAAGGCGGGGCGCGGGAGTCCGCATGGCGGGGTGTATCTGGACATCGCGTGGATCAAAGAACGCATTCCGAAAGCGGCGGAACATATCAAGAGAAAGCTGCCGAGCATGTATCACCAGTTCAAGCAACTCGCGGGGCTGGATATTACGAAGGAGCCGATGGAGATCGGTCCGACGACGCATTACATGATGGGCGGAGTGCGGGTGGATGGAGACACGCAGATGTCGACGGTACCGGGGCTGTTCGCGGCGGGCGAGACGGCGGCGGGTCTGCATGGCGCGAATCGGCTGGGCGGCAATTCGTTGTCCGACCTGCTGGTGTTTGGCAAACGGGCGGGGCAATTCGCGGCTGAATTTGCGAAGCAGAACGGCGCGGGAGCGGTGGACGACGGGCAGATTCAAGCCGCGGCCAAAAGCGCGCTGGAGCCGTTCGAAGTGGGTCCCGCGGGAGAGAATCCTTACACCATTCAATACGAGCTGCAGGATTTCATGCAGGAACTGGTCGGCATCGTGCGGTTGGAAGATGAGATGGAGCGTGCGCTGGGGTTGATCGCGGGACTGGAAAAGAGGGCTGCACGGGTAGGAATCACGAATCACCGGCAATACAACAATGGCTGGCATACAGCGATGGATCTGCCCAACATGCTGACGGTGTCGGAGGCGATTACGCGAGCGGCGCTGTTGCGGAAGGAAAGCCGGGGCGCGCAATTTCGCGAGGATTATCCGAACAAGGACGCGGAATGGGGCAAGTACAACATTGCGGTACGGCGGGGCGGCGAGGGCGAGATGCTGGTGGAACGTCGGCCGGTTCCGGTGGCGCCGGATGAGTTGAAGAAGATCATTGAGGAGATGAAATAGATGGCTACACAGGCCATGTTTCGCATTTGGCGCGGCGATGCGAACGGCGGCGGATTCAGCGATTATACGGTGCCGATCGACGACGGCATGGTGGTATTGGATGCGGTGCACCGGATACAGGCCCAGCAAGCGCCGGATCTGGCGGTGCGTTGGAATTGCAAGGCGGGCAAATGCGGTTCGTGTTCGGCGGAAATCAACGGGATGCCGAAACTGATGTGCATGACTCGGCTGAGCGATCTAAACCTGGAGATGCCCGTGATCCTGGAGCCGATGCACGCGTTTCCTCCGATCCGGGATCTGGTGACGGACGTGTCCTGGAACTTCCGGGTTAAGAAGACGATCAAGAAATTCCGGCCGCGTACACCGGATGCTCCGGACGGCACCTGGCGCATGCAGCAAGCGGATGTGGACCGGGTGCAGGAGTTTCGCAAATGTATCGAGTGCTTTTTGTGCCAGGACGTGTGCCATGTTCTGCGCGAGCATCATAAACATGAGGAGTTTATCGGGCCGCGTTTTCTGGTTTACGTGGCCGCGCTCGAGATGCATCCGCTGGATACGGAGGACCGCGTCAAGGATCTGAAAGACAAGTACAACATCGGGTACTGCAACATCACTACCTGCTGCCGGCAGGTGTGTCCGGAGTTCATTACCATCACGGAGAATGCGATTATTCCGCTGAAGGAGCGGGTGGTGGATCAATTTTTCGACCCATTGAAGAAGCTGCTGCATATCCTTTAGGCAGGGAGGCCCCATGTTCGCGCTAAAACCGATCACACACGACAGTCTGGCGACCGCGCTGGCAAAAGCGGAGCGGTATCGCTTACTCAACGAGCCTGGCGAGGCGGAGAGCATCTGCCGGGACATCCTGGAGATTGAGCCGGGCAACCAGCAGGCGCTGATTAGCCTGATCCTGGCGATGACCGATCAGATTTCTCACGATCCTCATGCATTTGGAAGAGCGATCTCGACGATCGAGGGGCTGGAGTCGGCTTACGACCGCTTCTACTACGGGGGGATTGCGTGGGAGCGGAGGGCGAAGGCTCGGCGGCATGGAGGCGGCCATGGGGCGGACCGGTATATCTATGAGTGGCTGGTGAAGGCGCTGCAATTGTTCGGGGAGGCGGAGCGGATTCGGGTCCCGGGGAACGACGATGCGGTGCTACGGTGGAACGCGTGTGTCCGGTTTTTGGCGAGCCATCCGGAGTTGAGTTCGCGGGATGAGGGTGTGCCGGAGCCGATTTTGTCGGAGTGAGGGCTCGGACCTGGCCGCAGGCAGGGCGCGAAAAACGTGATGACGAGACTTTGGCCGCTTTCAGATAGCCACGACAGCGATTGCATGGCCAGAAACTCCTACGAGCCGCTCTATGTCGTCAACCGCGTCAACAACGTGTCGTCCCGCCGCCAGGCTGTTACCAGGTGATAGTATTCTCCGTCCGAGTCCAGGCGCACCTCGAAGATGACAGAGCACATTCCGCCCCGGCTCCAACCGATTGCACGAAACTGTTCGGGATCGTCGTTCTTGGCGTCAACAATGTAGACCTGATCGAAAATTTCCTGCGCTTCCTCCAGGCTAACGCCGTGCTTTCGATTTGACGTCTTCGGTACTCACGGGATTGGCGCAGTGGAAGATGGGGAGTCCAGAGTCACTCATCCAGATTGTGGAGCTCTCACAAGTC
>Ga0302326_10022807_pt1 | contig 12782 bp, 17 predicted proteins | sample Palsa_T0_3_FD_202264 | JGI IMG/M metagenome (GOLD analysis project Ga0302326, IMG submission 202264) | Peat permafrost microbial communities from Stordalen Mire near Abisko, Sweden - Palsa_T0_3 | ecosystem: Environmental > Terrestrial > Soil > Palsa > Peat permafrost | place: Sweden: Abisko... | reverse complement strand
GCCTAGCTGGTCGGGATCGCGGGGGCGTTTGAGGCGCTTGGTTGCCATGGTCTAAGGATGACATGCTGGGCGGCAGAGTTCAAAGACGGCCTAGCTGGGCCGGATTTCAAACTGTACCACTACCTGGATCAATGGTGGTGGGTCAGTTTGAATTCTGCCGATTTGAACGGCGCATCCTGAGAAGCCATCGGATAGCGGCAAATACTGTGCCCCCGATTATCGACAGGAAAGCAAGGGCGACGAAAATGGGGGTGTACCCACCGGCGGGATGAAAAGCCTTGTCACGTGAAGCCATGAAAAGTTCAAAGGCAAAGATTGCGCCGATTACGCATATCCAACCTATTGCCTCTTTGAAAAAACCTCGCTTCATTTTCGGTAGCATCCCAGTTTTAGTTTCACCGATCCGACAATTGAATCGGATTGCCGTCCGGGTCCTTGCCGTCGCACAGGCAGAATTCCTCGCCCTGGTGGACTTTGCCGAAACGGGCGCCGCGCGCCACCAGCGTCTTGCGCAGCGCGGCGACGTCCTTGGCGTGGAACACGATCTTCGGGCCCTTGCGGCCCGGCGATGATGGGCCGGAATGCAGCGCGGTCCGCGTGCCGCCGGCCGCGAACTCCCGCCAGCCTTTTTCAGCCGTGACCTGCTTGAGGCCGAGCACCGTTCCATAGAACTCGCTCATCGCATCCATCTGCGCCGTGAACAGGATCACACGCGCCATTTTCATCGCGGGCACCTTCATTTCGATGCCTGCTCCGCCGCCAATTTCTTCCACGTCACGAGCCGGTCGGAAGAAACCAGCAGCGGTATTTTCGCGGCGAGCCCGTCCACATAATCCTGGAAGTCCGGCTGCATCCCCGCCTTCAGCATCTCCCAGGCGATGCGATAGCCGGGCCAGGGCAGGATGTGGTGTTTCAGCGCCGCGTCGTCGCCGGCGATGGTCGTGGCGTCCAGCATGCCGGAGCGGCGCAGCACATAGCCATCCTCGAAGCTGATGAACATCGCGGTCGCCGCGCGCAGGAATTGCTCGAGCTCGGCCGGCGCGATGCCGGTATCGGCGGCGCGTCCGTGCAGGATGGCCAGCGCCATGTCGGGCTCCGCCGTGCGCAGCAGCAGATCGACGGTGCGCGCCGCGCGGCCCTGCTGCATCGAGGCGCGCTGGTGGCGCGTGTTCTGCCGGATCTGGAACGCCAGATAGGCGAGCGAGATCACCACGGCGACACCGCTCAACAGGCTTCCGATGGAAGCGAGATCAGTCAGCGACATCGGACATCCTCAAGCGAAATATTTCCGCAGCGGCATCCAATAATGCTCCGACCAGCCGCTGACCAGCGACTCCGCTTCGCCGGCATCGAGCGGAAAGCCGGTGTGGTCGAGCACGACCAGCGTCCCCGCGCCTTGCGGCTTCAATTCGAACCGGACGACCGAATACAGCCCCGCCGGCCAGACCATATTGTTGCGCCATGCCTGGACAAGCCGCTGACCGGGAACTTCCTCGATGTTGCGCCCGGTGATGACGCCGCCGAACATCGAGAACGCGCCGCCGACATTGCGGTCGATCACCGCCGGACTGCCGGAGAATTCCGCGAAAATCTTGGAATCGAGAAGCGCCTCATAGATGCGCGCCGGCGCCGCGCCGATCGCCGCCTCCAGATGAATGGCTCGCGCCGGCACAATCCCGGCAGGTCCATCCGCTGCCGCAATCGCGGAGCCGAGCAGAACGACGCTGCCCACCGCGAAGGCGGTGCCGGCGATCATCGCGCGTCTGGTGCAAGAATCAGCCATGAGCGGGAGGTCCAAGATATTTTCCTTCAGCACTTTTGCTTTTCCTTCTTCAAGCGGCGCGATTGACTACAAACAAGAAAAACTCGTCGCCAATTTCGGATCGAGCCCGACACCGTCATAGCGCGGCAGCTTGGGATAGGGGCAGATCGGGCGCTGGAAGGCGATGCCCAGCGCGGGATTGTCGTTGACATATTTGGTCGCGACGATCGCGTCCGGCGCCACATTCATTTCGCGCCAGCGGACAAGGGCTCTGAGCACATCGTGCTCGGCGTCGGGGCTTGCGGGCGGCGAGAGCGAGGTGTTGCCGAAAGCATTGGCGCCCGGTCCGCCGCCGCAATGCGCCATGCCTGGCGCCATGAACAGTCGGTAGAACTGGCCGAGATCGGCATAGGAGATTCCGCCCAGCGCGCTGCGCACCGATTCGAAATAATTGATGCCGTTTTGCGGCGCCACGCCCGAATCCGCCCAGCCCTGCACCTCGATCAACTTGCCGCCGTGCTTGCGGAACGGCGCGAGGTCCGGATCGGTGGAGTTCAGCTCCGGTGCCAGAGCGTCGGAAGCCGCCACGTCGCTGGTGAAATTGAGGTTCATCAGGTTGTAGATCGGAACGTCGAAGACAAAATTGGCGAAATAGCCCTCACCGAAGAAAGCATCCAACCCGAAGGTCGGAAAAGGCGGCGCGCCGGACGGGCCCGTGATCCACAGCTTCCAATCCAGCGGATCGTCTTCCGCGCCGGGCTCGTAGCCGGGATAGATCTGCGCGTGCGTGACCGGATTCACCGAGCCCGCATAAATCTTTTTCACCGCGACGACCTGCAAGGCGCTCAGGCAATAAGGCGGCGACCCGCCTTGCCCACATTGCAGCTCCCACCAATTGATATGGCAGGCGCGCGGATCGGTGAGGAACTTGTCGCTCGCCAGCCCGCCGTCATGGCCGGCGCATTGCCGGCGAATTTCCACGCTCAGCACCTGCAGGCTCTCAGGCGGCACAAGTTCCACGAAAGGCACGTTGTGGTTATAGGCCGCCTGGACGCTCCAGCCGGCGGTGACGAACAAATGCGTCCAGTAATTCGCCGGCGCCTCCGCGATGATGCCGTCGAAATCGTCGGGAAAGCGCTGCGCTTCCATCAGCGCTTCGCGGCCGCCGTCGGAGCAGCCGATGAAATAGGAGAATTTCGGCTCAGCGCCGGTGAATGCCTTGATCAGGGTCTTCGCCTTCTGCGTCGTCTCTTCCAGCGCGCGCCAACCGAAATCCTTGATGCCTTCGGGGTTGTTCAGCGCGAAACTCGGATTCTGGGCGCCTTGGTGCCCGTCGTCGGTGCCGGCGGTGGCGTAGCCGCGGCGGATTCCTTCGGCGAGCGCGCCGTAATCCTCCGCGCCCGCGAAGCCGCCATTGCCGACCTGCTCGTAGCGGTCGTTATAGGCGGCGCCGACCGGCAACCACACCTCGAAGCCGATCTTGGAAACCGGCGTCGGCGTCGAGATGCCCACCACGCGGCAGAAGACCGGCAATCCGGTCAGCGGCGTGCCGCCCGGCGGCGTGAAGCTGCCGGTGGTGACCTCCTGCGCGGAGAGGATTTGCGCGTGAGCGAGCGGCGTAGACATCAGGCTGGCGCAAGTCGCGGCCGCGGCAGGCGCACCCGCGAACAGCGCCAGGCCCATCGCGATCGTGCATGCCCGTTTCAGAAGGTTGGCCATGAAGATCATCCCCGCGCGAATGTCGCCGGAAGTTTACGCCGTCATCCCGTCCCGGACTACTGATAGTCCGGCGCGCAGCCGGCCTAATTTCAGGAACGACAGCGTGAAATTGGCCATACGCCGGTTCCGGGAAGCAGCCGCCAATGCCGGCGTCTGGTCATGTTTTCGATTTTATGCGGGCCGTTGACCCAGCATTAAGCCTGCGCCCGGGAATGGCGGCTGGCCCCGGAACCGGCACGCGCCTCTCGCGGTTTTCTGAACCGTAACCGCGCCGGGAGCGTCGCATGAACCACGCCAGCAAAGCGTCCGCCATCGTCGGCCCCATCGGAACCAGCCTGACCATCGCCGATCTGCCGCCACCCGACACCAAGCGCTGGGTGATCCGCCGCAAGGCGGAAGTGGTGGTCGCGGTGCAAGGCGGCCTTCTCAGCCTCGACGAAGCCTGCACGCGCTACAATCTGACGGTCGAGGAATTCCTCGGCTGGCGGCTGGCGATCAACCGCTTCGGCCTGGCTGGGCTCATGGCGACGCGCGCACGCCATGCGCGCGAATCCACCCGGCACTGAACGCTATTTCCGCTCGCCGATCGCCCGCGCCGCCGAGACGAACTCGCTCGGCATCATCACCACCGTCATGGTGTTCTGTTCGGCGCCGATCTCGGTCAGCATCTGCATGCGGCGCAGTTCGAGGGCGGCCGGCGTCTTCATGATCTCGTCGGCGGCCTCGCGCAGCTTGACAGCAGCGTCCATCTCGGCCTCGGCCTTGATGATGCGGGCGCGCTTCTCGCGCAACGCCTCGGCTTCCTGCGCCATGGCGCGTTGCATAGAGGCGGGAATCTCCACGTTCTTCATCTCGACGTTCTGGATCTCCACGCCCCAGGCTTCCGTCATGGCGTCCACCCGGTCCTTGAGCAGACCCGCCAGCTTCTCGCGCTCCTTGAGCACATCGTCGAGCGTGTGCTGACCGATGATGTTGCGCAAGGTCGTCAGCGCCACCTGGATCACGGCGTTGCGCACATTCTGCACCTCGATGATGGCGAGGTCGGGCTTCACGATGCGATACCAGATCACGGCGTTGGCTTTCACCGGGACATTGTCGCGCGTTATTGCCTCCTGCTGCTCCACCCCGTCGGTGAACACACGCATGTCGACCTTGACGGACTTCTCGATCCCCAGCGGAACAATCCAGAACAGACCCGGCCCGCGCAGGCCGCGATAGCGCCCGAAGCGAAACACCAGCGCGCGCTCATATTGCTGGGCGACGCGAAAACCGCTGAGACCGATTGTGAGAAGTATGAGGAGAATGACAGGAACGGCTTCCATGGCTTTCCTCCGTCGCTAGGCTGCGGGTATCAAGTAAGCATGCGCAGGCGGCTTGGGAAGCCGCGGCGAATCGCGCGACATTTCTGATGGTTAGCGCCCGCGGCCGGCGGACGGCAGTGCCCTTCGCGGTATGGTATCGAACGGAGTTCCCATGAAATTCACCGATCGCATCCTCGGCGTCCTGCTCATTCTCGCCGCCGGCGTCACCGCCTTCTACTGGTGGAGCTATTACGCCGGCGGCGACGTGCGCGTTATCGATGCGCGCTGGTACACGGCGTTCGAGTCGAGCTTTCCTGTCGCCGATGGATGGATGGCGCTATGCGCGGCGCTGGCCGGCCTGGGATTGATCCTCGACCGCCCGTTCGGGCCGCGCTTCGGCCTAATGGCGGGCGCGGCGATCCTTTATCTCGCGGCGATGGACATCACCTTCGACGTCGAGAACGGTATGTACGCGCTGGCTGCCGCCAGCGACGCGATGAAGTTCGAGATCTTCATCAATGTCACCTGCGTGATTCTGGGCCTCTGGACCCTGATCGCATCGTGGCGGCGGCTGGACGACGCGCAAGCTTGACGCGCGCTCAGCCGGTTGCCGGCGGCAGCTTCGCCGCCTGATGCGCCGCGATGAGGGGACGCGTGTGAAACCAGGTCGTGGCGACGCGCGCCACCAGCATGGCGGTGGAGAAGATCAGGCCGGCATCCGTCCACGCGATCACATCGCCGCTCGGATGCGCATGCGGCGGGCCGTAACCCGCGCCGCCCATCTGCGGGAAGGCGAGTTTCAATCCGAAGCGCAGGGCAAACAGCGCCACGATCAGGATGGTGCCGATCGGCGTCGCCTTGCTGCTGATCTCGCCAGTATCGTAGTCGAGTGAGAATTCCTGGTGATGCGTGGTGAGGAAGCCCACGCCGGCGCCCAGCGCCGCGGCAAGGGCAAAACCCGCGATCCAGAACAAGGGCGGCATCGGCGTGGCGGCAAGCGTGGCCGCGGTGCCGACGGCCGCGATCACCGGCAGGATGAACATCCGGTTCACCTTGACCTTGCGCGGCGCATTGCGGATCAGCCGGCGCGCCATCAGCGCCACCACCAGCACCGGCACGAGGTAGGGCGCGGCGTGTTGCCAATCGATAGCTTGCCAGTCCATGGCTTACCTGCCCTCTCAAGCGGCGCTATTGTAGCAGGCGAACTTGAAAGGGATCGCGGGCCATGCGTCAACGGGTTTTGGGCATTTCGTTAATTCTCGGTACCGGGCTGTTGATCACGGGCTCGTTCGCGGCGGCGGCGTTCGACGCCGCCAACCCGCCGCCGATCGCGCCGCTCTCGGGGATGATCCTCTATCACGACGCCAAGCTCGCCATCGCCTATCCGCCGCACTGGACCGTGAATGCCGCCTACAAATACGACGCGCTCGGGCCGGGCAAGGCGATTGCCGGCGTGTCGTTCACGATTTCCGCCGATCGCGCCGCCGGGACCAATCTCGCGGGCGACACGCGACTCAGCGTGGAGCATCTGGCAGGCCCCTGCCAGGCCGGCCGGTTCCTCGACTCGCCGCAGAACCAGCACATGGAGACCAACGGCAATCGCACCTATTCGGTCGCGACTTCCAGCGAAGGCGCCGCCGGCAATCTGTACGACGAGACGGTCTATGCCCTGCCCGGCACTTCGCCTTGCATGGCGATTCGATACTTCATCCACAGCACGAATATCGGCAATTATGACCCTGGCACGGTGAAGGAATTCGACAAGAATGCGCTGGTGAAGACTTTCGGCCGGATGCGCCGGTCGCTGGCGCTGTTGAGATAGCTAAAGCCGCCTTGCCGCCCAGTCCGGCAGCGCCGCGATCAATTCCGCGACCGTGCGGCCCGAAACCGGATGATGCCAATCCGGCGCGACGTCGCACAGCGGAACGAGGACAAAGCCGCGGGTTTCGATTCGCGGATGGGGCAGCACCGGCGGGCCGCCTTCGACGCGTCCGTTATAATCTATGATATCGAGGTCGAGCGTCCGCGGCGCGTTGCGCACCGAGCGCACGCGGCCAAAATCCCGCTCGATCCGGTGCAGGAGCGCCAGCAGCGCCGCGGGCGCCAGCGCCGTCTCGACCCGCGCGACAGCGTTAACGAAAGCAGGATCCCCGGGATCGGGCCATGCGGTCGTCTCGTAGAAGGGCGAAACCGCGAGCACGCGAATTCCTTCGCGCCCCAACTCTGCAATCGCAGCGTGTAGCGTTTGCGCGGGCATACCCGCGCGCGAAGGGATATTAGCGCCGAACGCGATCAAAATCATGCGATGGCACCCTGAGACATTTGCAACCGCTCGCGAATATCCTAGAAACGCATCCGGGCCGTCGGGGGGTTTACCGAAGGAACCTGTTGTTTACGGTCTTATACTCGAAAGGACATGGAATGCTTTTCTACCCCCAGGAAAAACTCGCACTCTTCATCGACGGCGCCAATCTCTATGGCGCTGCCAAGGGCCTGATGTTCGACATCGACTACAAGCGGCTCCTGGAACTTTTCGCGCGTAAAGGCACGCTGGTGCGCGCGTTCTACTACACAGCAGTGATCGAAAACGAGGAATTCTCGCCGCTGCGCCCGCTGGTGGACTGGCTGGATTACAACGGCTTCGCCGTCGTCACCAAGCCGGCCAAGGAATTCACCGACAGCCAGGGCCGGCGCCGCATCAAGGGCAACATGGACATCGAGCTTGCCATCGACGTGATGGAAATGGCCGAGCAGGTGGATCACATCGTCATCTTCTCCGGCGACGGCGATTTCCGCCGGCTGGTCGAGGCCGCCCAGCGCAAGGGCCGCCGCGTGAGCATCGTCTCCACCATCCGCACCCAGCCGCCGATGGCGGCGGACGAGCTGCGCCGCCAATGCGACAATTTCATCGAACTCGAGGAATTGAAACCGATGATCATGCGCGAAGGCGGCCCGCGCTCGGTGCACGCGCAGCAGATGGCGCAAACCGCATAAACCGCCTTCCGGAGAGGTCGGAGCGCGGAACGCGCTTCGGGTGGGGCGATGGCGCACAGCGAACCGCCGCATGATTGTCCGCTCTGTCCCCGGCTCGCGGCGTTCCGCGCGGCGAACCGGGAGACGTTTCCCGGCTATTTCAACGATCCGGTGCCGACCTTCGGATCGGATCATGCGCGCCTGCTGATCGTGGGCCTCGCGCCGGGGCTGCACGGCGCCAACCGCACCGGCCGTCCGTTCACCGGCGACTACGCCGGCGATCTGCTCTATGCGACCCTGCTCAAGCACGGGCTAGCCCGGGGCTCCTACGACCGGCGCGCCGATGACGGGCTTGAACTGGTCGATTGCGCGATTGCCAATGCCGTGCGTTGCGTGCCGCCGGAAAACAAGCCTTTGCCGACCGAGATCAACACCTGCCGGCAATTCCTCATCGCGCAAATCGCGGCGATGGCGCATTTGCGCGCGATCCTGACGCTGGGGCAGATCGCGCACAACAGCGTCTGTTCGGCACTGGGCGTGAAGAAGAGCGTCCACAAATTCGCGCATGGCGCGCGCCATCGCGCCGGCCATCTCACGCTGCTCGCGAGCTATCATTGCTCGCGCTACAACACCAACACCGGCGTGCTGACGGCGGAAATGTTCGACGAGATCGTCAAGGAAGCAAAGCTCGCGGCGATGCCGCAATTGTGATGGACCCGCGCAAGCAAATCGTCCGCGACGCCTATGACGCCATCGCGGACAGATATCTGGAATGGTCGCGCGAGTCCCGCGTTCGCGCACGCTACCTCGCCAAGTTTCTCTCATTGCTGCCCGCGCGCGACGCGCGGGTCCTGGAACTGGGTTGCGGCGCCGGCCTGCCGGTGACGAAGGCTCTCGCGGAAGGCGCGAACGTTACCGCCGTGGATATATCCTCGGCGCAGATCGCGCTTGCCGCGGCGAACGCACCGTCCGCCAAGCTCCTGTGCGCCGACATGATGGCGCTGGACTTTCCGGAGGCGAGCTTCGACGCGGTCTGCGCCTTCTACGCCATCACCCATCTGCCGCGCGAGGAGCACGGCGAGTTGTTCCGCCGCATCGCGCGCTGGCTGAAGCCCGGCGGTCATTTCCTGGCGAGCCTCGGCGTCTCCGCGGCGGATGGCGAAGAGGCAAACTGGCTCGGCGCGCCCAATTTCTTCAGCCATTATGGCGCCGAGACGAACCTGAAGATGCTGAGCGACGCCGGCCTGGCGATCGTCGAACGCGAAACAGCGCCGCAAGACCTGAAGGGCGAGGAGGATTTGCGCTTCCTCTGGGTCGTTGCGCGCAAGCCCTAGCTGTAGCGCTCTTCCTTCCACGGATCGGCTTCGTTGTGATAGCCGCGGGTTTCCCAGAAGCCAGGATGGTCGTCGGCGGAAAACATGATCCGCGTCACCCATTTGGCACTTTTCCAGAAATACCAATCGGGAATGATCACGCGCACCGGGCCGCCATGCTCGCGCGCGATCGGCTTGCCTTCCCAGGAATGGGCGAGCAGCACGTTGGCTTGCGCGAACACAGGCAGTTTCACATTGGTGGTGTAGCCATCATAGGAATGGAAAGTCAGATGGCGCGCTTCGGGCTTCGGTCTCACCAGGTCGAGAAGCGCGCGGCTCGAAACGCCCTGCCAATGATTGTCGAAGCGGCTCCAGGCAGTGACGCAATGGATGTCGCTTGTGAATTCCTCCTGCGGCAGCGCGAGGAATTGCGGCAGCGTCAGCGCAACGGGGTTTTCCACCAGCCCGCCGACCTGTAGCCGCCAGTTCTGCGGCTTCACATCCGGCTGCACGCCGAGATCGAGCACCGGCCAGTGATCCACCCGCTTCTGCCCCGGCGGCAGGCGGCTCACATGCCCGAGATCGGGCCGGCCGGTGAGCAGCCGTCCCTCCTGCGCCCATTTCTCCTTCGAGCGGATCAGCTTGTCCTTGATCTTGCCGATCAGGGTGGGTTTGTCGCTAGACATGGTGGAGTCTTATCGCGAAAGAGAAAACTCCGAATGCCATTTCGCCAGACCTGAGCGCCTTGGCAATTTAAAGTTTAATCTTCGCGCGATCAATGGCAGCCGCTATGGCAGCCCGCGAAACCACAATCGTGTTGGACCGAAATGATGCCAACGCGAAGTCTCCTTCAACCTCTTGAAGGCCCGCAATTTGCAGACAGATATCCTCCGGCTTTTTTGCAAGGTCGTAGTGATAAAAGTTCACATTATCCATGTCACGCACGTCGAAATAGACCCAGTAAACTGTGCGAGGTTGCTGCCCGATCCTGCTGTCGGGATGCTCCGAATGGAATGAATAAATCATTCCGTACCTGTCATATACGCTTGGAAATCCGCCCAGCCTTTTTGTGTCATCAATTGAATTGTCAGTGCAAATCGATGCGCGGTTATCGACGTTGTAACCCCAATTTCTCGCGAGTTTCTGGAAATCCGCTTGGGTAGAAATCTTCACTCTGAAAAGAGGATCGCTAATGACGCCCGGCCCCCAGAATTTATCGTGGCCAGGAATTTGAGATTGTTGAAGAACGTCAACAGACACCAAAGTAAGATCATTGACCGAGGGGTAATGAATCTTGCCGCATCCCGGCAGGCATAGAATCGCAGAAAGAGCAAAGACCGCCCGAAGCTTTTCCTTCATGCCCATATGACTAGCCCTTGTCCCGCATCAGCCGCCCCTTGTCGCGGGCCCAGTCGCGTTTTTTCTCGGTCTCGCGCTTGTCGTGCAGCTTCTTGCCCTTGGCGACTCCGAGCTCGATCTTGGCGGTGCCCTTGGCGTTGAAATAGACGCGCAACGGAATGAGCGTCAGGCCCTCGCGCTGCACGGCGGCGGCGAGCTTTTTCGCTTCGGCCTTGTGGACCAGCAATTTGCGCTGGCGGCGCGGCTCGTGGTTGAAGCGGTTGGCCATCTTGTATTCGGGGATGTAGGAATTGACGAGGAAGATCTCGCCGTCCTTCGCATAGGCGTAGGATTCCGCGATGGTGGCCTTGCCGGTGCGCAGCGCCTTCACCTCGGAGCCCATCAGCATGAGGCCGGCTTCCATCGTGGATTCGATGAAATAGGAAAAGCGCGCCTTGCGGTTGTCGGCGACGACTTTGTGATCGTCGTCTTTCTTCTTGGCCATCAGGGTTTGAGACCCGCAGCCATCATCGCCTCGCGCACCCGCGCGCGCGCGGTTTCCGTCGCCGCCATCATCGGCAGGCGGACTTCGTCGCCGCATCGCCCAAGCTGCGACACCGCATATTTCACCGGGCCCGGACTCGGCTCGCAGAACAGCGCGTCATGCAGCGCCATCAGCCGATCCTGGATACCCAGCGCCGTCTCGAACGCGCCTTGCATGCAAGCTTCCTGGAATTGCGCGCACAGCTTCGGCGCGACATTCGCCGTCACCGAGATGCAGCCATGGCCGCCATGCGCCATGTAGCCGAGCGCCGTGCCGTCCTCACCCGACAGCAGCTTCCAATCCTTGCCGCAAGCCGCGCGTTCGCGGCTCGGGCGCATGAGATTGGCGGTCGCGTCCTTCACGCCGATGATGTTGGCGATCTTGGACAGCCGCGCCATGGTCTCGACCGATATCTCGACGATCGCGCGACCGGGAATATTGTAGAGGATGATTGGGATATCGACGGCTTCCGCGATGGTCGCGTAGTGGCGATAGAGACCCTCCTGCGACGGCTTGTTGTAATAGCCGGTCACCGACAGAATCGCATCGGCGCCGACTTCCTTGGCGTGGCGCGTCAGCGACAGTGCTTCCTGCGTGGAATTCGACCCGGCGCCCGCGATCACCGGCACACGGCCCGCCGCTTCCTCGACGCAAAGCCGCACGACGCGCTTGTGCTCTTCATGCGACAGCGTGGGCGATTCGCCGGTCGTGCCGCAGGGCACCAGGCCGTGCGAGCCTTCCGCGATCTGCCAGGCGACCAGCTTGCGGAACGCGGCCTCGTCCACACCCCCATCGCGGAACGGCGTGATCAGGGCGGGGATGGAACCTCTTATACGGTCGCGCGCATCGCGCATGGTGCAATCCTGGCATGAGACGATGGCAAAATAACGCTCCGCCCCAAGGCGCGGCAAGGCGAACGCTGGTCATGGCTAACCACGCCCGATATGCTTTGTCCAACGGCGCGTCGAGGGGATAGAGGACGGTTTTCATGACGAAGCTCCGCGCCGCCTTCCTGGCCGCGGCCGCGCTCGGCGTCGGCGCCGCGCTGGCGCAACCCCTGCCGCCGGGCCTGACGCAGCAGGGCGGCGTCGTGATGATGCAGCCGATCCAGGATTCCGACCAGAACGGCCCCACTTTCAGTTCGGAGCGCCGGGTCGGCCTGGTCCATGTCCTCAGCGCTTCCGATCACGACCTCTACGAGCGCGCCTTCGACGCCGCCGACCGGGGCGATTGGACGGCAGCGAAGGGCTTGGCGGATCAGGGCCACGAGGCCGTCGCCCGCCGCCTGATCCAGTTCCGCTACCTGCTCGACAAGAACAGCGGGGCCTCCTTCGGCGAACTCGCCCAGTTCCTCAAGGACAATCCCGACTGGCCCAGCCGCGACACGCTGTTCGCCCGCGCCGAAGCGGCGATGGACCCGTCGATGGAGCCCTCCGCGGCGATCGCCTGGTTCGGAGACCGCGCGCCGGTCTCCGCAGTCGGCAAAATCCGCATCGGCGAAGCGCTGATCGCGACCAATTCGGTCGGCCGCGGGCGCGAGCTGGTGCGTCAGGGCTGGATCGAGGGCAGCTTCGATCCGCCCCAGGAACTGCAGATCATCCAGAAGGACGGACTCTATCTCACGCCCGATATCGACTCCCAGCGGCTCAACCATCTTCTGTGGGCCAATGACGTGACCAGCGCGCGGCGCGAGATTTCGCGCGTCGATGCCGACGACCAGCGCGTCGGCGAGGCGCGGCTGGCGCTGCGTTCCAATCCGGAAGTGGGCCAGCATATGGTTTCCAACCTGCCGCCTTCGTTGCAGAACGATCCGGGCCTTCTATTCGATCGCA
>Ga0302326_10022802_pt1 | contig 12784 bp, 7 predicted proteins | sample Palsa_T0_3_FD_202264 | JGI IMG/M metagenome (GOLD analysis project Ga0302326, IMG submission 202264) | Peat permafrost microbial communities from Stordalen Mire near Abisko, Sweden - Palsa_T0_3 | ecosystem: Environmental > Terrestrial > Soil > Palsa > Peat permafrost | place: Sweden: Abisko... | reverse complement strand
GGAGTTCGCTGAAGCGCCTGACCTCGGCGAGGTCTTCCGGCTTGCTGGGATCGAGGACGCAGAGCACATGAAAATTTCCGTCGCCCACATGACCGACAATCGTGGTTGGAAGCGAAACCTTGAGCAAGTCCTTTTTCGTTTCCGTGATGCACTCCGCGAGCCGGGAGATTGGCACGCAGACATCGGTCGTCCACACTTTTGATCCGGGCCGGAGCGCATTCGTCGCGTAGTAAGCGTCGTGCCGTGCCTTCCACAGGACGTCCCGCTCCTCCGGCGTTTTCTTCCACTGAAACTCGCGGCCGCCGTGTTCCTCCGCAATTTCCTGCAGCATTTTGGACTGCTCGGAAACGTCGCGATCATTCATACCGTGGAATTCAAAGAACAGTGTCGGCAGAACAGTCAGCTCAGTTTTCGAGTAGCGATTGATGGCCTCGATCTGTGTGTCGTCGAGGAACTCGATGCGGGCAACGTTGAGTCCGAGCTGGATCGTTTCGATCGCAGTTTCAATTGCGCCCTCAACCGTCGTGAACACGCACACCGCGGCCGCAACAGCTTCCGGAAGCGGATGGAGCCGCAGGATAACTTCGGTGATGACGCCGAGCGTGCCCTCCGAGCCGACGAAAAGATGTGTCAGGTCGTAGCCGGCGGAGGATTTGCGAGCGCGCGTCCCCGTCCGAATAATGCGACCATCGGCGAGCACCACAGTCAGCCCAAAGACATTTTCCCGCATCGTGCCGTAGCGGACTGCGGTGGTGCCGGAGGCGCGCGTTGCGGCCATGCCACCGATGGTCGCGTCGGCTCCCGGATCGATAAAAAATGTCAGGCCGGTATTGTTCAGCGCCTTTGTAAATTGCAGACGGGTGATACCTGCCTCAACTGTCGCGTCCATGTCCTCAGCGCTGACGCGAAGAACTTTATTCATCTCGCGCAGGTCGACCGTGATGCCGCCACGCAGTGCGTTGACGTGACCTTCCACCGACGTGCCAGCACCGAATGGGACGACCGGCAGTTGATAGCGCTGCGAGATCTTCAGAATTTCACTTACCTCTTCCGTCGATTGCGGGAAGCACACCACATCAGGCAGAGCGGCCGGATGATACGACTCCCCGCTGCTGTGCTGCTCGCGCTGAACCAGCGCCGCACTGGCGCGCTTGCCGAGAAAGGCTGTGAGTTCCGCGACGGCCTTGTCAATCCTGGTTTTCGCAGGCGTCATCGACGGACTAGACATGGCGTTCCGCCCAGTATTCATGAGGAAAAGTAATCCTCATCGCGAGTCGGCTCCATGCAATTTCAGTCATGCGGGAACACCTTCCCATTCGGTGACGAACAGTGTCAACGCGTCTCGCAATAGGTTGAGAGGAAAGGCTTGCTGGCAGACAGGTCATCGGATCGCGGAAATTTATAAGCGGAATTTTCGGATTGAATCCGGACCAAAACAGTGCTCAACCTATTGAGCATTTCGATAGACAACGATTGTCGGCTGCTTCTATTCTTGCGTGCGGAATGGAGTAGACCCGCATGCTGTCGCAGAATCTGCACCGAAACGGTAATAATCTTCTGGATACAAATTTCCCGGGAGGCGCGAGAAAGTCGCGCGCGCTCAAAGCTCCTGCGAAGGAAGCGGAGAGCACGTCGCTGCTGCGGGCCCTCTCGATCCTTGAGTTGATCGCGCACCGGTCGGGCGGATTTACCAACGCCGAGATCAGTCGGCGGCTGAAGATTGCTACGAGCACGACGTCGTATATCTTGAGCCGGCTCGAGCGCGAGGGCTATCTCAAACGCGACCCCGAGCACGGCCGTTATGAAATTGGCCTCAAAGTAGTCGGGCTGGCTCACGGCGCGCTCCGCGAGATGGGATTGCGGCGAGTCGCCGAGCCGGTGCTGCATCGCATGGTGGCAGAAACCTGCTACTCCGGCTTGATTGGAGTGCTGGAGCGCGGCTTGATCATGATCGTTGATAAGGTCGAGCGCCCTGACCTGGCGAAGATCGACATTGATATCGGCGTCCGCTATCCCGCGCACACCACCGCCCTTGGCAAGGTTTTGCTGGCGCATCTGCCAGTCGAACAGGTGACAGAAATTTTTGACGGCTATGCAGTTTTTTCAGAACCGAAGAAGGCTGCCGAATTCCGGAAGAACATTCTGCAGGAGCTGGTTGCGGTCAAAGCCAACGGCTACGCAACCAGCGATGGAGAACTGTTCCCCGGGATTTGGGCCGTGGCTGCGCCGATCTTCGACAGCAACGGAACGGTTAGGGCAGCGGTCAGCGCGACCGGCGGCTGTTCTTCGATAAAGAACCAGGAGATCAAGTCTTGCGTCATGCGCTCGGCCCGCGAAATCTCCGTGCGACTTGCCAATAGTGAGACCGCGCGGAAGCGTGGAAGTCGAGTTCAGTAGAGAGATGATGACGCCAACCGCAACCACGACGACTGGAAAAATTGAGGGAATCAGCAACGGTGGCGTGCGTATTTTCTATGGCGTGCCCTACGCCTCGCCGCCGGTTGGTGATCATCGGTTTGCCCCGCCCACTCCGCATGATGCCTGGACAGGCGTGCGCGACTGCACTCGCCCGGGTCCGACGGCCCCGCAATTCACGCGATTATTTCCGCAACTGGATATTGCTCCGTTGGTTGGAGGCGGCTGGCAGCAGGGCGACGATTTTCTGACGACGAACATTTGGGCCCCGGAGAGCCGAGGCACTCGGATCCCCGTCATGGTGTTCATCCACGGCGGCGCTTTCGGGCTCGGTAGCAGTTATGCCACAGTCACGGACGGCTCCGCATTCGCACGCTCAGGAGTGATCTGCTTCAGCATCCACTACCGCCTCGGCGTAGAAGGCTTCTTGCCGGCAGCCGGCATTCCAGCCAACCTCGGACTGCGCGACATTCTCTTCGCACTGCAATGGGTGAAAGAAAATGCCGAGGCCTTCGGCGGCGATCCAGAAAACATTACGGTGTTCGGCGAATCCGCGGGCGCCATGGCGATTGGCGATCTGCTCGGCTCGCCCCTGTCGAAGGGACTGTTTCAACGCGCGATTCTACAGAGTGGACACGCCTCGATGTGCCGCGAACAACAGGTCGCCGCACGAGTTGTTCAGTTCCTGGCGGACTTCCTGAAGATCGAGCCCAACGCCGCAGGATTTCGCAGCCGCTCCATCGCCGAATGTGTGAGCGCGTTTGAAAACCTGACGCAGCCCACGACGCGGATTGATCTTCGCGACGCCAACGAAATGGATTCATTCTTCGGCATGGCCAGGCTCAGCCCCGTGCTCGGAGACGATGTTTTACCGCAGAAGCCGCTGATGGCCGTCGCGAACGGCGCCAGCAAGGAAGTTGACGTCCTGATCGGCACCAACCGTGAGGAGATGAATCTTTACTTCGTGCCCATCGGTGTGCGGCAGACACTGACGGCTCCCGTGGCGGTTGCGATGTTGAGCGCCTCTCTGCCAAAGGCCGCGGAGGTGCTCGCGGCATACGGGCTTGGCGATTCCAGTCTCACTGCCGGCGAGGTGTTCTGCACCGCGATGCACGACCTCACTTTTCGCGCTCCCGCGCGACAACTCGCAGCCGCCCATCAGGGCAGAACGCATGTTTACGAACTTGGCTGGCGCTCGCCCGCTTGCGAGGGCCAGCTTGGCGCATGCCACGGACTGGAGCTGCCGTTTGTTTTTAATACGCTTTCCAGCTGCACAGGTTCGAATGGCATCGCCGGCGAAAATCCGCCGCAGGAATTGGCCGATTCTACTCACGCGTTGTGGGTCGCCTTCGCAAAGGACGGCAGCCTACCATGGCCCGAGTTCAACGCGAACGCACGCCATGTTTACTCGCTGGAAACAGGCACATCCGCAATCGAGGCGCCGAGCATTGCCGAAAAATATCTACTCTAAGCCTAAGCCCTGCCGGAGCAGCGGACCAACGGATCGTAGTCAACTTTTTTGGTCGCGGTATCGACGCAGATCGGCATCCGATACGATGGGCCGCCTTGAATTCGATGAGTCGCGCCTGCGGACCGCGCTGGCCGTCGAAGTACGCATCCGGCAGAAGCATGAGCGGTATTTCCCATCGCTCAAGCGCTTCTTGCGATAACAGCAACGACCTAGGTCAAGCGCAGATAGTGCTACTTGAAGAAGTCGAGCGGGATGCTGTCCGCCATCGCTTTCATACCAGCCACGCTCGGGTGAAGCCCGTCGCCCCCATCAGATTCTTTTTGCATTTGCAGCGGATGCTCCGGGTTGCGCGTCGCGGCATCAAAGTCAGCTACTGCGTCGAAATTTCCGGCGGTGCGAATCCACTGATTGACCGCGGCACGCTTTTTTTCTTTCTCTTCCGAGAAATAACCTGGAGTTTTGGCCCCGCCGAAAGGCAACAGTGTCGCACCCATCACGCGAATGCCGTGGACGTGCGCTCGCTCGACTATCTGACGCAGGGCGCCTTCTATTTCCTCGGCAGATACGATGCCATCTGCGCCAGCGCTGGGTGTGCCGGGCTGACCGATGTCATTGATGCCGAGCAGCACGATGATATACCGCACCCCTGCGAGCGCCAACACATCGCGATCAAATCGTGCCAGCGCGGACGGGCCAAACGCGGGACCGAACGCGCCTTCACCATCATGCAGCAACCGGTTGCCCGCAATCCCTTCGTTGGCGATGCCGATCGCGAGATGCGCGTCCTTGAACCGTGCGAACAAATCGTCGGGCCAGCGCGTGTTTGTGTCGAGCTTGCTCAGCGCGCCATCCGTGATCGAATCGCCAAAGGCGACCACCGCGGGCACGTTCGATGGTGCAGCGACTTCAACCTCGGAGAGAAATGGCCACGACACAATCTTCTCCGGAGCAGTGAGCGAAACACTCGCAGCCTGATTTCCCGCAGCCGCATACGATGTCTGCAACGCCAGCGGATGCAGAGTTCCCGTGCCGGTGCGGCCGCGCGAGAACAGGCTCACCGCCAGGTCATCTCCGGCAGAAAAATGAATCGGGATCGGGTCGCTCAAAACATCAGCGCCCGCCGGGATGGTGATGGAGCGGCTGCCGCTGAATGTGACTGCGTGATTCGACACGGGATCGATGGCATCGTCTTTCGCGCGGACTCCGACGTACACGGCTGGCACGACAAGCGGCTCGCTGTTCAGCGCGTTGCTCAAGCGAATGCGGACCTTCTCGCCGCCGAGACTGACGTGCACAATGTTGCGAATCGTCTGCTCGGCCGGCGGGCTGGTCAAAGCCTTCACCGAAATTGTGGGCGCAGTAGTTACATATCGCGACGGACTTGCAGCCCAGGTGGTGACCCAATGCTCGTCTTGCGCGGAGAGTGGTGCTGCCGCGCCCAACGCGGCGGCGATGGAAAAAATGACGACGGCAGTGCGAAGCAAAATCATAGGCTCTGGTTCTAACAGAATCCGTGCGGTGGTAGACGATGCAATACATGCCACGATTTGTTTCGAGTGCAATAAGTTGAGCACGCGCTTGACGGTCCCCCCAGCGCGACGCTAACGTTGCCCCGAGCTCATCGGCATGCTGAAGAAAGTCCTATGTGTTGCGATTCTCATGGCACTCGGGATTCCGGGCCTGTCTGCGCAGGTGTCGCATGGCGATGATTTCGTCCAGCGCGATGGAACGCGGCTGACACTCGCTGGCGAGCCCTTTCGGTATAGCGGACCGAATATCGAATGGCTTGGCCTCGAAGGATATGGCCCGCACGATCCTGCAGGGGCGCGATTCCCGAAGCAATTTGAGATCGACGATGCCTTCGCCACTGCGGAGGAGATGGGCGCCCGCGTAGTTCGTTCGCAAACCATGGGTGACACCGTGGGCTGTGACGAGTGCATCGAGCCCAAGGTTGGCGTCTTCAACGAAGCCAATTTCCAGTCAATAGATTATGCGATCAGCGTTGCGCGGGCGCATGGCATGCGACTGATCATTACACTCAACGGCGACTGCGCTGCCTGCAGGAATCACGGAGGTGGGCCGTATCTCGACTGGGCCAACAAGCAAGGCGACCTGGATTTCTTTACCGACCCCCGTATCGTCGGGGCGGTCAAAAAGCACATTGACGCAGTGCTCGAACATCGCAACGCCATCACCGGCGTGCTCTACAAAGATGACCCCACCATCATGGCGTGGGAGAACTGCAACATGTGCGGGCTTCGCGGATTGTATTTTTCCGGCGACAAGAACGCAGGCCTGCAGATTGCGAAGTGGGTTGAAGAGATTGGCGCATACATCAAGCAGCAGGACCCGCGTCATCTTTATCTCGACACATCGGGTATTTTTCCAAGCGAGCCGTCTGTGCTGGCTGCGCCCAGCGTGGACATGGTGACGTACGAGTACTATCCCCACTGGCAGGGGCTGCTGGGTAAAATTCATCCGATGACGATGGAGAGTATTCGTAACGATGCGGCAACAATTACGTCGCACGGCAAAGTTTTCATCGTCAATGAATACGGCTGGGACAAGACAGACTGGAAGACGCTGGATGACCTCAAGACGGTTCTGCATCTTCTCGAGACCGACCACAACATCTCCGGCGACGGCTTCTGGGCACTGCAAGCGCACCTGGAATATGCGGGGATGCAGCCGATTCCGGCCGATGTAACTGAACCGGCAGCGGCGCGCGACAGCGAAAGCGGAGAGTGGTGGGCGCTGTATTATCCCGGCCGCACGACTCGGGTCATGACCGCGCAGGACATGGCCGCGCGCGCCCAGATGCTGCGCACGCACGCGTATGCCATGCGGGGAATGGCGGCCCCGAAGCACGCAGTCCCACCTAAGCCGCTGATCAACGCGGTGGTCGGCGGGTGGATCATTTCGTTTCGCGGCTCGGCCTGCGCGGTGTCCTACTCGGTCGAGGAGAAGTTGGCCGGCTCAGCCGAGTGGAAGACAATCTGCGACAAGTGCGCGACGGATTTCGATGATCCGTGGGCCGCACCGCAGCGCCCGCTGCGCGGCAGTTTTCGCGTCATTGCATGGAACGCCGACGGCGTCCCCAGCGCCCCATCAGATCCCTGGTGATGTAAATTTCGCTGTGCTTGTCGTTATGAAGGAGAAATATGCTGCCAGCTCCGCTCGCCGTTCCCGTCGTGCTGTTTGTCATTGGATCCGTGTTGCTCATCCTGTGCGTAGTCCGTTTACGGTCACAAGGACTGCGCGCCCGGGGACGCGCCCGTCGCGTCACAGAATATATAGTCCTCAGCCTGGGGGTCGTCTTCGGCCTGTTGATGACCGTCGGGACGACGTGGAATATCATTGCGCACGACCGCTTTGTCGCGACCCATCCCGCGCCAGGTCAGCTGTATGACGTCAACGGTTACAAAATGCACCTCTGGTGCATGGGCAGCGGCTCGCCCACCATCCTCATGGACGCCGGCCTCGGCGGAAGTTCCGCTGGCTGGCAGCGTGTACAGCCGGAGCTGTCGAAGAGCACGCGAGTCTGCTCCTACGATCGCGCCGGATTGGGCTGGAGTGAGGCGCAACCCGGGCCTCGCGATTCCGACCACATCGTCCAGCAATTTCACGATCTGCTGGCGGCGGCACACATCGACGGGCCGCTGGTCCTGATGGGCCACTCCGGCGCGGGCTTTTTTATGCGGGGATATACCACCGAGTATCCGCAAAATGTAGTCGGCATGATCCTGGTGGATGTTGGCACGCCGCGGCTGCAACTGCGCGGCTCCAAAGAACTGCAGGCGGTGAACAACTTCCAGGTGCCATGGGCAAAAGTGATACCACTCGACGCGATGGTGAACATGGGAGTCCTGCGGCTCGCGGGGAAATGCACGCACATCGATAAAAAGCACGATTGGGGAATCGGGCCAGTGCAGGCGGAGATGGAATGTTTCCCGCCCCTCGGCACCGACATTCAGGAGATTCAGTCAGTCGTGGCGGATGGCGAGCAGACCTGGCAAACAGGGCCGTACAAATTTCCCATCCTCATCTTCTCCGAGACCTGGAGCGATCCGGACATCCTGCCGCATTTCAAGACGCAGAAGCTCAACGCGGAATCCATGCAGGTTTGGAATGATATGCAGGAGGAGTTGAAAGGCCTGTCGCCTGACAGCCGCCGCATTGTGGTGGCGAACACCGGCCACCTGATCATGGCGCAGCGGCCGGAGGTTCTGCTGAAGGAGATCCCGCCGTTCATCGATCGAATTCGGCAGCATGGCTCGCCGACCAGCCTCAACGGCACGACCGTCACCGAGTAGTTTTGTCGCGGCGTCCCACCGACAACTTCGGCCGGACTCCTCGGCGCCAGCCCAGCTTCGCGAAGAAAAATGCGGGCCGGATGGCTCCAGCCCGCACAGAGAAATCTTTGAACCACTCAGGCTAGAAGTTAAGCTTGAGCGCGAACTGAATGATTCTCGGATTATTCGCACGTGTCGTGATGTCGCCAAACGTGGCGTCGGTCGCGACGAGATCGGGGTTGCCAAAAATCGGGTGATTGAAGGCGTTGAAGAACTCGGACCGGAATTCTACGTTCGCAGTCTCGTTGAATAGGTCAAAGCTGGTGTGCTTGACCAACGCCATGTCCCAGTTCTGCTGTCCGGGACCAACGACATTGCCGACTCCGCCGTTTCCAAAACCGGTGGCTACGCCATCGGCGCCGACTACCGGGTACGGGATCTTCGGTCCGACGCAACTCCGATTGAAGTAGCCCTCGCTGCCGTTCAGCCCGAGACGACTCTCAATCGATCCGCTGGTCTGGAGTTCGCCCACCGTGCAACCCGGCGCGATTTCCGCGCGATCATTGATGATGCCCGTGACATTGTTAGAGTTCGTCCCTTGCAGGGTGAGGATGAAGCCCGTCTGGAAAGTCGTAACTCCCGCAAGTTGCCAGCCATTCACCAGACGCCCGAAGCCCTGGTCGCGAAGCGGGGCGGGAATTGTGTAGAGGTAGCTCAGTACCAGGCGCTGGTTGGGATTGAAGTCCGCCGGGCCATACCGCGTGTTTTGCCCGCCATTCTGGTTGCCCAGCGTCTGGACGTTGGCGCCCGCTGTTTCAATTGCATTGCCGCCGTCGGTATCGAGCAGGCGGGACCAGGTGTATGCGGCGATGAATTGCATCCCGTGGCTCAGCCGCTTGCTGAGTGTTGCCTGCAGGGAGTTGTACCAGGAGGCGCCTTCTGATTGGACGACCTGGAATCCATCCGCACCGAAGCCTTCATAGGGAACACGCAGCTGAATGTTCGCCAACGTGCTGGTTGTCTGTCCGCGAATGGGATTTGACGGACTGGCGATATCGGCCTGGTTGATCGAGATCATGCGGATGAGATCCTGCGAGCGAGCACCGACGTAGTCCAGCTCAAACAGAGTATTGCCGGGCAGCTGCGTCTGTGTCCCCAGGCTGTACTTCTGCGTTTGCGCAGGACGGTAATTTGGCGCCAGGACGCGCGGCGAAAGCAGCGTCGTCGGGCTGTAAGCCTGGAACGAGGGGAACGACGCCGGTGCCCCAGCCGGGAACGGATTTTGCAGACTCGCCTGCCCGAAGACCTCGCCTTCGACGAGGCGCTCGTCAGAGTAAGGCGGCGACGTTACCAACTGCAGATTCTGCTGTCCGACCAGCCGAGTATAGAAGATTCCATATCCGCCGCGGACAATAAAGTTGTTCAGTCGCGGGTTGACGTTCCACTCGAAGCCAATGCGCGGCATGAACTGGCTCTGCCCATCGCCATTGATCCCATAGTTGTTGCCCAGTCGGACTACACCACTCGGCGGAGTGCCCGGAAAATTCGCAGGCACGACGTAGCCTTGAATCGTACCGCCGGCGGGCGGATTGGGATTGACCAAGTCCGGAGAGAAGCCCGCATTGCGGCCTTCCGTATCGTAAATATCTCCCATGCGTTCCCAGCGGACACCAAGGTTCACGGTGAAGGACGGCGACACTCGCCAGTTATCGTTCGCATAGGCGTTGCCGCTCCACTCGCGGTAGTCGCGGTCCAGATCTCCAATCAGATCCAGCGAGCCGAAAACATTGCTGAAATAGCCGCCATTGCCGGTCGGCCCCGCGGGAAGTCCGAGGAGAAAGTCGGGCATGCTGAGGAAGATTGCCGTGCTCGGGATGGCGAAGTTTTTGAAGTCCATGGAAACAGTCTCCATGCCGCCGCCGAACTTGAACGCGTGCTTGCCGTGCACCCAGGTCAGCGCATCCAGGGCGTCGTAGGTCTTCTGGGGAATGTTGACCACCGGGGCAGCCTCGCTTTGGAAGCCGAGAATATCGATGGCGGGGTACGGATTCTCCTGCGGATTCTCTGTCGAGCCGACCGAGCTCCACGAAAACGGCGCATTCACATTGGCCTGCGCGTGAATGGAGTGGAAGCCGAGCCATGCCTCATTCACCAGATTGGAATTGACCACGTAGGTGTGCGACACCGTGGCATTGAGGAAGGAATATTTTTGATTGGTCGGATAATAGAAGGTTGCGCCATTGGTGTAAGGCTGGAACGTGTTCGACGTCGAGTAGAAGAACCGCGCCGAGAAGGTGCTCTTAGCTGACTGCAGCCAGTCCATGCTGCCGACCCCCTGGTCCTCGTCGAACACGCAGACACCCTGGTTTACGTACAAGCCGGATGCAGTTGGTGTCGGGATAAGATACTGCCCATTCGGCTGCTTCAGGTTCAGGATTGCGACGGCGACCGGGTTGATATTGGATCCATTGCTCGTGATCGCAACGCCGCCCAGCGCGCCCGTCTGGCCGGCGTAAATCGCACCCAGTGCCGCCGCGGAACGATCATTCGTCAAAAGCGGACCGTTGTAGAAGTTAGAACACTGTGGCGCAATTCCGTTGTTCTGCCGTGTCCCTTGATACGATCCGAAATAAAAAAGCTTATCGGTGCGGATGGGGCCGCCCAGCGAGGCGCCGAACTGATTTTGTTTCAGCTCGCCGCGCGGCGTGCCGGATGCATTTGCAAAAAACGTGTTGGCGTTCAACGCGTCGTTGCGAAAGAACTCGAAGACGCTGCCGTGGATCTGATTGCCACCGCTGCGAGTGATGATGGCGGTATCTGCGCCGGCATTCCGGCCATAGGACGCGTCGTACTGCCCGGTCTGCATCTTGAACTCTTCAATGGAATCCGGATTCGGAATCGGAATGCCACCGGTATTTTGGCCCGAGGCAAACAAATCGTTCGCATCCACTCCGTTCATCTCGAAATTATTGTCATAGTTCCGCGAACCGTTCACGCTGAAGCCGCCAGTGAAACTGAAGCCGCCAGCGCCACTGCCCACTTGTGTGGCATCGCTCACCGAAAGCGACGACGTCACCCCGGCCGTGAGGCCAAGGATCTGCGTGAAGTTTCGCGTGACCAGCGGCAACCCCGTCACCACTTCCTGTTCGATGGTGCGCCCAAGCGCGGAAGAGTCCGTTTGAATCTGCTCGCCGACGCCCGACACGGTGACGGTGTCACTCGCCTTGCCAACTGGCAAGCTTACGTTGAGCGTCTGGTTCTCCGTCAAGTTGACATGAATGTCGGGGTAGTCCGCGCTCTCAAATCCGGGAGCACTGACGACGACGTGATAAACGCCGGGCGGCAGCAACGGCAGCACGTAGCTTCCGTTGGAGCTGGAGATCGCGGAACGCTGTTCACCGGTGGCCGTGTTCGTGACACTGACATGAGCATTGGCAATCAGCGCTTTATTGGGATCGGTAACGAATCCATTGATCGCTCCAGTGCTTGCGGTTTGCGAATAGGCGACAGCCGGGCCCGTCAAGGCCGCTCCAAATATCAATGCCCTCATCAACTTTGTCATCAACCAGTACTCCATCCGGCGTCGCCGGTCACGGAAGTTCTTAACCGGGAGTCAGATTCCATCCGCGATGCAAGGACCGTCAACGCTCCACTCAATTAATTGAGTGGTTTCTGAAGAACGTGGTTCGTTGCCCAGGTTGTGGGCCCCGCTACCCTGAACTGATAGCAATCGCCGCCTCCCTGAGGAGCCGATTCTTTTCGTGGAAGAAAAGCTTGCCGTGCAAGGCTACGCGGCCTTTTGCGCCTCTTTGATCAGGGCGAGGGCGGCGTCGGCTCCCTTGCAGCCGATCAATTCGTATTTCTTGCCCTCGAGATTGTGATAGTTGACGAAAAAGTCCTGGACTTCTTTGATCCACTTCGCGGGCAGGTCTTTCATCTTTCGAACGTTTGCGTACATGTGATTTGCGTCGGCCACGGCGACGAGCCTGTCGTTCCGCACTTTTTTCTTGCCGTCGATCTGCACTCCCTCGATAACGCCAATCAGCCGGGAGTGGACAGCGCATCCGGGGAAGGCAGGCTTATCCATCAGCAGAAGAACATCGATAGGATCACCGTCGGGCGCGACGGTGCGGGGAACGAAGCCGAAGTCATACGGAAAAACCATGCCGGCGGGCAGGACGGCCTTGAGGGAAAAGACTCCCTGCTCGGCGTCGAAAGCGAACTTGTTCCGGCTTCCGCATGGGGTTTCAATAATGACTTGGATGAGGCCGTCTTTCTTATCGATCGGCTTGAGTCGCGTTGGGTTGACCAGGGATTTCATGGTTCGGCATTCCTTTCAATTTCGGTTACATTTTGCGGAGACTCACTTCGCGGCAGAGGGTCGGCGCATGTTTGGATGCAGGTCAAGCGATGAATCAACTGCGAATCCTGACGAAATTCGCTAGCGTGTGCGGGCGAATTTACAATAAAGGACGTGCATACGTTCTTCAGGCCTGGGTTGGTGCTGGTGGACGGGAAATTTCTTTCCGGCGCGGGTTTGCTGGTGGGCTCGGATGGACGCGTCGTCGGCGTTTCTCAGGGGGTAGACGACGCCGCGCAAATCGTC
>Ga0302326_10022799_pt1 | contig 12786 bp, 13 predicted proteins | sample Palsa_T0_3_FD_202264 | JGI IMG/M metagenome (GOLD analysis project Ga0302326, IMG submission 202264) | Peat permafrost microbial communities from Stordalen Mire near Abisko, Sweden - Palsa_T0_3 | ecosystem: Environmental > Terrestrial > Soil > Palsa > Peat permafrost | place: Sweden: Abisko... | reverse complement strand
CTCATTGAGGACGCGTTGCAAAAATTGCCGGTAGACCAGCGAACGGCGCTGGTGCTGTATCACTTTGAGGATTTGTCTTATCAGGAAATCTCAGCACGGCTCAGTGCCTCGCTGGCGAAGATAAAGACCGACATCCGGCGCGCCCGATTGGCGCTGCTGCCATTGCTGCACTCCAGGGGCATCGGTCGCAGCAGCTTGGAGGACTGAATGCTCATGAACGAACACGACAAAACGGACAAGGAGCTGGAACGGCTATTCGATCGCGCGCTGTCCGAGCTGCCGTTGCGGCGCGCGCCGCCGACGTTGGCGGCGCGCGTGTTTGGCGAGCTGGCGCGCCGCGAGTCACTGCCATGGTGGCGGTGCAGTTTTGTGCATTGGCCGCGTTTCGCGCGCGCCACGTTCGTGCTAATTTGCGGCGCCCTCAGTGCGCTGGCGTTCCAGGGCGGCCCTTGGATCGTCGCGGGTCTCGCGTCGGTGCGGGAAGTTCGACAGATTTGGGCATTTGCGGGTACGGCCGCAGAATTATACGGCTCGCTCATGCGCGCCATTCCAGCGGCTTGGCTATACGATGGCATATCGGCGGCGGCCGTGTTGTACGTGCTGCTATTCGCGCTCGGCGCGACCGCCTATCGGACGCTTTACCTATGAACACCTTCCTGAGGCGACTGCTGGTGCCTGCGAGCGTCGCCCTGCTGTGTGCAGCAGCCATCAGCGCGCAGACGCGGGCCGCGCAGTCGGCCGACGCACTGTCGGCCACTGCTGACGTACCGGAGCAGCATGAATGGCCGGTGCAGCATCGCTGGCACCACGAATGGCACGACGGCGATGACCATGCATTGGTCAGCGTAGGCCATGATTCGCATCTACGTGCCGGACAGCGCGTGCGGTCGGTCGTCGCGGTGCTGGGTTCGGCGATCAGCGAGGGTGAGGCCGAGGATGTCGTATCGGTACTCGGAAATACCCGAGTCACCGGTTCAGTGGGCGACGGCGTCGTCTCGGTATTCGGAAATACCTATATCGACAGCACAGTCGGCGGCGATGTGGCGGCAGTGGTCGGGGATATCGTACTCGGGCCTCATGCGGACATCGGCGGGGATGTGGTGGCGCTCGGTGGGACGCTGCAACGCGATCCTTCAGCGATCGTCCACGGCGATGTGCAGAATGTATTTTCGAGCCGTTTCGGAATCGACTGGCTGCGCCCGTGGGTCAGGCATTGCCTGTTCTACGGACGCCCCCTGGCGTTGGTGCCAGGGATCGGCTGGGCCTGGGGCGTGGCGCTGTCCTTCCTGGCGCTGTACGTGTTCCTAGCGCTGCTGTTCTCGTCCAGTATCAGCCGTTGCGTGCTGACCTTCGAAAGCAAACCCGGCCACTCCATTGTGGCCGCGCTGCTGACCGTACTGCTCACACCGATATTGCTGACGTTGTTGTGTGTCACAGTGATCGGCATCGCGGCGGTGCCCTTTGTCGTGGTGGGCATTTTCTGTGCCGGTCTATTTGGCAAGGCGGTCATGCTTGCCTGGATAGGCCGGCGCTGTATGGGTAGCCCCGCTGTCGGAGCGCTCACTCGCCCGGCATTGGCGGTGCTGATCGGCGGTGTGGTGGTACTGGCCCTATACCTGGTGCCGGTATTGGGCTTCGTGCTCTACAAGCTCCTCGGATTACTTGGCCTTGGAGTGGTCGTGTACACGCTGCTCCGGACGGTGCGGCTGCAGCGCGCGAGCAACGGCGCAGAACCGGGTGTGCCGGGGCCCGCAGCTGCGCCCAGTGCGCCTAGTGCGCCTAGTGCGGCCAATGAGACCGCAGCGGCTGCCACACTCGCCGCAGCCACTACAGCCAATACAGTCCCCACAGCAGCCGTGGCGATTAAGCCCACCGTCACGGCGGCGCTGCCGCGTGCGGGGTTCTGGCTGCGTATGGCCGCACTGCTGCTCGACGCGCTGCTGGTCGGCATTCTGATTGATCTACTGCACCACCTGTTCAATCTGGAACTGCTAGTGCTGGCAGTCTACGGCGCGGCGATGTGGAGACTGCGCGGCTCGACCATCGGCGGTATCGTGTTTGATTTGCAGGTCGTGCGACAGGACGGCCGCGAGATTGACTGGGCGACCGCCATCGTGCGCGCACTGGCGTGCTTCCTGTCATTGGCGGCGGCAGGCCTCGGATTTATCTGGATAGCATTCGACGACGGCAAGCAGGCGTGGCACGATAAGATCGCCGGTACCGTAGTGGTACGAGTGCCGAAAGGTGTATCGCTAGTCTAATTCGCGGGCACGGCAATCGGCGCGGTGCATCAAGGTCGCAAGCGCCACACAGGCATTCGGGATCGATCCTTGCGCCGTGCCCTCAACTGCGCTATCCGTCAGCAGCAGCTGCGCTTGTTGCGCCGACAGGTGCCTGCGCTCGGATCGCAGTAGTGCGACCAGCCCGGTGACCTCGGCGGTGGCGAGCGAGCTGCCTGAGTAGAAGTCGTAGTGACCATCCGGCGCCAGCGAGATCACCTCACGTCCCGGTGCGCGCATGACACTCGCATCGCCATTTTCGTTCTCCGTCTCATCGACCGCGATGACGGCAGCGATGTTGGCCGGGAACTCGTCGCGAAGGCCGTTTGCCGGCACGGCGCCCACGACGATGACGCCTGCTTGCACTGCGCGCTGCACCAGTCGTGTGAGCAGCGGATCACTGGGCCCAGCGAGGCTCAGATTGATGATGTCAGCATGTGCGTCAATGGCTGCTGCCAGAGCCTGCGCCAATGTGAACGTGTTGCACACCGCCTGCGTGCCGGTCGCAGCCGCACGCCAGCAGGCTTTGTAGAGCAATAACTGCACGTCGGGGGCGACTCCCACAATGCCGATACCATTGTTCGGGATGGCAGCAATGATGCCGGCCACGGCCGTGCCGTGCGCGTCTTCGCCGAATGCGTGCCGGTCATTATCGACGAAATTACTCGATACCGCGCTCGACGGGAGGTCCGGATGATCCAGCTCGACGCCGGTGTCAATCACAGCTACCCGCACACCGGCGCCACGGCTGAGTGCCTGCGCTTCGGGAATCGCCATCTGCTGCACATTCCTTTGCAGCGGCGCGTAAGGGTCGTTGTAAAGGCCGGATGAGGTGGTGGCGAAGCTCTGCAGCGGCTGCACCGACTCGACCCTTGGGTCGCGCGCCAGCGCGGCCAGAACCTGGTCCGCATCCGAATCGCTGGGCAACGCGTACACGAGACAATGCACGCCGAGCAGGGCTATCGGCCAGCTTGAGGTCTCTTGCAGGTGGTATTGGGTTGCCAGCGCCCGACTGGCGCTGCGTGCGCTGCCGCCGGCCTGATATGTGCCCAAATTGTCATAGCCGCGCGCCGTGGAGGCGGCATGCAATGTCGGCGGACTCAGTGGGTTGCGCACCGTCAGAACCACATAGTGCTGCGGCTTCTCGCGCGCCGCCGCGGACATCAGGGCGCGCGAGCGCAGTGCCGGCTGGGCGCTGCAGGCGCTCAGCATGAGGGCGAAGGCGAGGCCCACGAGCTTCATTGCCGGGCCGACTCATCGTTCACTGCGGGTTCGACGAATCGCACCCGTGCATCGGCACGCAGGGCGGCCATAGTCGCGCCGAGCCGACCCGCGCTGTCGTGCGGATCAGTGGCCACCAGGGTGTAGACCCCTGCTTCGCTCGGGCCACGCACGATCATCAGTCCATGGCTGACGAGCAGCGAGCGAAGCTCGGCGAGAGTCATGGTGGAAGCGAACACCGCGCGGATCGGGGACTCGAGCGCCGGGGGCGGTCGACCCGAGGACAAAGTCAAATATCGCACACCGGTTGTGGCGCCGATCACAGCGAGCACCAGCGCTTGCACCAGGACGGCCGCAACCAACCAGTGCCAGACACCGACCCGGTGCACGGCGAGCGTAGACCCGAGACTGATTTCCCGTAGCGATTCGTCCCGAAACTCGAGATTATCCAAAGAGTTACCTCTATCTACCGGCGCTCCAGAAAGTGCTCGCCACAGGTTAGTACCCCGGTGCCTGCCCAGGGTTGCTTTAGAACCGCAACGAAGCCGACACGGTCCAGGTTCCGTTGGCACTCTGATCCTCAAACAGTCGCTCGACGGTAGATTCGGCGAAAAACCGGCTGACCTCGATGGTGACACGCCGGTAGACATAAGCGAGCCCGACGTCGGCCGCCCAGTAACTGGTACCGAAAAGGCGCTGCAAGTTGTAGTAGCCCGCGCCCCCCGTAAGTGCGAAATCGGCACACAAGGGCCAGCGGCCGGTCAGTTCAAGGGCCCCTGTGGGTCGACGCTGCGCGAAGCCGAGCGTCGAATATGCGCTGCTATCGGGTTCGTACGACAGCGTCGCCGCCAAGCGATCCAGGTAGGCGACACTGAGGGCTACCTCATCGTAGTCGTAGCGGGCTGGCCTGGGGTCGTCCAGATAGGCGTAGTGCGTATAGGCGACACGGGTACTGAAATCCGCACCCAGCGGCTGGGCGAAGCCGGCATAGAGATCGAGTTCCGTTGAGGACCCGGCGTGGGGGTAAGGATTCACATTCGAAGCCCAGACGCCGGCAAACCAGCCCAGAGAGCTTTGGTAGTTGGCGCCCAGTTGCAGCGCGCCGCTATCATAGGTCTGCGAAACGCCGCGGAAAATGTAATCGGTGGTAGCGTCGATCGATGCGCTCCACGGGCTGTCGGCGCGACAGGGGTGCGCCGGCAGGCCTGACAGCAGCAGCAGTGCCAGAGGCAACAGCAGCGCGCGCGGCTTGTACCCGGATTTGCATCGCATCACGAACTGTCCGTCCATCGGCGTCCCAGTATACGGTCTGGCATCGGCATTGCTGGGTTGTCGATTTCTGGGGCGCCGATTCGACTATCAGGCGGGTCACAACCTAATGGAGTGAACATGCAATACCTGTTACTGATCTACCAGAACGAAGCCGAAGCGGCCCAGCTCAGCCCACCCGGCAGGACGAAAATGATGGACGAATACCGAGCCTTTACGCATTCGATCATCCAAGGCGGCCAATTCAAGGCCGGCGACGCGTTGCAGCCGTCAACGACCGCGACCACGATCCGGGTGCGCGAAGGCAAAACATTGCCTACCGATGGCCCGTTCGCGGAAACCCGGGAGCAGCTCGCCGGTTACTACCTGGTCGATGCCAAATCGCTAGATGAGGCAATCGCCATTGCCGCGCGCATTCCCGGGGCGCACACCGGCTCGATCGAAATCCGGCCGGTACGGGTGTTCAGCTGACCGATGCTCGTTGACTCCATCGAGATAGTGTTTCGCCGTGAGGCGGGGCGTGTGCTTGGCACGCTGATCCGCCTCATCGGCGACTTTGAGCTTGCGCAGGAGTCGCTGCAGGAAGCCTTCACGGCGGCGCTCGAACAATGGCCGCAGAGCGGCACTCCGGACAATCCCCGGGCCTGGCTCATTCACGTCGGGCGCTGCAAGAGCATCGACCGCTTGCGCCGCACGATGCTGCAGCGGCGCACGCTGCTGGATCTGGAGAGCGAGGCGCAGAACGAACTCGTGCGCCAGGCTTCCATCGCCGACTGCGACGACGAGATTGGCGACGATCTGTTGCGATTGATCTTCACCTGCTGTCATCCGGCGCTGAGTCTCGAGTCGCAAGTGGCCCTGACTTTGCGTGCGGTCTGCGGCCTGCCGACGCAGGCGGTGGCCAGGGCATTTCTGATCAGCCCTGAAACCATGGCACAGCGGCTGGTGCGCACACAGCGCAAGATTCGCCTTGCGCGTATCCCCTACGAAACCCCGGCGCTGGCAATGCTGGATGAGCGCCTGGATGGCGTCCTTGCCGTCATCTACCTGGTATTTACCGAGGGGTATGCAAGCTCATCAGGGCCGCTGCTCATGCGTGCGGAACTCGCCGATGAGGCGGTACGACTCGCGCGTCTGCTCGATTCGCTGCTACCGGCGCGCACGGCGGTACAGGGCTTGCTCGCGCTGATGCTATTGCATCGTGCGCGCAATCCAGCACGCGCCACGCCCGAGGGCGACATCATCCTGCTCGAACATCAGGATCGGCAGCTGTGGGATCAATCGCTGATAGCCGAGGGACTGACGCTCGTGGACCGCGCTTTGCGTGTGCCGGGCCGACCGAGCGGCTATGCGGTTCAGGCCGCTATCGCGGCATTGCACGCCCAGGCGAAGGACTACCGGGATACCGACTGGCCGCAAATAGCCGCGCTATATGCCGTGTTGATGCGTATCCAACCTACCCCGGTCATCGAACTCAACCACGCCGTGGCCGTTTCAATGGTGGATGGCCCGGCCCGCGGGTTGCAGCTCATCGAGGCGCTGATCGCGCGTGGGGAACTGGCGGACTATCACCTGCTTCCCGCGGTACAGGCCGAGCTCTTACGGCGCCTGGGACAGCATGAGCAAGCCCACGATCGATACCACGCGGCTTTGGCCTTGGCGCAGCTGGAACCAGAACGCCGCCTGATCAGGAATCGCCTGGAGCAGCTGACTTCGTCTTTTCCGTGAACCAACGCCACCAGGAGTCGCCTCATGCCCCGAAACATCACCATGGCCGCTCACCTGCCCTGCTCCGCGGCGCGCCTGTACCGGATGTATCTGGATCCGAAGCAGCATGCAGCATTTACCGGCGCACCAGTCGAAATCGCGGCGCGTGCGGGTGCGCCGTTTGAGGCTTTCGGCGGTGCAATCACTGGAACGATCCTGCAGGTAGTCCCTAATCGCCTGATTGTGCAGTCCTGGCGATCGATCAAGTTCGCTCGCCGCGATCTCGACTCCACGTTGGTGCTTGCCTTCTGGCCAGACAAAGGCGGCGCCCGAATCGATCTGACGCAGGTCAACGTTGCCGACAGCGATTACGCCGGAGTCAGCGAGGGTTGGTCCAAATACTATTGGGTGCCTTGGAGGCAATTCCTTACGGCACGGAAAGCCAAAACGGCGGCGAGCGCGTGACTGTTATCACAACTCCAACTCGCTAAGACCGGCGTGATCGTCCGGGCGACGGCCCAGGGGCCAGTGGAATTTTCGATCCGCCGGCGTGATCGGCAGATCGTTGATACTGGCAAAGCGCCGGCTCATGTAGCCTTGGGCGGTGAACTCCCAATTCTCATTGCCGTAGCTGCGATACCAGTTCCCTGAATCGTCGTGCCACTCGTAGGCAAAGCGCACAGCGATACGATGATCGGCGCAGGCCCAAAGCTCCTTGATGAGCCGATAGTCCAACTCCCTCGCCCACTTGCGCTGCAGGAATTGGCGCACCTGCTCGCGTCCGACCGGAAATTCTGCGCGATTGCGCCAGCGTGTGTCCTCGGTGTAGACGAGCACGACGCGGTCGGGGTCGCGCGTATTCCAGGCATCCTCGGCCATGCGCACCTTCTGCGCTGCGCTCTGAGGCGAAAACGGCGGCAGCGGTGGTTTGTTGTCCATGACTGATCCCCTCACAAGCTATCCGGCAGCAGCACTGTGGCGCAGCGATACACCAGCGCACGGCGATAGCAGGCGCCCTCATACCAGCGGTTCATTCGATGATGCCGCCCTTCATTACGAATGAGACATGCTCGAGGACGGTGATGTCGTCCAGCGGGTTACCGGGGACGGCAATAATGTCGGCATAATAGCCGGCTTTCAGTTCACCAATCTGACCTTGCCAGCCGAGCAGTTTGGCGCCGTTGATCAGGTCGGCCTGCAACACCGCCCTCGGCGTCAGACCGTACTTGACCATGAGCTCGAGCTCGCGCGCCTGCGTGCCGTGCGCGAACGGGCCGACATCTGACCCGACCGCGAACTCTATGCCGAAGGCGATCTGCTTTTTGAATTCCTTGATCTTGTAGTCGAGCAATGCGCGCTCGCGCTGCGCCTGCTCGGAAGTGACGGCGTGCTGGCCGAAATACTCAAATACCGCAAACGTCGGCACTGCCGGTATGTGTTTTTCTTTCATGATCCGCATGGTCTCGTCACTGAGCTGAGTAGCATGGTCGATGGAGGCGACGCCAGCCTGCGCGGCGAACAGTGTGCCGGGCTCAGCCATGGCGTGCACAGCGACGGTAGTGCCAATGCGCGCAGCTTCATCGACGGCAGCTTTGAGTTGCGCTGCCGTATATTGATATGGCGAATGCAACGCGCCGTCGCGAAGCATATCGGGTCCGGTTTCATAGATTTTTACGAAGTCAGAACCTTGCTTGTGTTGCTCGCGGATCGCGGCGATGAGCTCATCCACGCTGTTGGCATAGGTGGCGTTGGAGAGAATGTGCTGCGCTGGATTGAAATGATTGGCATCTTCGTGGCCGCCCAGGATGTCGATCGCGTTGCCGCTGATGCGCAGCCGGGGGCCCTGGATCAGGCCGTGGTTGATGGTATCGCGTACCGCGGTGTCGGCAGATCCCGCGCCCTCCGTGCCCATGTCGCGCTCGGCGGTGAATCCCGCCATGAGATCCGCCCGCGCTGCAAGCGCCGCGCGCAAAGTGCGCTCCGGTACCGATTCTTCGACGGTTTGCAGATCTTCCGCGCCGGGATGCAAAAATAAATGCACGTGCGCATCAATCAGGCCGGGAAGCAATGTCTGGTCTCCGAGATCGCGCAGCTCGGCTCCCGCGGGGTGAGGTACGGATGGACCCACTGCCGTAATGCGCTCGCCTTCGATCAACACTTCCGCGGGTGAAATCACGCGGCCGGTGTCGACCTGCAGCAGTCGCGCGGCCCGCAGGATGATGGCATGGATGGCCCGGTGGTCAGACGCCTGCAGCGATTGAGCCGTTACCGTCTGGGCCGCGGCGCACCACGCCGTCGCCGCCAGCAGCGCGGTGCGCCTCAGCAGCCTCATCAGTACAGCGAGCGCAATGCCCGGTGCGCGCGTGGCGCGTAGTACCGATCGGGATTTAAGGAGACGACCACATAGGTGGCACGGCCGACGATGTTCCGCCTCGGCACGAATCCGATGTAGCGCGAATCGGCGCTGTTATCACGGTTGTCGCCCAGCACGAAGTACATACCGGCCGGCAAGGTGATGGGGCCTATGAGCTCGAAGTGCCTGCGATCGGGCAGCAATAGAATGTCGTGCGCGGGTCCAGTCCCCGACTCGCGCAGCACAGCCGGATCTTGGGCGCGCGTTGCCGCCAAAAGACCACGCAATTCCGAACGATCCCCTACGGCATAGCGGGAGACGACGCCATTGACGATCAGGTGCTCGCCATCCAATGCCACCGTGTCTCCAGGGACCCCGATCAGGCGTTTGACCAGTGAGATGCCATCACGAGGCGAGTCAAAAACAATGATGTCGCCGCGCGCGGGGTTTTCGCCCTCGGTCAAATGAGTCAGCGAGAACGGCACGCGCAGCCCATAGACATGTTTGTCAATCAGTAACCGGTCGCCCTCGAGAATCGTCGGGTTCATCGAGCCGGATGGCACATAAACCCAATCGGCCCATGCGGAGCGGAATCCGCCCATCAGTACTATAAACACGAGCAGGCTGCGGTATTCGCGGCCATAGCGCAGCAAGGATCGCCACAGGGTCATCGTCATAGCTCCTCCACCAATCTAGGGATCCGATGTGGCCTGATTTTATTAGCAGTGCTGCAGGATGTTTTACAGGTATCTACAGGAACTAGAGGGGGAGTGCCTAAGACATTGAAAATAAAGCTTAAAACGCCAGTCCCACGGAGCGATGCAACGCTTGCCGGGCAGAGATGCAATGCGGTCTGATCAGCGATGCCACGGCTGGGCGGCAGAGATGCTACACCGCTGGCTCCTGGGCGTATCCGAAACTGTTGCATAATCAGGAAGTTACACTTGGAACGGCAGAGTTGCGACGCCCTATTCCTCGAGGGGTGCAAACCACTATTTCTAAAGCGATTTTCTGCCAGCAGCCGCCATCACGGCGCTGATTTGCGGAAGAGTTGTCACGTTCCGCGGCTCGCATCACGCCTTGAATGTCTGATCAGACCAGGTCCCCGCGGTACGTGCGGCCTGGATGGAGCCAAGATCAGGCCGACATCGACCGGCTTTACGTGGGCTTCGGGATAGACCGCGAGCACGCGCTTAAGTGAATCGAGGAAGAAATGCCGGAACTTGCGCGGCTGCGAGTAGCCGTGACCGAATTGCCCGGAGAGCTGCGCCCAGGTCACGGTGTTCGGTCGGCTCAGATGGAACAGCCGATGAACGAGCCAGGCATAGACGTCGAGGTCCATGGGACTCTTGCGCAGTTGCCGGATCGCCGACGTAGACAGTGGCGCGGAACGCTCGAGTATGGATTGAAACAGCACGCCGGCCAGCACCAGTGAACTGCCCTGCCCTACTGCTTCGCCCTCATCCCACCACAGTCGCGCTTCTTCCGCGAACAGCGCCTGTCGAATGTGCAGTCCGGCGCGGCCGCTCGAATCACTGATGTTCTCATCTATCGAGACCGCGCAATGAATGAGCCGCAGCAATTGGTTCGCGTAAACGCGCAGCGATCCGCGTTCACCGCGGGTGATGGGCACATCCAGGCAGCGCAGAAACTCGTGCACGCTGCGCCCGAGATATATTTCGGGCGACCGTGTGCGGATCGCCTCGGAGGCGCAGTAGATGGTCAACAGTCGGGCGGGCACGCCATACGGCAAGCCCATATCGCGGCGCGTGGCCGAGAGTGTAAGTTCGAGCCAGCCATTGCGGCGCGTGAAGGTGGCGATGTCGTGCGGATCAGCGTGCGGAAAAGAACATTGGATTAACGGCACGTACTGGAAGGAGACGCCCGACGCGAGCGCTATGGCGGTATCAGGCGGAGCTTGCACGCGGACGTCACTGGCAAGTGTCGGGCTAAGGCGTGGCAGCAAGGCACTGATGGGCGTTGGCGCTTGCGCGCTCGCGGGCACCTTTGGCATGGTTTGACGAGCACGAGCTCGACTGGCCGGCGGCTCCGGAAATGCAGCGGCAGGCAATTGCGGAAAACGGGCGCGGACGAGATCAGAGGGATAGCCGCTGCGAACAAGTTGGGCGGCGATGCGCTCGCTAGAAAAGCCGAGTTCAGCATATAGGCGGCAGGCCTTTTCGATCTGCTCGCTATAGTCCGCCCTGTTCGCCGTGTCAGGCATTGCGTCAGTCAGGTCCCCAGTTATTTGGCTACATGCACGGATTTCTGTTAGTTTTGACCCGAAATCCGTGGACAACGGCCTCCCTAAGGAGATAAGTGTGCCAGCGGTGCGCGCGATTGACAAGTTAGGCGATATTCTGGCGAGTAGTGAGACCTTTTTGGGCCGCATGCATGCACTCGGCGCCGAACCGCATCAGCGCAAGACACTGCAGCGATTGTTCAGTCCAAGCGAAGCGGCGCAGATGGTCGGTAGGGACCGAACTACCTTGGCGCGAGCCGAGGCAGATATTGGGCTTGGCGATGCCCCGCGCAATCCTGGCAACAACCGTCGCATGGGATATACGCTGGCCCAGATACACTCGTTTCGCCGCCACTTCGGTACCCTGCCCTGGCGGGATCCAGTGAGCGACGCGCCACTGGTGATCGCTTGCCAGAACTTCAAAGGTGGAGTCGGAAAATCCACCACTTGCGTTAACCTCGCGCATTATCTTGCGCTCAAGGGCTACCGCATACTGGTCATCGACACCGATAGTCAGGCGACGACGACTTCGATGTTCGGCTATGTGCCGGACGCCGATATTACGCAGGACGACACGGTTCTGCCGTACCTCGCGAGCGATCAGAAATCTCTTGTATATGGAGTGCGTCCGACCTATTTTCCCGGCATCGATCTGATTCCGGCCTGTCTGGCACTTTACGAGGCTGAGATTGCGATCGTGATGCGCGTGGCGGGACAACCCACCCCGGCCCAGCGGATCGCCTTTTTCAGCGAGCTCAAATACGGTATTCAAACCGTCGCCGGAGCGTATGACGTCATTTTGGTGGATAGCCCTCCAGCGCTTGGCATGATTTCGGTCAACGTGCTGATGGCGGCAGATGCGCTGCTGGTGCCGTCCGCAGCGCGCATGTTTGACTTTTCCAGTACCGTGCAATTCTTCCGGATGGTTCACAACTATATTGGGCAGCTGGACCCAGAGAAGAGTTATCGCTGGATCTCGGTACTAACGACGCTGTTCGATCGGCGATATGAAAGCCAGAAGCAGTTCTTTGAAGTTATGCGGGCGTGCTTTGGAGACTCCGTCTTTCAGCGCGTATTTTTTCACTCGAGTGCAGTCATTAATTCGGCGGCGCAATTCATCACCCCGTATGAGCAGGTGAAGCCTGATCGGCAGGTGCTGCAAATGATGGATAACGTGTTTGCCGAGGTCGAACTCAGCATTCTCCGCGAATGGCCCTCAAAGGCGACTGCGCTGAGTCAACGTGGCATCACGTGAGAGCCGGGCAAGCGCGGCAGCATTGGTTTCGTCACGAAACATTTGTAACGCATTGAATATATTAGTGAAAATATTAACCTCGCAGTACGCAAGGAGAGACCATGGCCAGCAAGATCTTTGGTGGCGCAAACCTCAGCGATATCGCGCGTTCGACACGCGAGCGGCCGGACGGATTGGCGATTGCAGCCGAAAAGGCGAGCCCGGGGCGACCCGTCATGGCCGCCGCAGAGTTGGCCCTCACGGGACGTGTGGTCCCCGCACTAGAGCGCGAAAACATTTTCTCTGTCGAGCCCAGGCGCTGCCGACCGTGGGCGTACCATAACCGCGGCGCGATCTGGTACACACGTGATCGTTGTCAGGATTTGATCGAGTCGATCGCCAAGGACGGGCAGCAGGAGCCTGCGGTCGCTCGAAAGCTCGTGGGTGACCCGAGTTTTGACTATGAGTTGATTTACGGGAT
>Ga0302326_10022798_pt1 | contig 12786 bp, 10 predicted proteins | sample Palsa_T0_3_FD_202264 | JGI IMG/M metagenome (GOLD analysis project Ga0302326, IMG submission 202264) | Peat permafrost microbial communities from Stordalen Mire near Abisko, Sweden - Palsa_T0_3 | ecosystem: Environmental > Terrestrial > Soil > Palsa > Peat permafrost | place: Sweden: Abisko... | reverse complement strand
GCTGCCCAAAGTGACTTCCCACTGATCTGTTGTGGCGCCTGAATCACCCGCTCCCTGCCCGGCCGCCTGATAAAACGACACAGTATAAGATTGCCCGGCGGTTAAGCCAGAGATCGTTTGCGTGATGGGTTGCGCAAAGGTGGGAGTGCTGTCCGCCTGGACGAAATTGCCGCCCTGAGGGCTGGTGGCGGGGAAGCCGGGATACACGGGCAATGCGTCAGAAAAATCATCCGCCGTGCCGGGGGCGTCGATAAAATCGAAACCCCCTCCGCTCCAGTCGGTGGGTTGAACATTGATGAGAAAATCCTTGGGCGTGGTGCCGGTGTAAATTTCGAAGCCGCCGTTGGTCACCAGGTTCGCCCGGGCCAAGTTAAAGGTAAACAGCACAAGAGCGATGGCGGGAATTACGATGATGGATAATTTTCTCGAAAGCATGTCTTTTCCCTTCCGGTAAAAGGTAGGAGCTGTTAGGGAATCTCCCCGCGGCAAGTTATGCGGCAGAGGTTTTAGTCATCGCGCGTCGGCCCACTCTGCCGATAGCCATCACCGTGCCGACCCCCGCGAGCAACATGAGCGCCGACGGTTCAGGCACGTTCGATTCCATGTCCACGCCGTCAAGAAAGACATACGGCGGCACTCCCCCGCTGCCGATCGCGAGAAAGCTGAGGACATCGGTGGTGTTGTCGGCAGTGAGCGTTAGCGACTGGGTCTGCCATGGGACGACACCCATACTGGCATCGTTCATGAGAGCCGAAGTTTGCACATCGCTGCCCAGGGTGACCTGCCACTGCTCCGTTGTGGCGCCGTAATCATTCAGTTGCTGCCCGGCCGCCTGATAGAAGGAGATGGTGTAGCTCTGCCCCGCGGTGAGGCCAGTGATGGTCTGGCTCAGGGGGTACGCCAAGCCGGAGCTTCCATCTGCCTGTATGAAATTCCCGCCCTGCGGGCTGGTGGTGGGAAAGGTAGGCCACACAGGAGGGCCGCCCAGCGCGTAGGGATCATCCGCCGTTCCGGCGGCATCGACGAAGGCGTAACCGCCGCCGGTCCAGTCGTTGGGTTGCACACTGTATACGGAGGCCTTGGGAGCCGTGCCGCTATAGAGCTCGAAGCCGCCATTGGCCACCAGATTCGCCCGCGCCATGCCGCTGGCAAGCAGTGCCAGGGCAATGGTCGAAATTACGATGATTGATAATTTTCGCGAAATCATGTTTTTCTCTCTTCCAGGTATAAAGGACAGGAATTGTGACGAATTCACGCGCACTTCTAGCTGGACCGCCGCTTGCGGCGCGCCAGCAGCGCCGGGATCGTCATACCGAGCAACCCAAGCGTGGTGGGTTCCGGAACGCTCGTGGGAACCGAGTACAGCGCAAACGACAAGTCCATCGAACTGCTGATCCCGTCGTACGTTGTGCTGTAGTCCTGCGGAACATATCCGCCGGTGAGGGAAGGACTGCCGTTAAAACCGCCGGAAACAGCGTCGTCGAGAAAGTGAAAGGGCACCGACGAGGTTTCGTCTCCCACGGTCGCATAGGGATCGGCGATGCCGTAGTCTCGATCGTGCCAGCCCCACTCGGACGCGGCGGTGGAACTCGGGACCAGTGCCACGATGCTGAGCCATTCCACATTTCCGTTGTACGCATCGGGAAATGTGGTTTTTTGCCAATCCAACTCGGCGTTGTACTGGATCAATCCACTGTCGCCGGGGGGGCCTGCAACTGTCGTCGATGTGCCGGATGCAACCGGGGCCGCGGTGAACGTCCCAGAGGAATAGCTCAGCGCACCTTGAACGACTGTTTGCGTCGCGATGAGAGTGCCCGGATGGCTGAAATCCGCGCTGGTTCCCTGGACGGCCGGCACGTTGGTATACAGCGAAATCTGGAACGCGGTGACCGGGTCGGTGCCACTGGCATTCGTGCCGCCCATGTAAGATCCCCACCACGTGATATGGCCGATGGGCAGCGGATTGTAATCTGAAAAATCATCCGCCATCATGGTTCCCTGGGCCGTGCCGCTGGCCGGATCGACGAATGCGGTGCTCAATTCATCCTGTCCGGGAAACGCCACGGGCGTATCCGTGAATCCCGGCGTCGCCCCCACCGGATATACGCCGGGCGGCGCGTTATTGAGCGGCGATTGATAGAACTTAAGTTCCTCATTCGGCAGCGGATCGGCGAAAGCGAACGAGCCGACGCCGCCAAGAGATGCTAAAAATCCAATCGTTGTAATTCCAATCGAACATGTTTTGAAAGTAGACCTTTTCATGGGAAACTCCTGTAAGTTAGAGATCGAATTGTGAGCGAGGGCCGAGCAATATCGGCTTCCGCGGATATTTGTCATTCACGCAGTTTTCCGCCTTCGCAGCGCAAGCATGCCAACGCCTGAAGAGAGAATCACCCCTGCCGATGCCGGCTCCGGCACGGTGGTCGAATCGGTCGGTAACCGGAAGATGAGATATTCATCCTCGTTCATGCCCGGAGCGAACGGGGCATTGCCGCCGCCGGTGCCGGGGATTTCGTACCACATCCATTCCGAAGCGGGCGCGATTTGCGGCACGACGATTCCCGGAGAACCGTTGATCGACGTGTACACGCCGCCCTGCGCGTTGTCGTAGGTGGTGTAATCCGTCGGTGTGACCCATCCACCCGAAGGGTCGGTGGAATTGTTGGCGGCGGCGATGGCGCTGGCGAGGCCAGGGTCGCCGAAGTAAACGTCAGGCGGAGATGCGCTCGCCGGCAGCGACATTCCCGTCGCCGCCACCTGCCACTGGCCCGCTCCGATCGATCCGCTCCCCAGCAAAAGGTTGCCCGAACTTGTCGAGGAAATATCCACGAGAAGCCCCTGGGCATCATTCAGATCGCTCCAGGCGGCAATATAGATATAGGGATCGGCAGCGCTCGTCGTGACGTTGTACGACTGGGCGACGCGCAATTGGCTGGACAGGGAATTGTACTGATTGCCATAGAACGTCGTCGCCGCGGTGCTGTTTCCGGTATAGAGGGCGTAGTCGTTGTCGGCATCGACGGTCACCGTGTACTGGGCGAACGCCGCGACTGGAGACGACAGAACGATCGCGATCAGGGTGTTTGTTGTCAGTTTCATGGGTGTAATTCCTTCTTTGCTCCTTGGTTCTCATTGGGAAAAATGCCAAAGTCCCGCCACGGTGACGGGCGGAATCAACTCAAAGTCTTAGCCCGCATCCATTTTTACCTCGCGCGTAATCTCCGGCGTTCTCACATCGCTTGAACCTGACTCGGAACCGAGGATTGACTCCAGCAACTGCCCCAGCCGATGCTCGGCCTCATTGCTGCACAGGTACAAAGCGCCCGCCTGGCGCAGCACGGATTCACCGAATGGATCGTGCACTTCGGCGATGGCAATCACGATCGGCAGGCCAGCCCCCAGAAGCCCGGCAATCAGCTTCGCGGCGTGATTGATGGCGTCGTCCGCGCCAACCCGCACCACGACGGCGCGAGCGTCCATTCGCAAAATCGAACGGCATTGAACCGCGAACGGACCTTCCGCCACGAACCGCCAGCAAAATCCCGGTGGCGCGGGCAACGCGTCAATCTCGTGCCACCACGGATCACCGCGACGCGACGCGACGCCTACCAGCGTCATGACGATGACTGACGTTTTGTTGGCCACGATAAACTCCTGTTGAAAAAGACCGGTGGCGCCGGCGTCTAAACGAATCACCGCCGCTGTGCACTTCCGGATTTAAGCGGCCTTGCAGTGTGGACGCCTCGGCTGCGAAGCCGCGCGAGCGAGCCGTTGGTAGCCGTCTGCTTCGTGCGCGTGGGTTATTTTGAAAAGTTCGTTGCGGATGCTGATGGCAACCATTCGGTCGCCGTTCAGTTCCGCTGCGCCCAGAAGGGTTTCCAATATGGCTTGTTGCTTGCTCATGGCTCTCTCCGATCCAAAAAGGGGGACGATCTGTTCTGTTCCGTCGGCACGCGCCGGCAAAAACCCGCGTTTCACATTGACGCCCGGTTCAAAGTGCGTTCAACGGGAAGCGAATGGCTCTCTCAAAGCGAACGGCGCGCCCGCCGCCGGTGAAGCGACATATTTTCCGCAATCGGTGTGAGGTTGCGGAGTTGCGATGGAATTGCGATTTCGACGGCGCGACGCGAAAAACCGGGGATTCTGGACTGTTTTGTTACCGGGATCCGTTGGGTAACGAGCGTAAGAATGGAGTTACATCCCGCTGGAGCGCGGCGCACCCATTGGAATGAAATGTTCCCGCTTCCGCGGCAAAGACCGCGCTTTGAATGTTTGCACCGAAAAAGAAAATCAATGAAGGAGAGTTTGCAGCCCATGACGGCGAATCATGCGGCTGAGCCGATGGCGCTCGACCTGCAGCGCCAGCGCCGTGCGGGATTGGTTGCCGCCGTTGGCGCGCAGGGCCGACGCGATCACCTGCCGCTCCGCTTCGGCAAGCGACACGATCGCCTTGGCGACGGTGGGGATGGATTCGGCCGACCGCGTCGTCAACTCCGACGGTAGGTCATCGACCGTCAGGGTCGCATTTTGGGTCAGGGCGCACGCCCGCTCCAGCACGTTCCGCAGCTCGCGGACATTGCCGGGCCAGTCATATTCGGTCAATCGCTTCATCACGGCCGGCGAGATTTTGTGAGCCGGTTCGTCGTAGATCCGGCTCATGTCGCCAAGAAACTGCTCCGCCAAAAGCGGGATATCCTCCTTGCGATTCCGCAGCGGAGGGATCTCCAGTGCCACCACATTGAGACGAAAATACAAATCGATTCGAAACGTATTCTGCCGGACCATCTCCGCGAGCGGACGATGCGTTGCCGCGATGATCCGCACATTGACGGGAACCGCGCGAAACGTCCCCAGCGGTACGACCGCGCGTTCCTGCAGGCAGCGGAGCAACCGCGCCTGCGCTTCGGGCAAAAGCTCGCCGATTTCATCAAGAAAAATGGTTCCCCCGTCCGCGGCGCGGAAAAATCCCAGCGTGTTGCACGCCGCGCCTGTGAACGCGCCGCGAACATGGCCGAAGAGTTGCGATTCAAGCAGGGAGTCGCGCAGCGTCGAGCAATCGACGGGAACAAACGGCCCGGTGGCGCGTGGGCCGGCCAGATGAATCTGCCGCGCCAGCAACTCCTTGCCGGTGCCGCTCTCACCGCGAATGAGCGCCGTGCATTCCCGCCGCCCCACCGCGACGGCCAGTTCGCGCAGCCGCCGCATCGTCGGATGTTCTCCCACCATCGGAGTGTGCACGGCCTTCTCCTTCAACTCGCCGTTGCGCCCCTGGTCCACCGCCCCTCACATCAATCGAATTAAAAAACAAACTTCAAGCCGTTAGCTTCGGGTATGACGCCCGTACGTGCGCGTTGGCAAATCGGGCAAGCTGATCCGCGAAATTTTAATCAAAAAGGGAAATAAAGCCATCTAATGTTAAGAATTTGATAAGATTTTGTGAGCCGTTCCCATCGCCCCGTGTCCGCGGCGCGAGTGTGTCCGGGAACACGCTGGGCGAACATTTCCCCCCTCGCTAGCGCTAGGCCGCGGGCGAAAACCGGTCGCCATCATTTACCATTATGGGGTCGCGCGGGGAGCGGGACACCTTTTGGATTCCGGACGCGAGGTCGGGCCAGGCAATCGTGCGATTGCGCCCTTCCTGCTTCGCCCGGAGCAGTGCTTCGTCGGCGCAGGCCAATACATCGGCGAACAGGCTTCCTTCTTCCATCTGTGCGACGCCGAAGCTGACCGTGAACGCGGGAGTCGAGGCTCCCTGCAACGCCTGGGTCAATGCCTGTCGCACGCGGTCAAGCGTTACGATGCAGTCGGCAGTGGATGCGCGAGGCAGGACCATCACGAACTCCTCGCCACCCCAGCGGGCAACCAGATCATCAGGTCGAATCGACGCGGTCAGCACCTGCGCGAAAGTTCGAAGCGCCCTGTCACCCGTCTCATGGCCGTGGGTATCGTTCAATTCTTTGAAGTGGTCCAGATCGCCATAGGCCACGGAGAAAGGGATCTGCTGCCGCGCGAGCTGATGCACCGACTCTTCAAGACTGCGGCGATTCATTAAACCAGTGAGTGGATCACGCGCGGCCTGCGCCTCGGTGCGACGGAAGGCGCGGAGCAGGCCAAGCCTTTCTCCCGACTTGGAAGCGATCTGCTCCAGACTGAGGATTTGATCCTCGGGGGGCAGAAAACCATCCGCGCCCGTCGCGTGCAGCACACCAACCGCCTGACCCATGATGCTCAGCGGAATGCACACGGCCGAGCAATTGCCGCCCGACCGTCCCTTGAGATGAGGACACACGTCAAATGGAACGCTGGACCGAAAGTTCAGCCGATGGCCGCGCCGGACCGCCGGGCAATCGCTTGGCCTTGCGACCATGCACCCCTGCTTGCCGGATGGGGCCGTGCTCGCCGCTTGTTGAAGGTGTGCCCGGCTGGAGTCGGCCAAGAGGATCTCGGCGCTCACGCTCGGCGCTACCGCGGCGATTGCTTCCTCCACCATGCGCAACGTTGAAGGTTCATCCTGCATCATCTCGAGCCCGCGACTCAGCCGGGCCTCAAACGACTGGTGGCGATTCTGCTCCTCACGCTCCACGTTCATGCGGTCGGCGGCCTGCCGCTGGATGCGCAGCGTTCGAGACATGTTGCGCGTCAGCACCACGCCCGCGAAAAGCGCCACCACGAAGCTAACAATCAACGTCCAGCACGTCAGGCGCGCATCGCGGTCGGAACGATCGACGGAAGAATCAATCGCCGGCTGGTAGATGCCCTTGGCGAGAAGGTTTATGTGCTCGCGCATCCGGTCGAATAAATCCTGCACTTTTTCATACTGATCGAGAATCCAGGCGGATCTTTCCGGCGTGTTAACGGGATTGCTCACGGCCTGTTTCAATTCTTCGGCAGCGCTGAACCATTTGGCCCGGTCACTCAGATAATCGGCGGCGGTTTCGATCTCGTTGTCGGTGTTGACGGCGAGCGTTTTATAGAGATCGAAGCGCTGCGCGGATTCCAGGACGTTCTCGTCATAAAAGGCCAGCGCCGCATTCCGCCGAGCAATGTCCGTCGTTCGAGTCGCACGTTCCAGCCCCAGCTCCGCCTGATTCAGGTCACGATCGATCTGGAGAAGCGTTCCCAAAGCCGGCCCTTCGTGTCGAACCAGTTCCGAACGGTTGCGTTGAATCGTCGTCACGCCCCACATGCCGACCGCGGCCACCGCGCCACAGGAAGCCAGCAGACAGATGCCGAGCAAAACCACCTTATAATGGGCAGCCAGCGGCTCGACTGGATGTGATGAGGCGGTTGAGGGCTGATCGCTCGGCGACATGCCCGATAAAATCGCGCTGCCGCGGTCAAATAATGAGCGCAATCGTTTCATCGAGGCTTCCCCTTTTTCGGCAAGGCTTCCGATTCTTATCGGCCGGGCCGGCCAGACGGTTTATCGCCGTTTGAAGAATCAAATTTGGGCAAATGCCCCAGTGAAACTTGGAGTGATGAAATAACAACTCAAACTATGGTGGCCAGAAATACAATTCCTGGCCTATAGTACCGGGCAAGGGAAGGCATCATCACATGACACCGGACAACAACGGCAAAGACACCGATCAGGAAAAAAACAGCGATACCGAAAAAGACACCGGCAAATCAAAAGAGGGCATGCAGGACGACAAGAAAAATCAGCCCAAAAAACCGCCGCTTTATAAACGACCAGTCCCGATGATTATCCTGGCCGTGATCGTCATCGGCGGTGGAATTTTCGGGCTGCTCTACTGGCTGCACGCCCGCGAGTACGAATCCACCGACGACGCCTTCATCGACGGCCACGTCGTCACCGTCAGCCCCAAGGTTTCGGGCATCGTCGCGCACGTTTATATCGACGACAACTACCATGTGAAGGCCGGCGATAAGCTCGTCGAACTCGACGACCGCGATTACCGCGCCGCCCTCGACCAGGCCCAGGGTGATTACGACGCCGCCCTCGGGAAAGTCACCGAAGCCCAGCAGCAGATCAGCGTCGCGCATGCCGAGGTCAGCGAGGCAAACGCCGAGCAGCAGGTCGCCGAGGCGAACGCGCAAAACGCGCAGGACGACCTGAATCGTTTCCTGGCGCTGGACGTGCGGGCCCGATCGAAAGAGCAGATGGACAACGCCACCGCCAGCCAGCGCACCACCGCCGCCCAGGTGGAAGACGCCAAGGCGAAAGTCGCCGCCGCACAAGCACAACTCGCCGATGCAAAGGTTTCCGTGAAGACTGCGCAGGCCGACGTCGAAACCGCCTGGGGAGAGCTTGTCCAGGCCCGGAACAATGAAGGTTACTGTACGATCTTCGCCGAATCCGACGGCGTCATCACCCGCAAGGACGTCGAGCCGGGCATGTACATCCAGGTGGATCAGCCGATGTTTTCCATTGTCCGGTACGACGTCTGGGTGGTCGCCAATTACAAGGAAACGCAACTCGCCCGCATTTACCCCGGCCAGCCGGTGGAGATGGAGGTCGATGCCTACCCGGGCCGCAAAATCACCGGAAAGGTGGAGAACATTCAAAACGGCACGGGAGCGCGCTTCACGCTGCTGCCGCCTGAAAACGCCACGGGAAATTACGTGAAGATTGTCCAGCGCGTGCCCGTGAAGATCATGCTCGATCCGCATCAGAACGACGACATGGATCACCTGCTTTCGCCGGGAATGTCGGTCGATCCGGAGATCAAAGTCCGCTGAAATGCCATGCCCCAGCGCCCGCCCGTCAACCCGTGGCTCATCGCGGTCGTCGTTTCGATGGCGACTTTCATGGAGGTGCTCGACACCAGCATCGCCAACGTGTCGCTCCAGCACATCGCCGGCGGAATGGCCGCCAGCCAGGACGAAGCGACATGGGTGCTCACCAGTTATCTCGTGGCAAATGCCATTATTCTTCCGATCAGCGGATGGCTCTCATCGGTCATCGGCCGCAAGCGCTTCTACATGACCTGCGTCGCGCTGTTCACGGTCAGCTCGCTCATGTGCGGCCTGGCGCCGACGCTGCCCATCCTCATCTTGTGTCGCGTCCTCCAGGGCATGGGCGGCGGCGGCCTGGCGCCCAGCGAGCAGGCGATCCTCACCGACACCTTTCCCCCGAAAAAACGCGGACAGGCATTTGCCCTCTACGGCATCGCCGTCGTCGTCGCGCCGGCCATCGGCCCCACGCTTGGCGGGTGGATCACCGACAACTATTCCTGGCGATGGATTTTCTTCATCAATGTCCCCGTTGGAATCCTCAGTCTCTTTCTCGTCTATCACCTTCTCGAAGAATCCGCCGAGGCCATCGCCGAGCAGAAGGAGACCCTCAAGCGCGGCCTGAAGGTGGATTATCTGGGCTTCGGTCTGGTCGCAATCGGGCTCGGATCGCTCCAGGTGGTTCTGGACAAGGGGCAGGAGGACGACTGGCTTTCTTCAAATTTCATCCTGATCTTCGCAATCCTGGCGGCCATTGGAATCATCGGCGCCATCTTCTGGGAATTCACCATCAAAAATCCGATCGTCGATCTGCCCTTGCTGAAGGATTTCAACTTCGCGTTTACCAACGTGGTGATGTTCGCGGTGGGATTCATCCTCTTCGGCACGACGCAGCTTTTGCCGCAATACACTCAGAGTCTCCTTGGCTACGACGCCACGCGCGCTGGTCTGGTCATCTCCCCCGGCGGATTCGCCGTTATGGCCATGATGCCCCTCGTGGGATTTCTTCTCTCCCACGTCCAGCCGAAATGGCTCATCATGTTCGGCATGTTCGTCGAGGGTTGCTCGCTGCTGTACATGACCAATTTCGACACGCAGGCATCCTTCGCCGAACTCGCGGGTGCCCGCGCCTTCCAGGCTGCAGGGCTGGCGTTCCTGTTCGTTCCCATCAACACGGCCGCCTACAACGGCCTGCCCAAGGGAAAAAACAACAATGCGTCGGCCCTCATCAATCTCGCCCGCAACCTTGGCGGCAGCTTTGGCGTTTCGCTGGCCAACACGATGCTCATCCGCCGCGCACAATTCCACCAGAGCCGGATTCTCAGCGCCAGCCAATTCAATAGCAGGATGTATCAGCAATCCGTCAGCTCGATCGCGCGGAATTTCGTCCACGAAGGCGTGAACCCTATCCTTGCCGCCCAACGCGCGGTGGCCGCGCTGTATGACCAGGTCCAGCAGCAGGCGTCGATGCTGTCGTATATCGACGTCTTCAAAACCCTCGGCGTGGCGGCATTCTGCATGATGGGGCTGGTGGTGTTTCTCAAGAAAATCCATCCGGGCGAAGCCGCCCATGCCGGACATTAGCGTGCGAACTGCGGGAGGTCTGCCATGATGAGCCAATTCAAATTCCATTGTGCGGTTATTCTCGTGATCCTAGCCGGATGCGAAGTCGGCCCCGATTTCAAACCGCCGAAGATGACCGTCGCCCCCTCCTTCGGCGACATCGCCGCGGCACAGCCGGTCGGTTCCGTCAATTCCAGCCGCGTGATTGCCATTCACTGGTGGCGGTCGTTCAACGACCCGGAGCTGGATTCTCTCATCAACCGCGCCGTGAAAAACAATCTCGATCTGCGCAACGCCCAGCTTCGCCTTCGACAGGCCCGCGCCCAGCGCGGCGTCGTCGGATCGGAGCTCTGGCCCGAAATCAACGCCGATGGCGGATACCAGCACGCCCGCGGAAGCAAAAACGTCGTCATCCCTCTCGGCGCCTTCGGCGGCAGCAGCGGTTCCTCCAGCGCCGCATCCTCCGCCACCGCTTCCAACTCCAAATCCACTTCGGCCTCCGGCATTATCGCCACGCCATTTCAATCCGGTGATTCCACCGGCGGCGGTGAAACCACCACCGGCGGCGCGGCCGCAAGCTCCGCCCCGCTCGGCGGCCCGCAAAGCCCGCTGGGCAACGGCGGATTCCCCGGCGTCACCACCGATCTTTATCAGGCGGGCTTCGACGCATCGTGGGAAATCGACATCTTCGGCGGACAGCGCCGCGCCATCGAGGCTGCCGATGCGGATACCCTCGCCGCCATCGAAGATCAGCGCGATGTGATGGTTTCGCTGCTGGCCGAGGTCGCGCGCGACTATATCGAGCTTCGCACCGCGCAGGTCCAGTCGCAGATCGCCGAGCAGAACCTTCACGATGAGCAGGACACGCTGGACCTCACCCGCTCGCGCTATCGCGCCGGCTTCGCGACCGATCTGGACGTCGCCCGGCAGGCGGCCGAAGTCGCCTCCACCGCCGCCACGCTGCCCGCATACGAAGCGGAGGTTCGCGAGATGATCCATGCGCTGGGCGTCCTGCTGGGACAGGATCCCGAATCGCTGTCCGTGGAACTCAGCACATTCTCCCCCCTGCCGCCCGTGCCCCCGGTGGTGCCCGTCGGCGTCCCCGCCGACCTGGTTCGCCGCCGGCCCGACATCCGCCGCGCCGAGCAGCAGCTCGCCGCCGCCTCCGCCCGCATCGGCGTCGCCACCGCCGACTTCTACCCGAAATTCAGCATCACCGGCTCCTTCGGCTTAGACAGCTCGCAGATCAAGGAACTGTTCGATTGGAACAGCCATTACTTCGCGCTGAGCCCGGGCATCACCTGGCCGATCTTCGACGCCGGCAGAATCCATAACAACGTCGAGGTCCAAAAAGCCCTTGCCCGCGAGGCGATGACGACGTATCAGCTCGCCGTCCTCGGCGCCATCCGCGAGGTGGAAGATTCCCTGGCCTCTTACCGCACCGAGCAGCTTCGCCGGCAGTCTCTCTTCGAAGCCGTCAACGAATCGCAGCAGGCGGTCGAGCTGGCCCGCCAGCAATACGAAAAAGGGGTGATCGACTTTCTGGAAGTGCTGGACACGCAGCGCACTTTACTGGAAGCACAAAACGTCCTCGCCCAGAGCGACAGCGCGATCTCATTGGATTTAGTCACCCTCTACAAAGCCCTCGGGGGTGGATGGGAGACCGGACCATCAACGCAGTAGACTTCCCCCCAAAAAATTGCGAACAGATGCGAGATCACTAACTGTTTGGCCGTGGAGCCTTCGCCGCTTTTTTATTGTGTAGCCACATCGACGGGGATATCATGCCGGGTGATTTGTTGAAAGGTGGTTCCCGAGATGATGGCTGTTGTTCAAGTGCAAGTACCGTCCATTGATTGGTGGAGCATGCCGGGAATTCTCTGCCATCAACTCTGGTGTCTCCTTCACCCGATGCCATGGTATACGTGGGTAATCATCGCTCTTTTTCTTTTCGTCCGGTACCGATACCCTCACTTTTTTTCTGGTGACGTTTCTCGCCGGTAGTCGGATTGCACTTATTGGCTGTCGGACCTACGGAATAGAACATTGGTAATTAGGACAATTCAAAGGGGCCGGGGAGTCTCGATCCCTTTGCCTTTGAATTTCCCGCCGATACATATTGAGTTACCTGCGTCAGCGTTCCATCCCCGTCGGCCCTTCCACCGTCTACCGGTCTACGTTATCATCACCATGTTGCTCGAAGCGCCTGACCCTGCCGGGTTACTGCCAAATTCCCGGCGATGTCTCACGCTTTCCAAGAAGTGCTGCTATTTGTTCTGCCAATCGACACGCGTTCTTTACAGAGGTTAATTGACTCTTGGGATATATCCATTTCCCAGTGCGAAGCCGCAGTTTTACTGCTGATTGTTCGGAATTCTCAATTCGAATTTCTGTAATTGCTTCAAATGGAAAATCTTTATATCCACCGCTAAATATACGAAGCCACCGATATTCAACCATCATTAGCTTCCGCTCACTGTCCAGGGTAACAATCTGAATCTGTACGATATTCATCAATACTGTAAA
>Ga0302326_10022797_pt1 | contig 12786 bp, 9 predicted proteins | sample Palsa_T0_3_FD_202264 | JGI IMG/M metagenome (GOLD analysis project Ga0302326, IMG submission 202264) | Peat permafrost microbial communities from Stordalen Mire near Abisko, Sweden - Palsa_T0_3 | ecosystem: Environmental > Terrestrial > Soil > Palsa > Peat permafrost | place: Sweden: Abisko... | reverse complement strand
CGATAGGTGAAATATTTGGACATATTTGACCGTTGGGTCAGGAGGTTGCGGACAAGTTCGAAAGTCAGATTGAGCACGCGACGATCGGGCCAATGGGGCTTCACGAGCTCGCTTATGAGCCCAGGCTCCCCCCATGGCACATCCTGATAACTTGAATCCATCACCTCGCGCCCCACGCCTTGACGCCAGGCATTCGGAAAGATGGCGACCCTGTCGCCGTCAGCGGCGCACGCAGGTTCAGTCACAGCGGCACTCGAAAGGCGGGCGTAAAACGCGGCTGTCAGGTCTCGACCCGGACCCAGGGGCAAATGGCAAAGCTGCGTGGCCCTCGGATTCAGCTCAACGAAATGGGCATCTCCCGTCTGGCTGTCCAACATGAAGTCGAGGCCGCAGAAGCCGGAAATGCCAAGCCGACGGGCGATGCGCTCCGCGGCGCGCAGCATGCCGGGATTGTCGACAATCCGAACGACGCTCGCGGCTCCGGTGGGATGTTGGGCGATATCGACGGCGACCGAAAAACCCGCGAGCACCTCGCCCTTCCAGCACACCACGGCGCAATTCGCCGGCGACCCCGGGACGAAGGACTGCACGGTCAAAGAGGGGCGCGTGCGATCGAGCCAGGTCCTCATGGGAAACGGGTCACGATTCGCAAAAAGGCGCTTTGCCGCAGTGGCCAATGAGGGTTGCCCGACCAGGGCGCGGCACGCCTTCCTGGCCTCGGTGATCGAGGACACAATCCTCACCCCGGTCCCGGCACATGTTCCGTCGCTCTTTATGACCCAAGGGAAGCCTTGACGGGCGCCCCAGACTTCCAGGTCCGCGGGAGAGGTGATCGCCATCCAATCGGGAATGAGAATATCTTCCTCCCTGGCGATTTCCATGATCCGGCCCCGTGAATGGACGCTGGAATATCCTTCCGGTGTCCCCATGGATGTCTCGATTAGACTTTGAGTCCGCGATCCACGAACCCCCTCCCAGATTGCCTTGGCGTAGAGTCCGTGAATGTGCTGCACGGCATATTCGTCCGTCGGGATGATGTAATCTGGATTTGATTCCGCGATGGCGTGCTCGAGCGACGCCTGCGGGTTGAACGCGCCGTAGCGAAATCTCGACGATACCGCCCTGGTCTTCAGCACCGGGTTGCCCGCGGGGCAGACGACGGCAATGCGTGCCCCCGCCTTCTTGAGCGCAATGGCAAGTCGGGCCGCGTTCGGCCACCAATTCGTCGATGCGATAAGGATAGTCACTTCAGAACCTCAGCCTTCATAACGGTCGTTCATGTTGGAAACTTAGCGGGCAATCTTATCGAGTTAAAAATGATTTGCGATAAGCGGAAATACCCATCGACTAAAATTCGCCACGGCTTCCAGGATACACTTGAAAGGGGCCGCAGATGCCTACAGTTCACTACCGTTCTGACCACCATCGCCAGACTTGATCAGTTATATCACATTGACCATAAATGAATAAGGCAATACCAGTCGCCATAATTGGCGCAGGCCCATATGGACTTTCTCTTGCCGCGCATCTTCGCGGCAAGGGAATTCCCTTCCGCATTTTCGGACGTCCCATGGATATCTGGAAGCACCAGATGCCGAAGGGGATGTGTCTTAAATCGGACGGATTTGCATCCAACCTTAGCGACCCGCAATCGGCGTTCACGCTCCGACACTATTGCGAGAGCAAGGGTATACCTTACCAGGACCAAGGACTTCCAGTAGCCCTGGAGTCATTCCTGGCCTACGGCCTCGAGTTTCAAAAGAAGATGGTTCCCGAGCTGGAGGAGAAAATGGTGACAGCTGTGGAACCCATGGAACTCGGGTTTCGCCTTCGCCTCGACGATGGCGAATCCTTCACGGCTGGCAGGGTCGTGGTGGCAGTCGGCATCACCTATTTCCAAAGGATGCCGGATGTCCTAGCGGGGCTTCGCGACGAATATGTCACGCACAGCTCCAGGCATAATGAGCTCGGAGGTTTTAAAGGCCGCGATGTGACCATCCTTGGAGCTGGCTCATCGGCGATCGACATCGCCGTCTTGCTGCGTCGAATCGGCGCAAAGGTGAGAATGATCACGCGGGGACCCGCGCTCACATTTCATGTCCCGTTCAAGACCATATTTCCAAAATGGTTCATCCCGGTCCTGAGGCCCAAGACCGGCCTCGGACCTGGGTGGCGATCACGGTTTTGCACCGATGCCCCCCTCATTTTCCGGTTGCTGCCGGTCAATTTTCGTTTGCTCGTTGTCCGCCGGCACCTTGGGCCGTCGCCGGGCTGGTTCATAAAGGCGTCAGACCTGGAGAATGTCCCCGTTCTTACAGGCACCCAAATCAAGAAAGCCGAAATCAAGGGCGGCCGGGTCCACCTGAAGCTCATACAAAAGGACGGTGCCGAGCTCGATGTGGAGACCGATCACTTGATATCCGCCACGGGCTACAAACCCGACTTGCGCCGGCTGCCATTTCTGAATGAGAAGCTCATCGCCGCGATCGATTCGGTGCAGCAGACACCCGTATTGTCGCCCCAATTCGAGTCCTCGGTCCCTGGCCTTTACTTTATTGGCCTCGCAAGCGCCAACACGTTTGGCCCAATGCTGAGGTTCGCCTACGGGTCCGCCTACGCCGCACGCCGGCTTTCCCGGCACCTCGAGAAAGTTGGGTGTGCCAATTCGAAACGGCCGGATTCGGGGTTTGCCCTGCATCAAAATTTAGCTCCCAGCGGAGACTGAACTGCGCCCGGGATCTTTCAACGATCGGCACCTGGAGACAGACGCTGCGCCCATAAAGAAGGCCGGGGAGGATTTTAGCCGGACTGCAGAAAGCAGAGGCTGTTCATGGCTTCGACTAAGCGGCGCCTATCTGTCCTCCAGAGTCGCAGTGATTCCCGCCAGTATGCCTCGTCCAATTTCCGGGGCGTTTCCTTAATTTGCTTCTCCGCTGTAATGGTAGTGTTGATTTTTTTTAGGCTCAACGTGTGTCCGTCAAATCGCGGTAACCTCAAAGCCTTATGGCACAAACCCTGCTGAGTCCCACTGGCTTGTGGCATATAAACATAAATACCTCACGTTAGACGCTATAAGAGGATTAGCCGCAGTCTTCGTTGTAATGCGTCACATGCGAGATTTCTGTGGCGGCATAAGCTTTCCCCATTCCTATCTCGCCGTTGATTTGTTCTTTGTGATGAGCGGTTTCGTCATTTCAAGCGCATATGACAAGAATTTGGTCTCAGGAAAGCTTTCGATCCCATCTTTCCTAAAAATCAGGGCAATACGCCTATATCCTTTGTATGCTCTGGCTCTGATATTCGCTCTCGGCGGCAATATTTTGCAAACGGCGTTGGAGGCCTTGGGCTTGCATCATTTTAAGAGCCATCAAGGTCACTTTAGTTGGGTTGACCTTTCTTTGCAGCTGCTTTTTGGGGTTCTTCTAGTTCCATGTCCGATCCCAAGATCAAACGTCGTCTTGTTTCCTCTGAATTTAACATCGTGGTCCGTCTTTCTTGAGGTAATAGTAAATTGGTTTTATGCGACTTACAGAAAGTGGCTTACGAATAATGTATGCTATGTGGTCCTGGGACTGTCGGGTGCCGCCCTGGGCATCAGCGTGATGTTGGCGGGCGATCTGGATGTTGGTTCAAGCTGGGGCAATGGGCTCGGTGGATTTCCCAGGGTGTTCTATTCGTTTACAGCAGGTCTCTTGATCGCCCGCATTCGTGAGACACTACCATTTGCGACACGTTTCACAAATTTGGGGACTTTATTGATGCTTTCGTTTGTCGTTATTTTATTGGGGACAGCAATTACAGGCTATACACAGTTATATGACCTTGTAGTTGTTCTTTTGATTTTCCCCGCCCTGGTTCTCGCTTCATCTTTTGTGGAACCGTCCTTGGATTCAAAATGCGCCAATATTTACGGTGCAATGGGCCAGGCGAGTTACGGAATATATATTCTGCAGATTTCGGTTATATGGATATGTTCTTTTATCTTTGTGAAGTATAGCAACACTACGATGATGCCTGGCGTTTTGACTATCATTATATTGGTGGCCGCCTCTCTATTGATAGACAGATATTATGACCAGCCGGTGAGACGCTGGCTGAAGGCCAAATATTTGACCCCGGCGCTTTCCTCGCGATGAACGTCGTGCTTTTGTCTTTTGATGTTAGTATCTTGTTCAGAACGATGTCATTCGGGGATCGTTTACCCAACTGCGCTTTCCCTTAAGCCTAGCAGATTGATCACTCGTCGATTTTCGGTGGCGTCACGCGTAGATTGTTCGGGCTTTGAGTGGCGCAGCACGCCGTACGCTCCCTGATGCTCGAAGCCGCCGACCAAGAATCCCTGGACGCTGATGATCTGTCCTTTATCCACACTGTGCGCGTCGTCCGCCGCAAACTGGCAGCCCCGCAAGTTTCCCCCCTCGGCAGCGCCTGCCGACGTCACCGGCTCCTGCTTTACGTACTGGCGGCCACGCGGAGACAAAGATCCCATCGGGAATCTCCGGTTGCGAAATGCTTAGCCGGAGTTCACCGACCAGAAGCTAAGTGCCCACGCGGGGAGTGCTGTTTTCTGGGCTTGGCTGCATGGAACTCGCTGGAGCAAGAAATTGGCTGAACATCTGCCGCATCGACCATCGACGTCGAACAACCACCTGACTTGGGTGGATAGGGCCCTGGCGTTCCCGCATGGGCTGCTGTGCGAAGCGCGAAAGCTGACGCATGTCGCATATTTCCGTCGCGATCCGATGGTGCCGGAGTTGCTCGGCATCAACAGGGTCGCAAGTCAGTCGAGTTTGTCGCGGTTCTTTGCAGGCTTCACCTCGGCAGGAACCAATTTGCGCTGCTTCCCGACCGCTGCGGCGGTGGTGTCTGGAACGACTTCCGTCGCGAAGCGAAGGCTACACACTCGATCTGGACTCGACACGACTCCTTCACGTGGACGGCCATCAGGAAGGCGTGCAAACTGGTTACACGCGTCTGGGGTTTAAGCCATGCCTGCACCCGCTCCCTGCAGTCTTGGCCGAAGCGAGGCTGGTGGTCCAACTGTGGTTGCGCGCCGACAGTACGCATTGCGGCAACAACGCCGTGGCGTTCTTCCTGGACCTGTGGGAGCAGCGTCCACGCCATGTGCGGCTGCGGGCCGTACGAGCGGATAGTGGGTTTTGTGCGTCGGAGTTGCTCCAGCTCTGGGAGCAACTGCAACTGCCGTATATCGTCGTGGCTAGGCTGACGACGTCGATCCAGAGCCTAATCCGAAGTGACATGGTCTGGACTGCTACTGAACTCGCAGGCACCGACGTGGCCGAAATAGAGTATCAGTCCAGGGGTTGGGAAAGTCCCCGTCGGATCGTCCTCATCCGCCACCGACAGGCCGACCGGCCAGAGGCCGGCGGCAAGAAGCTCTTCGAGATGCCCGGCTACCTATACCAGGCGCTGGTAACAAGTTTGCCGACCACGGTGCCCCCGCTCGCAGTGTGGCGCGACTACAACGGTCGGGCCGATTGCGAAAACGTGATCAAGGAACTCCAGCAGGGCTTCGCTCTTCCCACGCTGTGCCTGCGCTCGTTCTGGGCAACCGAGGCGGCCTTGTCCCTGGCGACGCTCACCTATAATCTCACCGTCCTGTTCCAACGGGCGCTAGGCTGGCAGACCAAAGTGACTATCCACTCCCTGCGGTTCTGGCTGTTTATCACTCCAGGAATCATCGCGCATCCCTCCGGCAAAACCACGATCAAGCTCGCCGTGCCCCAGCGAGAACGCGACTGGTGGTCGCGTCTTTGGGAGAAAATCCTAAACCCGTTCCCCAACTGCAATGCAGTCGAGAATCGACCCGCATTTGCTGGCTAACAATGCTTCCGACTGCATGGTTCCGGCTTAGTGAACAGTATTGCAGCTAGGCCGGCGGCTTCGCCGGCGCCGGCCTGAAGCTGCGCCACTTCTCGAGCGGCACGTTGGCCAGGGCTATGAGCGCGAGCTGCGTCAGGATGAACGCGCTCAGCCACCAGAACGCGGCCTCCGTGAACCCGTAGCTGTGCAGGCCGATGCCGAGCATGTTCGTCCCGAACCAGCTCCAGCTGGTCACGATGTTGCCGAAGATGGCGAGGCCGATGAGGCCGCGCTGCTTCACGAGGCCACCCCAGCGCGCGTGCAGGATCAGCGCGTTCCAGATGACGATGATAAGGGCCCCGTTCTCCTTGGGATCCCAGCCCCAGAAGCGGCCCCACGACTGGTCGGCCCAGATGCCGCCGAGAGCCGTCCCGACAAAGCTGAAGAGCGTCGCGAAGCAGACGATCCCATAGACCATGCGGGCCAGGGCGTCGGCGGTGGCCTTGTCCAGGGTCCTCGTGAAGAGGCCGCGGACCACGTAGATGATGGCCAGCATGCCCGCGAGGAAGGTCGAGGCGTAGCCCGTCGTGACCACGACCACGTGGGTCGCGAGCCAGAAGTTCGAGTCGAGGACGGCGCGCATCATCTCGAGCGTGTCGCCCGCGAGCGCCAGGTGGTGGGCGATCAGCAGCGTCGCAAAGCCGATCATTCCCGCCGCCGCGCTGCCGATGGCGTTCTTGTAGGTCCACTCGAGGATGAGGCAAAGCGCCACCGAGCCCCAGCCGATGAAGAGCGCGGAGGAGTAGAGGTTCGTGACGGGCGGCCGGCCCTCGAGCCACATGCGGGTCGCGATGCCCCCCGTCGCAATGACCCACCCCAGGGCGACCAGGCCCCAGGCCGAGAGCCGCGCGGGCTCAGGCCACTTCAGCCAGGACACCGTCGCAAAGAGAAACGCCGCCAGGTAGATGATCATGCAGGCGTAGAAGGGCTGCAGGGCGTTGAAGATCGTCTCAATCCGCACCTTCTTCACCTGCTTGGCGAAGCGCTTGTCCAGGCTTGTGCCGTAGAGGTCGACGATGTGCGCGAACTTCTCCGGCTGGTTCTTCTGCCAGGCATAGCCCATGCCCGCGTAGGCGAGGACGTTCGGGCTCACGTAGCCCTTGCCGAACGTCTCGAGGAGCTCGTGGCCGACGTTGTGCCACGCGTTCATGTCGGTCTCGTCGTCGTCCGGCGGGATCGCGAGCAGGTCGGTGCTCTCGGCCATGGAGACGAACTTCTGCCCCTCGTCGATGATCGCCGCGGCCTTGGCCTCGTCGTGGGGCTTGCCCGCCTCCTTGGCCCGCACGGCGTCGATGCCGTCGCCGAGGGTCTCCTGCAGGTGGAGCAGCTCGCCGAGGAAGTCCTGCGACCCTTCGGGCTCGATCGCGCGCCGCAGGCGCATGTAGTGGGACAGGTTGTTGTAGAGCTGGACCACCGCCGACTGGAAGTGCGTCCTCGACTGCGCGTCGATCGGCTCGGCCAGCTTCTCCTGGGCCTCGATCTCGGACAGGTGCGGCGCCAGCTCGTTGAACGAGTGGTGGTGGATCTCGAGGTCGGCCTCGTCCTTCTTGACAAGCGAGATGAGGTCCGGGTCGTCGATGTAGAAGATCTGGAAGTTGTCGGCCTTCTCTGGGACGAAGAAGACGTCCAGCAGCCACTCGTCGGGGGAGACGGTCGTCTTGTCCGGGAGCGTGATGTCCTGGTAGCCCTGGATCACGAGGAGCGTGCTCCGGGCGACCGAGTCGAGCGGCTTGATGCGGCCCTCCGAGAGGACCGGCAGGCGACCGAAAGCCTTCACGGCGTCCGGCGGGTCGCCGGCCTGCGGGAACAGGCCCACCAGCGAGCACAGGAAGGCGAGGGCCACCACGAAGTAGGGCATCCTGCGCGTCATGCGGCGGCCCTCCTCTTCTTGGCGAAGCCGGCGAGGTGGATCAGGAACTGGATGATGAGCCCGACCGCGATCGCGCCGCACGAGATGTACGGGACCAGCCAGCTCGGGTTGCGCACGACCTGCAGGATCGTCGTGTGCTCGCCCTCGTAGCTCGCCTGGTAGTAGGTGAGCCCCGAGTACCGCAGCGGGTTGTTCATGTAGATGAGCACCTCGCGGCTGGGAGTGCCGTCGGGCGGGTTGAGCTTGATCTTGCTCGAGAAGTTCTTGGGGATGTCGGTCCCCGGGTAGATGTCGTGCGTGAATTTCTCCAGGGTGATCGAGAACGGCTGGTAGTGCCTGACCGGCCTCATGACGAGCTTCCAGGACCGGCCCGCGTAGTCGAACTTCTGGGGGTTGCCCAGCCTCGTGGAGACGACGTAGGTCCCGAGCGAGGCGTCCGGGCCGACCAGCTCCACGTAGGCGGCCGGCGTGTTGTGGTCGTCCTCCTTGTAGCCGACCTCGAGCGGCGTCACGGCGATCATGGGGCCCATCCCCGCATCCGCCGGGGACGGCGGCGCGTTGGGGACCGACGACCGCAGGCCCACCTCGGCGTTCGGGAAGTAGCCCCGCGGCACGACCCGGAACGGAAGCTTCGGGTTCTGGACAGGAGTCCCGTGAGCGAGCAACGACTCGGGAATCGCGACGACGTCGTCGAAGTTCGGGTCCGTCGTGTCAATGATCGCCAGCTCGCTCTGGCGGCTGCTCTCCGAGTAATTCTTGGTCTCGCCCTCGTCGAGCCGCATCTGGAACTCCCGCTGGACAAGCCCGGAGACGAGTTCTCCGACCAGGAGCAGGATGACCCCGGCGTGCGTGATCCATATCCCGCTCTTCCTCCAGCCCAACTTGAAGCGGTAGGCGTGGGCGCAGAGCAGGTTGATGAGCAGCAGGCCGCCGATCGTGTAGCCGCCCGGATAGACCGGTACCTGGAGGTCGCCGACCTTCTCGATGACGACGAAGGCGTGGAAGAATTTCTGCTGCACGCCCCAGACGCCGAGGTGCACCTGGTCGAGCGTCGCCCAGAACACGAGGACGATGGACATCGCGAGCAGGACCACCGTCAGCCGCAGGGAGACGAGCAGGGTTCGCAGTTGTTTGAAGGCCTCGGCCATGGCGTCAGGGGGCGCGGACGGACCGCAGGAACGTGAGGAAGGCGCCCTTGGACGCCCGCAGCGAGGCGCCGGGGCCGGACAGCTTGAAGAACCACGTCGAGCCGGCGTAGGGCACCATGGCCCCCAGGATTCCCTTGCCATTGCCGTCGCCCGCCGAGGCGAGCTCCACGACCGTGAAATCGAGGCCGTTGGCCTGGACGTGGTTGACGGTGGCGTCGAGGTCCTCGGCATGGAGCGGGGTCAGGCCGATCTGGCTCCTCCAGCGGTTGACGTTGGCGAGCTCGCCGCCCACGTCGCCGGGAAAGGCCGTGATGGAAAGGTCTGCCGAGGCGCCCGCGCCCGGCACGGCATACGTCGCCTTGCGCATCTGGCCCGCGGGCTTCTGGACCCAGTCGGCCGGCGCCTGCCAGACGAGGTCGGCGCCCTGGGCGGTCGGCACGGGGGTGTCCGCCATGTTGGCGCCGGCCATCGGGGCCCCCGCCGGCGGCTGCGCCTGGGCCTGGTCGGCACCGTCCTGGGGGGCTGCGGCCGGGATCTCGGCCTCCTTCTCCTTGGGTACCCGGTAGCTGGCCACCTTCTCCTCGCCGCACGCCGAAAGGAGCAGCGAAGCCGCTGCTAGGGCGAGAAGGGTCGTGCGCCGTGACATGGAGCGGGAAGGGTTCCCCATACCCCGCTGAAACTCAACACCGTTCCTCCCCCCTTCTGGGCCCAAATCGGCTTAGTAGCTGGGCGCGATCCCCATATCATCCCCGCTGCCCCGGCCGGCGGAGGTTATTCCGAGCGCAGGGGCAGCTTTCCGTCCGCAAACTCGGCCTCCAGCTTCGTCCCGGCGGGTATGCCCGCCCTCCGGCTCACCGGGTCGCCCCTGCCATCCCGCATGATCGCAAACCCCCGGTTCAGCACCGAGCGCGGGCTGGCCCCCTCGAGGCGCTTGTAAAGGGAAAGCAGGCGGTGGGACTCGAACTGGATGCGCGTCTCGGGCGAGGCGCGCTCCAGCCGGGCTGCAGCCGTGGCCAGGCCGTGCCGGCGCTCGCGCACCGAGCCAGCCAGCGAGGACCCCAGGCGGTTCGCGAGGTCATCCAGGCGCAGGTAGCCGCGCTCAATGAGCGCGGACGGAGAAAGCAGGCGAAGGCGCGAGGCGCCGTGGGCGACGCGCTCCCGGGCGCGGCTCATCGCCTCCGCCGTCGCCGAGGCGATCGCCAGGCCCGCCGCCTGCGTCCTTTCCGCCAGGCGGACGAACTCGCTCGAGATCAGCTCGGCCGCGGCGCTCGGCGTCTCCGCCCGCATGTCCGCCGCGAAATCGCAGAGCGTAAAATCAATCTCGTGGCCGACCGCCGAGATCGTCGGCACGGCGCACGCCGCCACGGCGCGCACCAGGACCTCCTCATTGAAGGCCCACAGGTCCTCCATGCTCCCGCCTCCCCTGCCGATGACGATCAGGTCAAAGAGGCCGAGATCCTCGGCAAGCCGGAGCATCGCGGCCATCTCGGCCGCCGCGCCCTCGCCCTGCACCTTCGACGGCAGGACGACCACGCGCCCCCGCCATCCCCTCCTGATCAGGATCCTCATGAAGTCCTGGACCGCGGCCCCCGTCGGGGACGTCACGAAGCCGACCACCGTGGGCATCCGCGGGATCGGCTTCTTTTTCTCGGGGGCCAAGAGCCCCTCGTCGGAAAGACGGCGCTTCAGCGCCTCGTAGGCGCGCTGCAGGACGCCCACCCCGTCGTCGACGAGCGTGCGCACCACGAGCTGGTACTTGCCCTGCGCCTCGTAGACCCCGATCTCGCCGAAGGCCACCACCTGGAGGCCATCCTTCATCGGGACCGTGAGCCTTGCGGCCTGCGACCGGAACATGACGGCGGCAAGCTGCGCTCCGGCGTCCTTCAGGGAGAAGTAGGCGTGGCCGCTCGCGACGACCCGGTAGTTCGAGACCTCGCCCTTGACCCAGCAGGGCTCGATGTTCCCCACGAGCGCCGCTTTCACGCGGCGCGTGAATTCCGAGACCGTCAGCGGACGGGTCTCGGCCCCGTCAGGCTGCGCTGCGGGAGGCATAGACCTTCCTGAGCCTTTGGACCACGATGGTCGCCACGACGAGCACGCCGACGCCGTAGAGGACCAGCTTGAAGTTGCCGTTGAAGATGCCCTTGCCGAGCACGATGGTCCCTATGCCCCACGGCAGCTGGCAGAGGATCGAGAGGAGCATGTACATCCTGAACGGGACCTCGGCCATGCCGAGGATGTAGGACTGGATGAAGAAGGGCGGCCCCGGGGTCAGGCGCAGGGCCAGCGTCACGGACACGGCGTTCTCGCTCGTGACGCTGGGGATGGAGTAGCCATAGCGGGCGATGAGCCGCGCCAGGAGCGGCCGCAGCGCATAGCGCGCAAGCCAGTAGGTGAGCGCCAGGTTGACGGCGATGGCGGCGAAGGCCGCGACGATCACGCCCGGCATGGTCAGCAGCGGCGCGTAGAGCTCGCCGGCCGTGAGCGTGAAGAGGCTGAGCGGCGCGGCGAACGCCGGCAGGATCGCCATGGCCGTAAAGAAGGTCCACGGGCCGAGCGAGCGGATCAGCGCGATCGACTGGACCTGGAGCGCCTTGTAGTCGAGCCCCCGCAGGACGAGGTACCCCACGGCGCCGACCACGGCCGCGGCCGCCCCCAGCTGCAGGAGCGGCAGCTTCTTCCTCGGGGTCGATGGATCCGTGGTCACGAGGCAAGCCTGCGCACCCCGCCGAAGGACCGTCAAGAAATCGCACCAAGTTATTGGCCGGTATCGGCTCGCGTGCCCGCTGAGGGGGCGTTGTCATGGGTCGCGGTGTCACCTCGCACCCCGAACCAGGCTTCCTCCCCCGCGCTAGGGGCCAACCGCCGGGCCGTCGTCATCGGTGTGCCGGCCCTCGTTGCGCTCGCCTACGCCCTGGGCCACCTCAACTGGTACCTCGGGACGCCGCTCGGGCGCGTGCCCGTCCTCGACGAGCATGAGAACCTCTACCTGGCGGCCCAGATCTATGGCGGGCACCTCCCCCACGAGCCCCTGTACCGGGCGCCGGGCTACGCCCTGCTCCTCGCGGGCGCGCGCGCCGCCGGCGTCCCGGCCTCGGGGCTCTTTGCGGCGGCGCTGCTCATCGGGGCCCTCCTCCACTCGATCGGCGCAGGCCTCGTGGCTTCGATCAGCGACCGCTGGTTCGGGATCGGCGCCGGGGTCCTCGCGGGCATGCTCTTTGCGCTCGACCCCGTCCTCGTCCACTACGCCACGCAGGCCCTCGACTCGACATTCTCCATGACGCTCTTCCTCGCCGGCCTGGCGTTCCTCTCCGCGGCTGTGAAGGTGCCGGGGCGCACGGGGTTCTGGGCGGGTGCGGGGATGTGCTGGGCGGCGGCCACGCTCGTCCGCCCCAACTACCTCCTCGTCTGGCTTGCGCTCCCGGTGCTGGCGCTATTCCAGCCGCTCGCTGCGGCGGCAAGGGTCCGCATGGCCGCCGTCGCGCTCGCGAGCGCGCTGCTGTTTGTCGCGTCCGCGGCCTGGCAAAGGAGCGCCACCGGCACGGCGGCGTTCCTGCCCTGGCAGGGAGCCTACAACCTCTGGGCCTCGAACCGGCCCGGCGCGAACGGAAGGTATTACTCGCAACGGGTCAGCCTGCCGCCCGAGCTCGCGCGCCTCAACCCCGCCCGGGCGGAGTCGATCATCCTCTATAGTAAGGAGACTAACGGCGGACCGACCGACATCGCGTCCATGAACACCCATTGGCGCCAGCGGTTCACGGACGAGGTGAGCGCCCACCCGCTGGCGTGGGCCCGCCTCATGGCGAAGAAGGCGTACGCGCTCCTCAACAACTGGGAGCAGTACAACAACAAAACGTACGCCTTCCACAAGGCGCTCTCGCCATG
>Ga0302326_10022795_pt1 | contig 12786 bp, 8 predicted proteins | sample Palsa_T0_3_FD_202264 | JGI IMG/M metagenome (GOLD analysis project Ga0302326, IMG submission 202264) | Peat permafrost microbial communities from Stordalen Mire near Abisko, Sweden - Palsa_T0_3 | ecosystem: Environmental > Terrestrial > Soil > Palsa > Peat permafrost | place: Sweden: Abisko... | reverse complement strand
ACGACACGATTCAAAAGGCGCTCGAGGTGCATTAGTGCACCGCCGTCGAGATGAGCTCAAGGTTTGCTGTCATCACGACGGCGCTGCACTAGGGCAGCACTCTAACGATCCTACACATCTCCTTGTCGCGCGCCGGGGCGCATGATCTCGTACGCCCATGCCGCGAGCACGACCGACCGCCGCCGTCCTATCCGAGGAGCTCGCCAACACCGATCTTGGCGACGCGAGGTTGGGGCGGCGGCTCGGGCTGCTCGCAGATCGGCTCGCGGAGCGGCCCGGCGAGAGCTTCCCGAAGGTGCTGGATGATGCGGAGCTCGAGGCCGCATACCGCTTCTTCGGCAACGATCAGGTCACACCGGAAGGCATCCTCGCGCCGCACTTCCGGCAGTCGGCACGTCGCGCTGCGGAGCTGCCCCGGATCGTCGTTGCGCACGACACCACGCAATTCGAGTTCGGCGGCCAGACGAAGCGCGAGGGCCTCGGACGCTTGATCAAGCCCTCCGCGCAGGGTTTCTTCGGCCACTTCTCGCTCGCGATGAGTGCCGACGCGGAGCGCCGCCCGCTCGGTCTTCTCGCGCTCGAAACGATCTTCCGGCTTAAGAAGAGCATCGGCCACAAGGCTTGGACGCGCGGCCAGAGCCTCGGCGAGTCTGCTCGCTGGCTTCGTTCGGTGGAAGCTGTCGAAGAACGGCTCGCAGGACGCGTCGCCGCCATCCATGTGATGGACCGGGAAGGCGACCAATACTCCGTGCTCTCTGCGATGGCCGAGACGAAGCGTTCGTATGTGATCCGCTCGTTCCAGGACCGTCGTCTGGCCGGCGAGGACGAGGCTCGCCTTCGCGCGGTCTCGTTGGCAGCCAAGGTCACCCTCCGACGCGAAGTGCCTCTCTCTCCTCGGCCGAAACTCTTCGGGCCGAAGGGCCAGCGCCATCCAGCACGCCGGCACCGGATCGCTCGTCTTTCCTTCGCCGCCGCCTCCGTAGAGTTGAGACGAACCGCTGACGCGCGCGACGCCTGCGTAGCGACGCTGCGCGTGAACGTAATTCACGTCTTCGAATGCAAGCCGCCGAAGGGCGAGCCCGCGGTCGAGTGGTTCCTGCTCACGAACCTGCCGGTCGACACGGCCGACGCGATCGCGTTCGCCGTCGACTGTTACCGGGCGCGCTGGACGATCGAGGAGTTCTTTAAGGCGCTCAAGACGGGCTGCCAGTTCGAAAAACGCCAGCTGGAGAGCGCGCACAGCCTCCTGAACGCGTTGGCGATTTTCGCGCCCGTGGCCTGGCGCCTGCTCCTTCTGCGCCACCTCGCTCGCACGGATTGGAAGGCCCCAGCATCCGCTGCGCTGACCTCGCAGCAGCTCGAAGTCCTTCGCGCCGTCGCGCGCACGCCGCTGCCGAAGCGAGCGACCGCCCGTGACGCGCTGCTGGCGGTCGCCTCGTTAGGAGGGCACCTCAAGAGCAACGGCGACCCGGGCTGGCTCGTCCTTGGGCGCGGGATGCACGACCTGCTGCTGCTCGAGCTCGGATGGCGCGCCCGGGACGTCGCGAGATCCGATCAATCATGAGAGGACTACCTACGTCCTGGCGTCGGGGCGAGGCGCCGGCTTGCCCTGGGCGTACATCTTTTCGATGAGCGGGCCGTACACTTCGAGCACCTTGCGGCGTTTGACCTTCAGGCTCGGCGTCAAGAATCCGCCCTCGACCGTGAAGTCGTGGGCGATGAGCGTGAAGTCCCGGATGCCCTCGTAGCCCTTGAACGCCGCGGCGAACGTCCCGATCTCGCGCTCGAAGAGCCCTCGCACCCGCAGATCGGCGAGCACGGCGTCGTCCGACCCGGGCAAGTGCATCTGGCTCGCCTCGGCCCACTTGCGCACGGCGGGCACGTTCGCGACGATGAGCGCCACGTTGTACGGCTTGTTGTCGCCGTACACCATGACGTTGAGCACGTAGGGGCTCAGCTTGAGCTGTTCCTCGAGGGGCGTCGGGACGACGTACTTGCCGTTCTCGAGTTTGTACTGCTCCTTGATGCGCCCCGTGATGTAGAGAAAGCCCTGCGCGTCGATGAAGCCCCTGTCGCCGGTGCGAAAGCCCCCGTCCTTCGTGATCACGGCGGCGTTCTCGTCAGGTCGTTTGAGGTAGCCCTTCATCACGTTGGGCCCGTAGACGACGATCTCCCCTTCGATGTGGGCGGGCCTGCTGCCCGAAGCCGGCTTGCGCTCGGCCGTTGCCGGGTCGATCTCGACGCGGATCCCGGGAAGGGGCCGCCCGACGCTGCCGATCTTGCGCGCGCCAGGGACGTTCGTCGCGACGACCGGGCTCGTCTCCGTCAGGCCGTACCCCTCGAACACCATGATGCCGAGCGAGTCGATGAACTCGGCCACCTCTGGGGCGAGCGCCGCGCCCCCCGAGATGGCGTATTTGAGCTTGCCGCCGAAGCGCGCGCGGACTTTCGCGAAGACGACGCGATCGACCGTCTTTAGCAAGGCGAGCTCGCCCATGCCCAGCCTCTCGCCGCGGCGCTCCTTCGCCGTCGCCTTGAGCGCCTCGGCCACGAGGAGGCGGATGACCTTCGGCTTCGACGCGATCTGCTCCTGTACGGCCGTGTAGATGCGGTTGAAGATGCGGGGCACGCTGAAGAGGAGCGTCGGCTGCACCTCGGCCAGATTGTCGAGGATCTTGTCGACGCTCTCGCAGATCGCGATCGATGCCCCGCACGACAGGAGCGTGTGAAGCTCGGCCGTCTGCCCGAACACGTGCGCCCACGGCAAAAAAGACAGCGAGCGATCCGCGAGCTCCATCGGGAACACCTCGTGGGCCGCGCTCACGTTCGACGCGATGTTGCCGTGCGTGAGGATGACGCCCTTGGGGTTGCCCGTCGTGCCGCTCGTGTAGATGAGAGCCGCCATGTCGCCCGGCGAGGGGTGGATCGATTCGACGGCGTTGCCCGAGTCGAGCAGCGCGGCGTAGGACGCGACGCGGCCGCCGGTGCCGTTGTCGTGGCCGTTGCCGGGAGAGCGGGCACCGTCGATCACCACGAGCGTCTTCAGCGACGAGACCGAGTCGAGCAGCGGGCGGGCCTTCGCGAGCACCACCTCGTTCGCGACGAAGAGGATCTTGGCCTCGCAGTCGCGCACGATAAAGTCCCATTCCTTGGGACTCTCGGCTTCGTACATCGGGACGAAGGCCGCACCGATGCCGAAGCACGCGTATGCCGCCACCGCCCACTCGACGCGGTTGTTCGACACGATGGCGACCGCATCGCCGCGCACGACGCCGAGCTTGGCCAAGCCGCCGCGCAGCTTGTCGACGTCTTCGCCGAACTGCGCGTACGTCGTCCACGTCCACCGCCCGCCGGCCTTGGTGCCGAACGCATCCCGGTAGCCGAAATCACGTACGGCGTGCTCGAAGAGATCCACGAGGGTCGCAAAGCGCGGCTCGAACGACATGGCAGAGCCGAGTTAATGTCACCGTTGGCGGGCGGCGCAAGGGGCGCCTATGGTCGGCCGGGCTGCGCCGTGAACTTTCGCTTCGTCGTCCACACGTTCGGCTGCCAGATGAACGCGCACGATTCCGACCGCATGGCCGGGGTCCTTCGCGCGGCCGGCGGCGTCGCCGTCGAGACGGAGCAAGACGCGGACCTCGTCGTGTTCAACACGTGCAGCGTTCGTGAGAAGGCCGAACAGAAGCTCCGCAGCGCCGTCGGCAAGCTGGCGCCGCTCAAGCGAGAGCGGCCCGATCTCGTCATCGCCGTCGCCGGGTGCGTCGCGCAGCAGGAGGGCGAGGCGCTGCTCGCGCGCGTGCGCCACATCGATCTGGTCGTCGGGCCCGACAACATCGCCGAGCTGCCCGCGCTCCTCATGGAGCAGATGGCCGGGGCCCCGCCGACGGCCCGCACGGAGTTCGACACGGCCGCCCCCCGCTTCTTGACGTGGACGCCCCCCGAGGACCAAGCGGGCCACGGCGGCCTCCGCACCGCCCGCTCTCCCGTGGTCGGCCTGGTGACGACGATGAAGGGCTGCGACGAACGCTGCAGCTTCTGCGTCGTACCGTACACACGCGGCCCCGAGCGCTATCGTTCCGCGCGCGACATCGTCGAGGAGGTGCGGCGCTTCGTCGACGCCGGCGCGCGCGAAGTCCTGCTGCTCGGCCAGACGGTCGACAGCTTCCGCGACGACGCCCTTCCCCTGCCCGAACACGACGACCTCGGCCCGCGCGGCGCCGACGCCCCGTACGACGGCGACGCGACCCAGTTCCCGCACTTGCTCCGCCTCATCGCGCGCGAGGTCCCGGCGAGCCGAGGCCTCGCGCGCCTTCGCTACACCAGCCCGCACCCCCGCCACGCCACGGCCTCGCTCGCGCGGGTCCACGCGGAGGTCGACGTCCTCGCGCGCCACGTGCACCTGCCCGTCCAGTCGGGCAGCGATCGCGTCCTGCGGCGCATGATCCGGCGGTACACGCGGGCCGAATACGTCGCGCGGGCGGAGCGCCTGATGCGGGCGCGGCCCGGGCTGACGCTCTCGACCGATGTCATCGTCGGGTTCCCCGGCGAGACGGAAGACGACTTCGCGCAGACGCTTTCGCTCGTCCGGGAGGTCGGCTTCGTGTCGCTGTTCGGCTTCAAGTACTCGGCGCGGCCGCATACCCCCGCGCTCAGGCTCGTGGACGACGTGCCCGAGGAGGTGAAGTCCGATCGCCTCGCCCGCCTCTTCGCAGTCGCCGAGGAGATGGGCGCCGCGCACCTTGCCCGCCTGGTCGGGACGGATCAGAAGGTCCTCGTCGAGGGCCCGAGCAAGAGCGAGCGCGGCGACCTGTCGCACGACCGGGTCCAGGGCCGCAGCGAACGAAACGAGATCGTCCACGTCCACGGGCCCGGCGCGGGCAGCCTGGTCGGGCAGGTCGTCGAGGTCACCGTGACCAGGGCCCACCGGCACTCGCTCTCGGCCGAGCTCGTGTCGCCACTGTCCGCGCCCCGCCGGGCCGAGCCGATGCGGCGCCTCCCCGTCTGGTAGCTAAGCTACGACCTTCGGATGCCGCTCTACCAGCTCGGGCAAAAGCGCCCTTCCGTCGGGCGAGACGTGTTCATCGCCGAGGGGGCTCGCGTCATCGGGGACGTCACCCTCGGAGACGGGGCGGGCATCTGGTTCAACGTCGTGCTCCGGGGCGACTACATGCCGATCCGCATCGGCGCGCGCACGAACATCCAGGACAACTCTGTCGTGCACATCACGGCGGGCATGCTGGGCGCCACGGTCGGCGACGACGTCACGGTCGGACACGCGGCCATCATCCACGCCTGCACGGTGGGCAACATGTGCCTCGTCGGGATGGGCAGCGTGGTCCTTGACGGCGCGGTGATCGGCGACGAGTCGTTCATCGCCGCGGGCTCGCTCGTCACGCCCAAGACGATCATCCCGCCGAGGAGCTTCGTCCTGGGCCGGCCCGCCAAGGTCGTCCGCCCGGTCAACGAGCGCGAGCTGCTGTGGATCAAGGGCTCCGCCGAGGGCTACGCGAGCTACGCGCGGGAGTTCATGGCGGGCTGCAAGGCGCTATAGCGAGAGCGACCGTCTCTGACGCTCATCGCTGCAGATATCGAGCGTACCCGGCCGGACATCGCGCTCACCGCTGCGGCCATCCCCCGTACCCGCCGGATGTCTCGTGGCTCGCCGAGGCCAACCCCCGTACCCCGCCGGACGTCGCGCTCACTGCTCACCCCTTCGAGCGAGCGCCTTCGCCTCCCGCGCTCCTCGCTGCAGCCTTCAGGGTCCACCCACGACGTGCAGCTCTATTCGAGCGACCCCCGCGCGAAGCATGCCGAGCTCACGGGCGGCGGCGCGCGACAGGTCGATGATTCGGTCGGCGTGGCCGAAGGGGCCGCGGTCATTGATGCGGACGCGCACGCGCTGTCCCGTGTCGACGCGCAGCACCTCGACCCAGGTCCCCAAGGGGAGAGTGCGATGCGCCGCCGTCATCCTCTCGGGGTCGAACCGTTCGCCGCTCGCGGTGCGACGGCCGGCGAGGGCCGCCCCGTACCAGGACGCGACGCCCGCCTGCGCCTCCGTCCGCGGCGACGCGTTCCGTTCCATGGCGGCGGATTCGTAGGCCGTCTCGGGCGGCGGCATCGGCTCGCCTCGGGTGCACGCCGTAGCTGCAAGGGCGAAAAAACACGCCGCGCGCGGGTAGCCCGCAAGGCAGACCCTGTACACGGTGTAGGTTCGCCGCGGCTGCAAGCGGTCCTATTCTGGACGCGGTCCGCCCTTCGGGCGACAATCCTGCGATGCGGCGAAGATCGATCCCTCGGGGCCCGCGTGCGCGAATGGGCGCCGTGGTCGCGGGGTTCCTGGCGATTGGCTTGGCCTCGGCAGCCGCGTGCAGCACGAGCAGCGCGACCCCGGGCGTCATCGGCGACATGACCGGCGATGGCGGGCTCCCCGGCCCGTACGACGCCACGATGGGCGTCACGCACCGACCCGAGGCCTCCACGCCGCCCGTCGAGGAGGCGGCGGTGGAAGAAGGCGGCATCATCCCGTGCGGCGATGGCGGGCAGCAGATCTGCGCCGCCCTCTGCGTCGACACGAGGACCGATCCGAACAACTGCGGCGGGTGCCAGCAGCATTGCAGCACCGGGCTCACCTGCAGCAACGGCGCCTGCGTGTGCGGCGGCGATCTGAACGCGTGCGGCTCGCAGTGCGTGAACTTCCAGAACGACCCGGACAACTGCGGTTATTGCCAGCATAGCTGTCAGAGCAGCGTGGCTGGCGCCTGCAGCAGCGGCCTTTGCCAGTCGGCCGTCGTCGCGCAAGCGGCGAGCAGTTTTACCGTCGCCGGCATCGACGTCGACTCGACCAACATCTATTGGACGAGCCCCCTCAACGCGAACGACGTTCCGGGCAGCGTCAGCGCGAAAGCGTTCGCCGGGGGTACGACGTTCTCGATCTTGCCCGCGGCCGACTACCCGGCCCACGCCTCGCCGTTCGGCGTCAAGGTCGACCTCTCCCATGTCTTCTGGACCGACGAGACGGGGACCATCTGGGAGGAGCCCATCCCCCTCAACGGCGCGACGTTCGCCTATGTCTGGGGCAATCCCGACGGCGGAGCATCCACCAAGGTCGGGAGCCCCGTCGCTATCGCGCTGGACGTGAACGGCGGACCAAACCTGTACTGGGTCGACACGGGCCTCAACACGGTGAACCAGGCGTCGAAGGACGGCGGACCGATCACCGTGCTCGCGCAAAACCGCGTGGTGCCCCACGCGATCACGACCGATGCCAACTACGTCTACTGGGTCGACCTCGGAGCGAAGACGGGCGCCGACGCGGACGGCACCGTGAACGCCGTCCTCATCGGAGGCGGTCCGACCATCACGCTCGCGACGGGGATCGACGAGCCGGAGGGCATCGCCGTCGACTCGATGAACGTCTACTTTACGTCGGGCGCCAACGCGCACTCCGAGCCACAGGTACCCTCGGTCATGAGCCTTCCGCTCGGGTCGGACGCAGGCACGGCGCCCACGGTGCTCGCGAGCGCCTACGGGTCGGCCCGCGGGATCGCGGTCGACTCGCAATACGTCTACTGGACCAACTACGACGACAACACCGTCGTCAAGACGCCCATCAACGGAATGGGAACGCCCTACACCGTGGCTACCGCCCCGGACTGCAACAACCCCAACGCCATCGTGGTCCTCGACAACAACATCTACTGGGCCAACGAAGGCGACGGCACGATCCGCAAGGTCGCCAAGTAAGCCTCGGCCGCGCGCCCGCGCTCAGTGAGCTTCCGCCCAGCTCCTGCCCCACCCGACGTCGACGACGAGGGGCACCGCGAGCTTCATCGCGCCCGCCATCCGCTGCCGGATCTCTTCCCCCGCCTCCTTCGCCTCCGCCTCGGGCACCTCGAAGACCAGCTCGTCGTGCACCGTCAGGATCATGCTCGCGTTGCGCAAGCTGCCCCGGCGGCCGAGGTCCACCATCGCGAGCTTCAGGATGTCGGCGGCCGTGCCCTGGATCGGCGTGTTGCGCGCGACGCGCTCGGCCTCGAAGCGTAGGCCGCGATTGGCCGAGCGCAGGTTCGGCAAGAAGCGCCGGCGCCCGAGGAGCGTGCGAACGGCCTCCCCGTGCCGCGCGGACTCGAGGATGCCGTCGAGCAGCTTCGCGACCCCGGCGTAACGGGTGAAGTACGCCGCGATGAACTCGGCGGCCTTCTGGCGCGGGATGCCGAGCTGCTTGCCGAGGGCGCTGTCGCCCATGCCATAGATGACGCCGAAGTTGATCGTCTTGGCCGCGCGCCGCTCGTCGGACGTGACCTGGTCGCGGGGCTTGTCGAAGATGAGCGCTGCCGTCCGGGTGTGCACGTCCCCGCCGCTCTGGAAGGCATCGACGAGCTCGGGGTCCTGCGACAGGTGGGCGAGCACGCGCAGCTCGATCTGCGAGTAGTCGGCGCTGAGGATGACGTGCCCCGGCGGCGCGACGAACGCCGCCCGGATCTCGCGGCCGAGCTCCGTGCGCACCGGGATGTTCTGCAGGTTCGGGTCCGCCGACGAGAGGCGCCCGGTCGCGGCGACGGCCTGGTCGAAGCGGGTGTGGATGCGCCCCGTGTCGGGGTGCACGTAGCGCGGCAGCGCGTCGATGTACGTGCCTTTGAGCTTGTCGAGCTCGCGGAACTCGAGGAGCTTGCTCGGCAGCGCGTGCGCGTCGGCGAGTGCCTCGAGCACGTCCGCGTCGGTCGATCGGCCCCCCTTGGGCGTGCGCTTGACGACAGGCAGCTTCAGCTCGTCGAACAGAATCTTCTCGAGCTGATCGCGTGAACGCAGGACGAAGTCGTGCCCCGCGATCCCCTTGCACTCGGACTCCAAGGCTCGAAGGCTCTCCTCGGCGAGTTTGCCCAGCTTGCCGAGGACCTCGATGTCGACGAGCACGCCGCGCATCTCCATGTCGGCGAGCACCCTCTCGAGAGGGATCTCGACATCGCGCATCAACGTCTCGAGCCCCTCGGCGGCCAGCCGCGGCTCGAGGCGCGCCGCGAGGGCGAGCGTCGTCTCCACGTCGCCCGCGCCGAGGGCGGCGGCGCGCTCCACGTCCACTTCGTCGGGCGCAACGGCAACGGCCCGGGACTTCGTGCGCCCGGTCGGTGGCAGCTCCTCGGGGCGAACCAGGGCGACGCCGAGCTCACGGTGCGCGACGTCGCGCAGATCGTTGGGCGCCTCCGGGTCGATCAGGTACGCGGCGACCAGGGTGTCGAACGAGGGACCATCGAGCGACGCGCCGGCCCGGGCGAGCGCGATACCCGCGCGCTTGATGTCGTGGCCGACCTTCGTCACGCGCGCGTCGGCGAGCACCGGGGCGAGCCGAGCGCGGACCGACGACCAGTCGAGCTGCTGCGGGCAGCCCAGGTACCGGTGGCCGATGGGGACATACAGGCCGCGTCCCGGCTCGACGGCCAGGGCGACGCCGATGATCGCGGCGCGCATCGCGTCGTCGCTCGTGCCGCGGATGCCGATGGCAAGGCGGCCGCGGGCCACGGCGGTCTCGAGGGCCCGGTCGAGGGTGGCGAGATCCAGGACGATCTCGATGGAGGTGGGCGCAGGCGTGGGGGCGGGGCCGGGCGTGAGGCCGGGCCTGGGAGCGGGCGCGTGGGCCAGGGCGTCGAGTTGGTCGAGCTGGCGGTGGAATTCGAGCTCGGAGTAGAGGACGCGGAGCTGGGCGACGTCGGCGCCGCCCCAGAGCAAGCGCGCCTTGTTCCACTCGAGGGGCGCGCTCGCGTCCAGGGTGACGAGCTTTTGGGAGACGCGGGCGTCGGCCTCGTGCTCGCGGAGGCTCTCCCGCAGCTTGGGCTTCGCGATGCGGTCGAGGGCCCCGTAGATGCCCTCCAGGGAGGCGAACTGCGTCAAAAGGTCGGCGGCAGTCTTCGGGCCGACCCCGGGGACGCCGGGGACATTGTCGCTCGTGTCGCCCGTCAGAGCGAGGAAGTCGCGCACCGCGCTCGGGGGGACACCGAACTTGGTCTTCACCTCCGCTGGTCCGTACACGCGGTCGCGCATCGAGTCCCACAGCACCACGCGCTCGTCGTCGTCGTGCACGAGCTGCATGAGGTCCTTGTCGGCGCTGACGATGACGACCTTCCACGACTCGCCGAGCGCGCGGCTGGTGACGGCCGCGATGAGATCGTCGGCCTCGAGGCCCTCCTTCTGGAAGCACGCGACGTCCCACGCGCGCACGATCTGCTCGACGCGCGACATCTGCTCGGAGAGATCCGGCGGCGGCGGCGGGCGCGACGCCTTGTAGCGCGCGTCGACGGCGTGACGAAACGTCCGCCCCTTCGAGTCCATGGCCACGGCCAGCATGTGTGGCCGCCGCTCGGCGACGACCTTCTGCAGCATGTTCACGGTCCCGAGCACGGCGTGCGTCGGCTCGCCGCGCGAGTTCGAGAGCGGCGGCAGGGCGTGGTACGCGCGAAATACGTAGCCCGACAGGTCGACCAGATAGAGGACGTCGCCCTCCCCCGCGGGGGGAAGCCGCGCGCCGTCGGAGGCAACCTCGCCGCTGGACGATCGGCCCGAGGTTCGTGACGACGGCTGCGGCGGGGGCGGGGGGGACACGACGGGAGCCTCGCCTCGGTTAGCCCCCCGCGCGGGACTCGTCTACCTTAAGCGGCGGCCTCCCGTTCGATGAGTGAACCGCTCCCCCCCGTCCGCGGTCTCGTCGCCGCCAAGTACGAGGTCGTCCGGCTCATCGGACGCGGCGGGATGGGATCTGTCTGGGAGGGCCGGCACCAGAGCCTGGGCGCTCGCGTCGCGATCAAGTTCATCGACGCCGAGCACGCCGAGAGCGACGAGGCGCGCGCCCGGTTCGTGACGGAGGCGCGCGCCGCCGCCACCATCCAGAGCAAACACGCGATCCAGATCTTCGACCACGGCCTGACCGACGACGGCCGCCCGTACATCGTCATGGAGCTGCTGACGGGCGAGGCCCTCGACAAGCGCATCGAGCGGCTCGGGGCGATCTCGCTCGTCGAGACGGCGCGCATCGTCCAGCAGGTTTGCCGCGCGCTGCAGCGCGCGCACGACGCCGGGATCATCCACCGCGATCTGAAGCCCGAGAACGTGTTCCTCGTCCGCGCTCCCGACGACGACGACGAGATCGCGAAGGTCCTCGACTTCGGCATCGCCAAGATTAAGCCCCCTCCTGGCGCCGAAGGCCTGACGAGCAGCACACGGACGGGCGCCGTGCTCGGGACGCCGTACTACATGTCCCCGGAGCAAGCGCGCGGCCTGCGAGAACTCGACCACCGCACGGACCTCTGGTCGCTCGGCGTCATCGCCTACAAGTGCGTCACCGGGGTCCTGCCGTTCGACGGCGAAAGCGTCGGCGATCTCCTGGTGAAGATCTGCACGGCGCCCCTTCCCAAAGCATCGGCGCTCGTCCCGGGCCTGCCGCCCGCCTTCGACGCATGGTTTTCACGCGCACTCGAGCGGGAGATCCCTCGACGCTTCGGGAGCGCGTCGGAGCTCGCCTCGGCCCTCGCCGCCGCCGCCGGCCTGCCTTCGGCGCGCGGCTCCAGCGTGACCCCGATGGGCGACGGCCAGCCCACGAGCGTGCCCGCCCGCGCGATGGCCCCCACCCTCCCCGGTGCCGCCGTGACGTCCGCACCCATCACCGCCTCGGCGACTACCCGCCGCCCATCCCGCGGCGCCCTCGCCGCGGTCGCCGCCGCAGCCTTGGTGGGCGGCGCGCTGGGCGTGGCGGGCGTCGTAAGGCTCGCAGGCACCGCAAAGCCCCCCCTCCCGCCAATCGCGGCCACTGTTCCCCCGGCCGCGGACCCCGCCGCCGCCCTCGCGATCCCACTGGAACACGCATCCGCCACGGCTCCCGCGTCCGCGCCTGCCCCCGAGCGCGCGCCCGCGCTTGCGCCTGCGCCTGCGCCTGCGCCCGAGCGCGCGCCCGCGCCCGCGCACGCGCCTGCGCCCGCGTCCGCGTCCGCGCCCACGCTCGCCCCCGCATCCGCGCTCGCCCCCATCCCCCGCCCCCCCGCTCACCCCCCGCCCCCCAAATCATCATCATCCGCCCCTCACCCCACCGTGCGCCCCGCCATCCCCTCCGCCGATCCGGGCTACTAGCTTGCGCCCCCGCCTTCCCTCCCTTCTCACGATCCTCGCCGTCGTTTCTGCCATCGCCTGGGGGTATCCGGCTCGCGCTCAAGTCTCGGACGCCGAGCGCGTCGCCGCACGCGAGCTCTTTCACTCCGGCGACGAACTCCAGCGCGCCGGTCGGTTCGCCGAGGCGCTCGACAAGTTCCAGCGCGCCCAGCAAGTCTTCCGCGCCCCCACCAACGTCCTGCGGATCGCCGAGTGCGATGCGGCCCTAGGGCGCCTCGTCGAGTCGGCCGAAGCGTACCGGGAGGTCGTCCGCACCCCCCTGCCTCCGGACGCGCCGCCCGCCTTTCAGTCGGCCATCGAGCAAGCCCGCGCAGAGCTCGCGCAGGTCGAACCGCGCGTACCTCGGATCATCGTCCTGGTGCAGCCCGCGAACGCGCCGAACCCACAGCTCCAGATCGATGGTCAGACAGTCTCCGTGGCTCTCCTCGGCGAACCGCTCCCACTCGATCCCGGCCCCCACAAGATCGGCGTCCGCGCCGCGGGCTACGCGAGCGCAGAGGAACAAATCCCCCTCGCCGAACACGAAACAAAGACCGTCACCCTCACCCTGACCCCGAAACCAGCCCCCGCCCCCCCCCCCCCCCCCCGGGGCCCCCCCCCCCCCCCGCCCCCCCCCCCCCCCCCCCCCGGGGGCGG
>Ga0302326_10022793_pt1 | contig 12787 bp, 8 predicted proteins | sample Palsa_T0_3_FD_202264 | JGI IMG/M metagenome (GOLD analysis project Ga0302326, IMG submission 202264) | Peat permafrost microbial communities from Stordalen Mire near Abisko, Sweden - Palsa_T0_3 | ecosystem: Environmental > Terrestrial > Soil > Palsa > Peat permafrost | place: Sweden: Abisko... | reverse complement strand
CTGTGTTATCCAATATCGCAACTCATCCCATTAACCGCATTCACGAACTGCTACCACATAACTGGCAACCTCCAGTATAATTTTTTTTGCAATATCTTAGATAGGGAGTTCACCGAAGGGATACCAATCCTCTATATACTATTTTTCCCATATAATCTCCTCTGATCCTTTTTTGTTGAAGTATATCATAAGTATAAACCCGATGTTCTAGTGAGACTAAATCCGTAGAAACAAATGTATATCATAGGATTGATTCTAGCGGGTTTCAGAGGAATAGTCTCATATAAGTGACAAGAATGACGATCTGGTATTAAATTGCCTTCCATCCTTATTCATCATCATATGAAATGGGCTCAGCAATTTCGGGCATTGGAGTCTTTGCGTGTCTATAAACAAGGTGTCCTTTTACCCAATGTTCAAGTTTGAAGTTGAGCGGCTCCAACAAAGCTGCTAAAATTACAAGAAACAGCATTTCCCATATCGGGTTTTCATTTGTCAATTGACTGACATACGGGTAAACCAAATCCGTAATGAATTCAAAAAAAAGAAGAAGACTCAAAACGCCAAGAAATTCAACGATACGAGGTTTGACTTTAGTGCGGCTGAGAAAAAGTACGCTTAGAAAGAAAATGGGAATGAATACACCAATAGCCAGTAATTGTAGGTTTCTGACATGGTTCTCGTCTGCCTCCTTCCTTTGAGCGGCGATTTCTTGCTGGCGCACAGTTTCATTAAAACTTAGGGTTTGTATTTTCCTTATTTTCTCCTGGCTAAAGATGCTGTCCTTTGCTGCAACTACACCCGATAAATAAAAATAAGCGCTGTCCACTGCCTGATGCTGTTTATAATAATCTGCGAGGAACGAACTTGCATCCAGAAGTTCGACGGCTAATTTATTTTTCTGTGCAGTTATATAAGAGAGCTTTGCATAATTGAGACAGGAATCCTCCTTATCTTGATACTTGAAGATTTTTGCCATGTTGAGATAGGTCGGACTAATATCACTCTCTCCATTGGTTTGCCCAATGTAAGGAAGGCTCAACCTGTATTTTTCCAATGCTAATGGATATTCTTTCTTTTTTGAATAGATAGTTCCGAGATTATCTAATGCTGTTCCGATTAAATCACCATACCCGCTCCTGATGATAAGACCGTAACCCTTTTGAGCATAAAACATTGCGGAATCCAATTGGTTTAGTTTCGCATAACCTTCCCCAATGGCTATTAAGGAATACATAACATGGTATTCATTGTGAACAGCGATCGCCGCTTCCATTTCCTTAAAGCTATATTCTAATGATTTCTTTACATCGCCCTGTTGTTCATAAACACCACTGATAAAGGCTAAAACACGCGCATTGTTTTTTTCTCTGGAGTCCTCCGATTTTTTCAATGCCTGCAGTAGTATTTCAAGGGCCTTTGCATCGTCCCCCATTACTGAATACAAATTGCCTATTGATCCCAGGCCTACTATTTCTCCTTTGTCAAAATCTATCTTCTTTGCCAATTCTAATCCCTGGCGGGCCAGTAACATGGCCGAATCTGGTTTGGTGTATGCATATTCATAGGATAACCATTGAAAGAGCATACTTCTGGCACTATCCTGCTTTTCGGTCTGCAATAATCGTTTCAGACTGTCAATTACCTGAGTTTGTGAATAGGCATTCCTAACCTGAATAAGCCCAACAAGTAGGATAATACAAATATTTTTTTTCATGACATTATATTGAGACGGTGATGTTATTGATTAAGAAGAATACTGAATGTGCTTCATTCTGTACTTAAAAATACAATTATTCTTATCCGGGAGGTCCTTGCATAATTGCATATCGTACTAGGTCTCAAATACGAACGAGTCCGCTAAAACAAAATATATAGAATAGCGTGTAATAGCCAATACTGGGGCTACCTGGTGTAAAGGTAACGGTCCTAATTTCACTTTTAGAATAGATAAAAGTGCAAATAAAGTCAATTATGTACTTCCCAAAATAAGTGCTGTAAATCAATTTACAGGCAAAAAGTGGATAAAATTAGTTTGGATAGATTAATTGTGATAAGCTTTTTGCAAATGGATTTATTGATCTTAACCTAGTCGTACTTTACTTACCGATACAGAAAATGCCGATGTTTGATTTGGAATTACTTACGTGGTTGAAGTTACAGTGAAGCATCAGCAAAAGTTTTGAGAAGACGAATTTTGATAATTTACATAAATTGACTTCACTTGAATTTCCTTAGCCGAATACAATAAAATTTCTATAAATGAAATTAATTGATAGACAGATAGCCTCTTACTTCCCGATACAAAACTAAAACCTCTTTGAATTTCTGTCAGTTATGTTACCGGAGGTAAAGAGTAGGTGCAGGATTTTTAAGAAAATCGCATTCTTGTGTGGGCCATTTTGGACCCATATATAAGTGAAGCAACATTCCAGCGTACTTTTGCGACATTAATTTGGGGTGATTGTCTTAACTACCAAATCTAAATTGCCGTGTTACAAAATTTCTTCAAAACAGTCTTAAGGACTTTCCTGCGAAGCGGAGGTTTTTCCGTTATTAATATTGTTGGCCTGGCAATAGGAATGGCAGGTGCCATAATCATTTTATTGTGGATACAAAATGAAATGAGTTACGACCAGTTCCATCAAAACAAAAGCCGGATTTATGAAGCATGGAACCGGGTCTCTTTCAATGGCCAGGTTTTGACTTGGGATGCCACGCCGAAAGTTCTTGCAGGCACACTTGAAAGGGATCTGCCGGAAGTAGAACAGGCTACGAGGGTAAACTGGCCAAACCGCTGGGTATTTACTAAGGATGCCAAAGAGTTTTTTGCCCAGGGTACTCAGGTTGACTCCAATTTTTTGCAAGTGTTTAGCTTCCCCCTGACAGAGGGCAATCCACAGACAGCTCTTAAAGAAATAAATTCGATTGTACTTACTGAAAAACTGGCCGTCAGGCTTTTTGGAAAAGAGGAAGCGGTTGGAAAAACACTAAGGATTATTAACCAGGGAAACTTCACGGTAACAGGGATTCTAAGAGACCTGCCCAATAACACAATTTTCGATTTTGAATATTTAATGCCTTGGCGTAAAGAGGGAAATGATGATGACGCCTGGGGCAGTAACAATACCCACACTTATGTCTTGTTAAAACCCGATGCCAGCATTGCATCAGCGCAATCGAAAATAAAGGTGGTCAAGCAGCATTACGATGAAGATGCAAAAAAAATTGGTTGGCAGATGTTTCTGTACCCCATTAGCAGGTGGCGGCTCTATTCTCGGTTCCAGGATGGATACGAAACGGGCGGAGGCCGTATCACCATGGTAAAATTATTCGGCACCATCGCTGCGTTCATTTTGCTGATCGCATGCATCAATTTTATGAACCTGAGCACCGCAAAAAGCGAGAAAAGGGCAAAGGAAGTCGGTATTCGTAAAGTAGTCGGTGCGCAAAAGGCTTCGCTGATCGCTCAGTTCATCGGTGAATCTATTTTGTTTGCATTCGTTGCCGGCGTTATCGCCCTCATTATAGTGCAGGTTAGCCTACCCTCATTCAACCGGCTTACTGAAAAAAATATATTAATACCTTACGACACATTGGATTTCTGGCTTTGCGCCGGTGGATTCGTGGCATTTACGGGTTTTTTAGCAGGAAGCTATCCCGCTTTCTTTCTGTCCTCTTTTCAGCCAGTGAAAGTGTTGAAGGGTACGTTTAAAAAAGCAAATGCCTTGGTGACGCCGAGAAAAGTACTGGTAGTATTTCAATTCACCATTGCTATTATACTGATCGTATGCACCGTCTTGGTAAAAGATCAAATTGATTTTGCTAAAGACAGACAACCCGGATATAGTAAGAATAACCTGATCTATAGTTATCTTTCAGACGAGATTTCAAAATATTACCTATCGGTTAAACATGATCTTTTGAGTTCTGGCACGGCTAGTTCTGTTGCCCGGACCAGCGCACCTCTAACCCAGGACTGGAACGGTAGCTGGGGCCAAACATGGGAAGGCAAAGATCCAAATGATAAAACGGACTTCAGCATATATGCCGAAGATGGTGGTCTTGGCAAGACTGCAGGCTTAACATTTGTTACGGGACGCGATATTGACATGGAAAAATATCCCGCTGATTCCCTGGGAATAATTTTGAATGAATCTGCACTAAAGGTAATGAAGTTCAAAAATCCGATCGGTCAAATCATTGGGGCTAATGGACAGCATTGGCATGTCATCGGGGTAATAGGTGATTTCATTCTATCCTCGCCCTATGAACCAATAAAACCTATGTTGATCTTTGGTCCCAGGATGGGGCTATCAGTGATGCATATTAAGCTGAATGATAAGAACCCAACTTCACAAAATCTGAAAGCTGTTGAAGCTATTTTTAAAAGATACAGCCCGGAATACCTGTTTGTAAATAATTTTGTGGACAAGGAATATGCTTCAAAATTTGCAGATGAAGAACGAATGGGGACTTTAGCAGCGTTATTTGCATTCATGACCGTTTTTATTTCGTGCTTAGGCCTTTTTGGCGTTGCTAATTATGTGGCAGAAGCGAGGATCAAGGAAATTGGTGTGCGTAAAGTACTTGGCGCTTCCGTGATCAGTATCAGTACATTATTATCAGGAGATTTCATGAAACTAGTTTTCATTTCCATCTTCATCGCTTCTCCCATAAGCTGGCTTGTCATGTACAAATGGCTTGAAAGTTACACATACAGGGTCAATATTAGTTGGCACGTGTTTGCTGGGTCTGGGATTCTGGCCATACTCATCGCATTGCTAACTGTAAGTTCCCAGGCTGTCAAAGCGGCGGTTGCAAACCCGCTGAATAGCCTTCGCTCAACGCGAGATTAAGCCAAATAAACTGATGTAAACATAAGTATGCTTATTTTTCCGATACAGAAAATACCTTGGGTAGATTCCAATGAATTTGTAGGGAATTGCTGACGGAATAGTAATGAAATTCAAGTGGTAATTGTTTTGATCCAGGAATATCCCTTACTATCGATGTTAAACTCTTTCTTAATGACTGCTGAACTGGGCGTGTGATGCTCAAGAATTGTTCACCTTTAGTTAGCTCTTCTATACTATCCAGATAAGCCTTATGCTCACAATGTCTTTCCCAAACCCAAAATGCAGTAACCTAATTAGTAAGAAGAATGAGGCTACCAAAGAGAGTTGCTAATAATTTATTCCTCTTGCGATTGAGTATCATTTGAAATGCTCTCAACCATCACCGGTATTGGGATGTGAACAGGCTTATGAACAAGATGTCTTTTCACCCAATGTTCAAGTTTGAAGTTAAGAGGCTCCAGCAATGCTGCCAAAATTACAAGAAACAGCATTTCCCATATCGGGTTTTCATTTGTCAATTGACTGACATAAGGGTAAACCAAATCCGTAATGAATTCAAAAAAAAGAAGCAAACTCAAAAGACCAAGAAATTCCACGATACGAGGTTTGACTTTAGTACGGCTGAGAAAAAGCACGCATAGAAAGAAAATGGGAATAAAAACGCCAATAGCCAACAATTGTAGATTCCTGACATGGTTCTCTTCCTCCGACTTTTTTTGAGCTGCGATTTCTTGTTGACGAATGGTCTCGTCAAATGTCAGATTCTCAATTGTTTTCATTCTTTCCTGATTGGATATACTATCTTTCAATGCAATTGTAAGCTTTAGGTATCTGAACGCGCTGTCTGTATTATGGTTCCCCTCATAGAAGGAAGCTAGGAAATCACTTGCTGAAAGTTGTCTTTGAGTAAAATGACCGGTTACAGCCAAGGCCAGGGATTGTTTTGCATAGCCTAGTGCCGAATCAGCGCGATTCATTCTCTGAAAAATGCCTGCCATATAGAGTGTCATTTCGCAAAGAGCTTCGCTAACATTTGAAACTAATATCTTAGGCATCGCGAGTCTATAATATTCCAGCGCAACCTTGTCCATTCTCAATTTAATATATCCTGCAGCCAGGTTCACTTGTGTGAAGGCAATGTCTCTGTACGCCTTGATCTTAATCGCAGTTTCATTTGACCGATTGAGATAATATAGCGCCGAATCCAATTCACCCATATCTTCATATGTGCTACCTAAAGTGCCCAAAATATTAACCGCCATAAAATCATCTTTAGTATTTTGAGCTATCTGTAATGATTTCAATCCATATTCAACGGCATTTTTATACTCCTTTTCAATCGAATAAAAAGTCGCAAGCTCACTCCACGCAATCATAATACCTCTCTGATTTTTAATCTCCTCATTAATTTTCAGATATTTAAGTAGTGCATCTAATGCCGCAGGATAATTTCCAGTTTGGTAAAGGCCTTTCCCCATCATGAGTAAATTGAGGGATTCCCCTTTTTTATAATGAAGCTCCTGGGCCAGCTTGATACCCTTATAACCAAAATAATATGTTGAGTCAGGATAATTATAAAAATACTTGTATGCTAAAATGCCAAGATTTAGAACGCGGTTCGTATCCTCCTTGCCCCGGGCGATTAATTGCCTTAAGCTGTCAATATCGGGTTGTGCAAAGCTCTGTAGAAAGCTAACTACAAAAATAGCAGCAATAGATAGTATTCTCATGGTTAAAAATTGATAAATAAATTTAACATTAACCTATAGTATTTTAATTATAATTTCTTTGCAAACTTTTGAAAAAACCATATCCTGAATATCCATTCTATCTCAATCATTTGCAATTATCACAATTAGTACTGTCCATTTAATCAAACTATCTTTTGAAATCGAAATGCTTTTGGTAAAACTCATCACATTGCTAACTGTATGTTCCCTGGCTGTCAAAACGGCGGTTGCAAACCCGCTGAATAGCCTTCGCCCAACGCGAGGTTAAGCCAAATAAACTGATGTAAACTTAAGTATGCTTATTTTCCTAACACAGAAAATACTTTGAGTCGATTTCTGATTCTATGAAAAATTATCTCATCCTTTCTTCTTATAAAATAATAAAGTCTGCGCGATTCTTGAAAGCGAAAAGATGACCCTCTTAAAGCTTCCCGATAATGAAACATTGATTTGGCGATTGTTTGCAAACGACCCGTATTTTTCCTGGAAAAGGATTTACTGGATTAGCAATAAATATGTAAAATAATGTCGATTTTATCGGATTTTTTCCGATAAATCATGCTATTTTTAACATATTTATGTAAAATAAAGCTCCAAATATCGGATTTTTTCCGATAAATTATGCATAATTTTGCATAAATGAAGTTTGAAGATCAGATACGGGAATTTGAAGGCCAACCATTAAACCGGCAGATCCTGATGGGAATGCTAAGGGATTATAAGAGGCCTTATGATAAGATCAATGAACTGGTCAAGCAAGAAGTGCTAATTCGGGTAAAGAAGGGCCTTTTTGTTCCCGGTCCCGCACTGCATTTGGTTTCGCCAGAGTCGTTCTTATTGGCAAATCACTTGAACGGGCCAAGTTATATCTCCATGGAGACTGCCTTGTCACACTGGGGACTGATTCCGGAAAAGGTATTTGAAGTCACTTCTGCAACAGTAGATCGTTCAGAAACTTACGATACCTCTACAGGACGATTCAGTTACATCCATCTACCAATTCCTTACTATTCTTTTGGTCAACAACAGATAACATTAGCTCAAAACCAGGTAGCCCTCATTGCAACGGCAGAAAAGGCATTATGCGACAAGATCGTGACGACTTCCGGACTATTATTTCGTAGCGTCATCCAACTCAAGGAATGGTTATTAGAAGATATGCGGATGGAAAAAGATGTCTTGCGTCGCTTGCAGCCACGTTTGATCCGGAACTGGATAAGTGAGTCTCCTAAGAAGCAGACGCTTCAACTCCTCGTTAAAATCCTCGAAGACCTATGATTAAAGAATGGCTGGACGAATACAAACCAAAGAATACATTACAAGCTGAGCAAGCACTGCGGGAAATCATACAAGAAATCGCCCTGGCTGGCTTACAGCGCAGTAGGTTTTTTGAAAAGGCCGCATTTTACGGTGGCACTGCACTCAGGATATTTTACAATCTCCCGCGGTTTTCGGAAGACCTTGACTTTTCCCTATTGACACCAGATCCAGACTTTTCTTTGCAGCCGTATCTGGATGGAATGACAAAAGAATTCGAAGCGCTTGGAATAGAAATAACCGTCGCCGAAAAAAACAAGACTTCCAAGACAAGCGTAGATTCAGCTTTCCTGAAAGCCGGAACAAGCTGGAAGGAGCTCATTTTAAAGGATATCATTCCACAGGAAAGAATTGGTATGCGGCCAGACATAAAGATCAAGATGGAAGTTGATACGGAACCTCCGCTTGGCTTTGCAACCGAAGAAAAATTGTTGTTGAAGCCTTATTCATTATATGTCAAGTGCTTTGGTCTACCGGATTTATTCGCGGGAAAAATGCATGCTTTACTATTCCGGAAGTGGAAATACCGCGTAAAAGGAAGAGACTGGTACGATCTGGAATGGTACATTCAGAAAGGAATACCGCTTAATCTAACCCATCTGCAGATTAGGGCTGAAGAAAGTGGCAACTGGAAGGAAGGCATACTGGGAAGAGATCAGCTACTAAAACTTTTGGAGAACAAAATCAATTCCGTATCGTTCAATAACATTCGTGAAGACATCGTAAAATTTATCCCTGACGCCAAGGTTCTTGATATTTGGTCAAAGGATTATTTCAATGACTTAGTAAAAAATATTAAAACAATAGATTGAAACCTGATTGCTCAAAACGCAAACTGTCTATTAAGAAACGCCCTTTTCATTATGGATGAGCACCGGAATATTATTTTATTTCAATCTTAAATGATTGTCATTTTCAACTATTATGGTAGTTCATATATATTCTTACACTCATAGAATCCGGCGTTCAAGTAATACAAGCATTAATTATAGGGCTATTAAGTTTTCAAACCATAACACAAGAAGTTTAATATAAAAAGGTCACGATGCAGAAAATGAAAAATATTGATCATATTGGGTCGTAAAGGAATTAGTTGTAATAATCACCATTTGACCTTACATTAATTCGTTTCAGACACGAATTAATCTGACAAATAACGAAAGGAAATAACTACTTAAATCTGTGGAAATTTAATTATTCGGCTTTTAAACTCTTCACAGGGTTTGTCAGCGCAGCCTTGATAGCCTGAAAACTTATAGTCAGTAAAGTGATAAGAATAATTGAAAAGCCTGCCACCACGAATATATCTGAACCTAAATCAATGCGATAGGCAAAACCATTTAACCATTGGCCCGCCATCCACCACGCAAAAGGAAAGGCTAGAAAAATAGCCATCAGCGCCAATTTCAGGTAATCCTTTGATAACAGGAAGACTACTGAATGTGCTGATGCCCCGAGCACTTTCCGAATGCCGATCTCCTTTTTCCTCCTTTCTGCTGTAAATGCTGTAAGACCAAACAGACCCAGGCAAGATATAAGGATGGCGAGTCCGGCAAAATAACGCGATAGCGTAGATACGCGCTCTTCTGCGACGTATTGGTTCTGATAGTTTGCATCCAGGAAGCTATATTCAAAAGAAAAACCGGGATTGAATTGCCGATATAACTGCTGCAGCCGGTCGATAACCATCCGATCTTGTCCGGCTTGAATTTTAGCCATAAAAAGCCAGGTATCATCTGGAGCCAGGTAGAAGAGCAGGGGCTTTATATTTTCGTGGAGGGATTGAAAATGAAAATCCTTGGCTATTCCTATGATTTCCATTTCTTGCCCTACGAACTTTACCTTTTTCCCGACAGGATCCTTGAGTCCCATGAATTGGATAGCGTCTTCGTTGAAGATGATTTTTGTACTATCAGTCAGGGAAGCTGCCACCGCAAAGTCCACACATGAACAGGTGATCCTTGAACTGTTGAAAAAAGAACAGGAGTTTAGGGCGGTCAATCGCAAGAAAGTACAGATGCGTAATGCCAGCTTTCCCCAGCTTAAGTATCTGCAAGACCTTAATAGGCCTGAACTTCCGGAAGACGCCATCGCCAAATTGCCGGTGTTGGAAACACTTGACTTTATTAAAGCTGGATCTAACGTGATCTTAGGAGGCAGCCCTGGAACTGGAAAAACACATTTAGCCATTGGGCTGGGCATAAAAGCCTGCGATCAGGGTCATACCGTTTTGTTCACTACAGTGTCCAGGCTGCTCACGCAAATCCGGGAATGCCACTCTGGACGTACTTTGCGTGGCTTGGAAAAAAAGTTCGAAAAATATGATCTAGTCATTTGCGATGAACTCGGTTATATCTCCTTCGATAAGCAAGGTGCAGAGATGCTCTTTGGTCACCTGTCTCTCAGGACAGGCATCAAATCAACAATCATCACCTCCAACAAGTCTTTTGAAAAATGGGATGATATCTTTGGAAAGGATGCTGTTTTAACAGCCGCATTGCCGGACAGGCTAACGCATAAGGCTTACCTGGTCAACATGAACGGGAAGTCATACCGGATGAAAGAAACAAAGAAACTACTTAGTGCCCAAAAGAGTAAAGCAGCTTAAATAATAATGGTCAATGCTCAGATAACCAGAAATATTCCTGGCGAGTTGCTCCTCAGCAGAGCCCGCTTCCGCTTCTTTCTGGTTCATCAAAGATATCATGATCAAAAACGAAAATCTAATAATCCCGTACAATTATTAACGTAAATCTATAAACGCAAATTCCAAAAAAATGGAAAAGAAAAAAAGAACCAAAAAAAGAAAGAAATACAAAGGAATGGGCTACGCCCATAGTCTTATGATTAGGTTTACTTCAGGCATCCTTATCCAAGCATAAATTAATGAGAAAAAGAATACAAATACAACTACATTTACAGCCTGCTAGGTGCTGTAGTATTCAACCATATACCTGCTGCATAATTGAACCATTACTTACACGACTCCGCAATTCTCAGAATCTTTTCATATTGCGTACGCTCCCTTAGCATTTGTTCACGGTCCGAAAAAGCATAATCCTGCCAGGAAATATCATCTTTCTGTTTATAGTTTGTCAATACCAAAGACTTAAATATTTTAAACAAACGCATAAATATTTCCGTTTCAAATCTGAAATGAATATCATTTTTTGCCATCAGACCCAATGTAATGATAAACTCATTAACGCATTCTGCTATTCTTCTGTCCTGTATCGCAAGAAAATAATTAAACAGCATTTCTGTGATATTTAACTCTTCTTCTTTAAGATGCATGTTTCTGTCAGCCCAGTTCAGTTTAAGTCCTGATATGAGCCTAAGCTCTAATTTCTTGTCATTCTCTAGATCATGTGCATGTTCGTAGAATTTTTCGGTATCCAAAATAGTGTTCCAAAAAAACATGCCATTGGTTCCGATATTCAATGCAGCTACAAATAATTTACTAATTAAAAAACCCTGTGACCAAAGTTCATTTACGGAAATGTTGCTGCCTAATGTCAAATCTATTAACAGAGTATGCTGGTCAGATCTCGTTAATTGTATCAGTTTATTCCTCTTATTAAATATTTGAAGGGATTTAGGTCTTATTGCATGTGAAGAAGATGATATTTTTATACGTATTTTCCATTTCTTCGTAATTTTTTTCTGGCTCTTCGGAATTATTCTATCCAACTCTTTTTTAGTAATTTCTTCGTTTTCCTTTTCTTGTTCCAGAAAATATTTTTGAAGCCAATCTACCCAATCAAATATGTTTCCAAGTTCAATCAGTTTTTCCTGTGAAATTTTGCCAAATATAAAATTACGTATTTCCGGTTCATTCGAAATTTCCATGAACCATACCATACTCTCCGATAGAGTTGCGTCAGGATTTACGTCGCCATGTACTTCTTCCAGGTTCAGTCTGGAGGCAGCAAACTTACTAAGCGATTCAATCTCCTCATCAGGTACTTTTTCTGAAGAAGGTATGGTGTCATTGAATTCTGTATATAGAGCTCCTACTCTCCTCGCGTGAAGCAACGAAGCCATTCCCCTATTCAATTCAATTTGGTCGCCTGTAATTATTTCCTTAGAAATTGATGGTGCCCAAATTGCATAAAATAATTTTTTAACATGATCGTCCATTGGAATGTTCGTCAATGGGCGATCCCAGGTTTCCTGTCTGGTCATTAAATAATATGCAATAAATATTTTCCCGATTTCCTCTAGCGCGTGTACATAGAGGTGATAGCATAAATGATTTACCCCTTTACCAATGAATAAATCTGCCGCCCGAACGGAATCTCGTGCATTTTTAAGGCACAATGCCCGATATAAATTGAATTTTATTATCTGTTCGTCTGCCATAATAATTTGTCTATTCGTCAAAACTTTAACCCTTCTTGCCGGTTTGTTACAGAAACTAATGCTCTTCAAAGCTTGTTATTCTAACCAAACAAATGTCATATTTTCTGTTGCTATTAGCTGGTTTGACTCCCATTTGTTAATTCATATTTTATATATTATTGATAATCAAGATTTTATATTATAATGATATGGCTTACATTAATTTATAATTATTATACAGCATTTATTTATAATAATTATGCATCTTTATATTATAATATTAATACAACATTATATTATAATTACAATACAACATATTATTATAAATACAGAACAAGCTTAATTAAAACAAATGGCAACCCCATCAGAGAGATTGGCAGATTCACTGGAAGAACTAAGAAAACTTCAGGAAAAAAGAGAAACAGCTATTAAAGCAGAGGAATTATCCAGAACTCACCGCGAAAGGCTGGTCGAAAATGGCTTCCTGAAAGAAGTCATCAGGGGCTGGTATATGATCAGTCGGCCAGATGAAAGAAAAGG
>Ga0302326_10022792_pt1 | contig 12788 bp, 11 predicted proteins | sample Palsa_T0_3_FD_202264 | JGI IMG/M metagenome (GOLD analysis project Ga0302326, IMG submission 202264) | Peat permafrost microbial communities from Stordalen Mire near Abisko, Sweden - Palsa_T0_3 | ecosystem: Environmental > Terrestrial > Soil > Palsa > Peat permafrost | place: Sweden: Abisko... | reverse complement strand
CTGTGTGCGCCCGTATGACCCGAGCCCGGGCCATCATGAAGCGGGGGCAAATGGTGGAGGCCATTTTCCAGGATGGCAGCATGATCATTTCGCTCAAAGTGGAAACCCTCGAAGAAGGCGCGCAAGGGCAAACGGTGCGCGTCCGCAATCCCAAGACCAAACGTGAACTTTATGGAAAAATTCAAACTGAAGACCTCGTGCTTATCACTTTGTGACGCCACCAACCTGGCGATCGTGTTATTTGTTTTGCAACTGACCACCTTGGCTGCTGACTCCCTTTGGAAGGAAGACGCCGCGCCTATCTCCATGTTCGCCGATAAAAAGGCGCATCGGGTGGGCGACATTGTGACGGTGATCATTGCGGAAAATAATGGCACGTCCCGCAATAACAACACCACGACCTCCCGCACCTCCGGGATCGATAGCAGTATTGCGAGCATCTTCTACCCGCCTTCGGTCAGCGGATTGTTGACGAAGCAGGGCCAGTTGCCGGCCATAAGCATGACCGGGAAAAATACTTTTAACGGCGGAGGCCAGATTGCCAATCAGGAAACCATCAACGCGCAAATCGCGGTCAAGGTGATCGATGTCCTGCCCAATGGCAACCTGGTGGTGGAAGGACGTCGCCGGACGGCCTTCTCCGGTGAGAAGCAGGACGCGGTTTTGCGCGGCACGGTGCGATCCGACGATGTGTCTTCGGCCAATACGGTTTACAGTTACAACATTGCCGACGCCTCCATCCAATACATATCGCATGGCGCTCTGACCGACAGCCAGAACAAGGGGTGGTTTACGAAAGTTTGGGACAAGGTTTCCCCGTTCTGAGGCCTGATATGCGTCGAGCACTTTTATTCCTGATTCTGATCCTCTTGACAGCCGTCGCCCGTTCCTCGTGGGCCGACGGCTCCCGCCTTAAAGACCTCGCCATCGTGGCTGGCGCGGAGGACAATCAACTGGCCGGTTACGGCCTGGTGGTGGGTCTGGCTGGCGACGGCGACAAAAACCCCGTCGATACGCTGCAAACCATCGTCAACTTGTTGCAACGCTTTGGGCTGACCATCCCGGCTTCAACTCTCTCGGCCAAAAACGTGGCCATCGTCATGGTGACAGCGGATATTCCCGCCTTTGTCAAACCTGGCTCGAGACTGGATGTGGTCGTGGCCTCCATGGGCGATGCCAAGAGTCTGCAAGGAGGCGTTTTGATTCAAACCCCGTTGATCGGGGCTGACAACATGGTTTATGCCGTGGCCCAAGGCGCTCTTTCCATCGGCGGCTTGTCCGCCAGCGGCGGCGGCGACAGTGGAGGCGCCAGTGTGCAGAAGAATCACCCAACCGTTGGCACCATCATTAATGGCGCTTTGGTCACCCGTGCCATTCCGGCCACCATCGTGAGTGACAACCATTTGGAATTGCTTCTGCGGAACCCGGATTTCACTTCCGCTTCGCGCGTGGCAGCAGTGCTCAACGGAAAGTTTCCCGCGAGCGCTGTAGCCGTCGATTCGACGACCGTGCGGGTGGGACTTCCAACAACATGGGCCGGGTCGCAGGTTGATTTTATTTCACAAATCGAGTCCCTTGAAATTACCCCCGATGTTCCGGCGCGGGTCATTATCAATGAACGGACCGGCACCATTGTGGCCACGGCCCGAATTCACATCTCCAATTGCGCCGTGTCGCATGGCAACGTGACCATCAGCATCGCTTCTTCGCAAAATGTTTCCCAACCCAACGCGCTCAGCCAGGGCACAACCCAGGTTACAAGCCAAACCTCTGCCAGCATCAAAGAAGACAAAGGGTCCATGGTGGCGCTGCCTGAATTGCCCACCGTCGAAAAAGTGGCCTCGGCGCTCAATGCTCTGGGCGTGACGCCGCGCGACATGATGTCGATGTTTGAAGCCATGAAAGAAGCCGGCGCGTTGCAGGCTGAACTCCTCATGCGGTAACATGAATGTTCATAGCACCCATCCCCGCATCGAGACCTCCCAACTGCCGTTGGAAACCTTGGCTCACAATAAGAATGTCTCCGACCAAGACAAGGTGGAGGAGGTTTCACGCCAATTTGAAGCGGTGCTGTTGCGCCAAATTTTGCAAGACATCCGCAAACCTGTCCTGGCCGCGGCCCAAGGCGATAAAACGGCCAATGGCATTTACGCCGATATGATCAACAATCAAATGGCCGACAGCATCAGTCGCTCGGGAGGCTTGGGCCTGGCCAAAACGCTGGCCGCTCAATTGTCTCGCCAGATTTTGCAAAAAGCCCCGGCTCCGACCGCGCCGGAAGTCAGCCGGCCATCTTCCCAAACCGTTTCCATCCATAAAACATCCCGCAAATAACTTTCATGATTCAAAGCATAAAACTTCTGATCGATGCCTTGCGTGAGGAATTGCAGAATTACGGCGAGATGCTCGCTCTGCTTGATCGCCAGCAGGCCTATCTCATCGCGCGTGACGCTTCGGAAGTGTTTCAATCCATCAGCCTGATCAAAGCACAAGGCGCAGCCATCCAACATTCGCGAGCGTCCCGGGAAGAAAGCCGCCGCGTCGTGGCCGTGGACGCACAGTTGGCGCCCGAAACTGGTTTCAATGATTTGATCCCGCTTTTGCCCGCGGATTACCAACCGTTGTTGCAGGCCTTAGTGGCGGAGAATAACGAATTGCTGATGCGCGTGCGCCGTCGGGCGCGCCAAAATCATCTTATGTTACGCCGGTCGGTCGAATTGATGCAGGAGCTGTTGAACAGCTTGATGCCCACGCGGCAAAACTCCATCTATGATGGCACGGGCAGCAGGCCGGCCTACGCCCCGGCGGCACGCCAACTTTACGAAGCCGTCGGCTAATCTATGATTTCGCTCTTCGGAACATTGGACATGGGCGCCCGCTCGCTGGGCGTGCAGCAGGAGGAAATGACGGTTTCCGGCCAGAACCTGGCCAACGTCAACAATTCCGCTTACGCCGAAGAACAACTCGAGGTTTCCGAATCCACTCCCGATGAAAGTTCCATCGGTGATGAGGGCACCGGTGTGCAGATTACCGGAATCACCGAAATCCGCGATCCGTTTCTAGACACGCAAATTCAAGGCGAGGCCAGCACGACAGGCTCTCTCACGGCGCAGCAAACCAATTTGCAAAATGCCGAGGCCTATTTGGACGAACAGATTAGTTCCACCACCTCCTCGAACACGCCCGACAGCGCCAACGGCCTGGCCGCGGATTTGTCCAGCATGTTCGCCGCGTTTCAAGGCCTTACCACCGATCCAAGCAATCTTTCTTTGCGCACGACGGCCACGAATGCGGCGCAAACGGTGGCGACGCAATTCACGACAGTTTCCGGTCAGCTTACTAACATTCAGAACGGTCTAAACACCTCCATCAAGAATGACGTGGCCACCGCCAACCAGGACCTCACCACGATCGCGAGTCTGAACCAGCAGATTGTCGAGGCTCAGAATTCCGGTGGCAGCGCGGTGCAATTGGTGGATCAGCGCGAGCAGACTCTGGAGAGTCTCGCCGGTGTAGCTAATTTCACCACCAGCGCCCAGGCCAATGGCGCGGTCAACGTTAGTATTGGCGGCATCACCATGGTTTCGGGTATCAATGTGACCGACGGCCTGCAAGCGTACGATCCCGGCACGGGGAACCTGATGGTCGAAGACACGAACTCCAGCGCGCCTATCACCTTGACGGGCGGGAGCATCGCCGGCGAGATCACAGCGCGTGACGGCGCTTTGGCCAGCCTGCAAAGCGGCCTCAACACCCTGGCCTCCCAGCTCATTACGAACGTCAATAGCATTTATTCCACTGGCTACGATCTCAACGGCAACACCGGCCAGGATTTTTTTACCGGCACCGATGCCTCGAACATCGCCGTCAATAGCACTGTGCTTTCCGATCCTTCGTCATTCCAAGCCTCGAGCGAGGCTGGGGACGCGGGTAATGATTCGATCGCGCTGAGCCTGGCTAAATTGGGCAATCAAGCAATCGCGGGTCTTGGCAATCAGACTTTCAGTTCCAACTATGCGCAAACGGTGTCAGACTTGGGCACCTCGATTTCTACGGTCAATGACAACCTCAGTGCCAGCCAGGCCGTCTCCCAAATGCTCACCACGCAGCGCGCCAATACCAGCGGCGTGTCGTTGGACGGGGAAATGACGAACCTGATTGAATACCAAAAGGCTTACGAGGCTTCCGCGGAACTGATAACTACGGTCAACGAGATGCTGCAAACAGTTGTAAATATGAAAACAAGTTAATTGAGAGCGAAAACTTATGCGCGTATCCACTAACTCATTTACCAACAACTTCCTTTACGAAATCGGCAACCTGGAGAGCCAGCAAACAACACTGCAAAGCGAAGTCGGCACGGGCCTTAAACTCACTGAGCCCGAGGACGATCCCAGTGCCATGAATCAGGTCCTGAATCTTCAGACCGAGGCCAGCTCCACAGCCCAGTATCAGAGCAACATTGCCCAAATCCAAACCACTGCGACTACCGCGTCTGACGCCCTCAACAGCTTGCAAACCCTCGTCGAGCAGGCCGGGGAAATCGCCACCGAGGCGGGCAATAGCGATACCTCTTCCACCCAGCTATCCACTTACGCCGCCACTGTGGGCAATTTGATTTCGGAAGCCATGGGAATTGCCAACACCCAGGACTCCAACAACAATTACATCTTCGCCGGAACGAACACCGGCACGGCGCCTTTTACGGCCACCACCGACTCCAATGGCAATGTGACCAGTGTGACCTACAACGGTAATACCTCCGTCGCCAGTAGCGAAATCGCATCCGGGCTCACCGTCTCCGCCCAAAGTCCGGGCGAGAACAACAGCGGCTCTGGGCCTGGCGGCGTTTTTGCCGACAGCAGAGCGGGAGCTGACGTATTTGCGCATTTGATCGCACTTCAACAGGATTTAACGACTGCCGCAGCCAACGGCAACACTTCCGCCGACACGACCGCCATCACGGCTGACCACACGAATTTGACCAAGGATGAAGACAACGTCGTGACGCAAATCAGCACCAACGCTGTCTTACAATCGACCCTGGAAACGGCAAGCAACGTCGCCCAGCAGCAGGCCACTACTTTCACCTCGCAATTGTCTAACGACACCAATGCCGACCTGGCCACAACCTTGACGCAATTGCAGCAGACGCAGACGGCGTATCAAGCTTCCCTGCAAAGCGGGGCGATGGTCATGCAATTGTCGTTGATGACGTTCCTGTCCTGACTCCCATCGGCCTGGCCGCTCATTTTGCTTGGCCGTGAAAAGGTTGGCCGGCCGCAAAGGCGGAGCGCAGGCGTTCTGCTTGCGCGTCAAATCCTTGTTGACCTTGCGCGCGCGCCATAGCTTCGGCCTTTCCGACGGTCGTCAAGGCCTCATCGAATCGTCCTGCTTCGGCAAAAGCGGCGGCCAAGGTTAGAAGCATCGACGGGCGGTTTTGCCCTGTCAAAATGCAGGCCCGCTCTGCCATTTCCACGGCTTGTTTTCCATTCCGCAATTCGGGTCGGGCATCAGTTGAGGCGATCCAGGCACTGTGCTGCAACGCATCGGGAAAATCTGGGTTTTCACGCAGCGCTTCGGCGTAGTGGGTCATCGCTTCCTTGGCCTGGCCGAGATGCTCAAGATCCAGTCCATATTGGAATTGCACGTTGGCATTAGTCGGCTGGCTCAGTGCCAGTGGCTGCAATAGCTCTGCTGCTGGCGCCCATTGTTGTTGTTGATTGAGGGCCTGGCCCAGATTGAATTGGGTATCCTCATCCTCCGGCTTTAGCTTCAAGGCCTCGCGCAATTCCATGGTTCCTTCAGGCACCCGCCCTGTTTGCAAATCAGCAATGCCCAGGCTGCTGTGCGCGTCCGCCAAGGTTGGATCCATGCGCAAGCCTGCTTCGAAATGCGGGATGCTCTCTTTCCATTGTCCCTGAGCAGCGAGCGCCGCGCCCCAATCGCTTTGGGCCACGGCTGATCCTGGATTGCTCTTAAGCGCGGCCTGATACTGGGCGATGGCTTCGTCGAATTTCTTTTCCCTGGCCAAGAGCAGTCCGAACATGATGTGTGCCGTATCGAAGGTGGGTTGCAGTAGAATCGCCTCGCGATATTCGGAAACCGCCTCCTCCGTGTGGTGCTGCTCATCCAGGGCGCGGGCCAGGAAGAAATGTGCTTCCGGATATTTGGGCTTGCTGGCCATGGCACCGCGAAAAAGTTCGATGGCTTGGCTGATGTTGCCGTCATCTTCCTCCGCGGTCCCGACCAACGTCATGGCCACATAATTATCGGACGTGACTTCGATAGCCCGGCCAAAGAGGGTCCGCGTGTCTTTCCAGTAATGAATTTCCTTCCATGTGATGACGGACAAAGTGCCAAGCACGATCGGAATCAATAGTTTGACGGCAGGAATTCTTTCCGTCCATTGCGCTCCGGCCCAAACCACCATGACAAAAAATCCGATGGACGGAAGATAGACGTAGCGGTCGGCCCAACCTTGCCCCCCCACTTGCACCAAACCAATTACAGGCACCAACATTCCCAGAAACCAGAGCCAGCCCATTAGGAAATAAGGCCGCCGACGCGCGAGGCCTATGAACAGCCAGGTCGCTAAGGCCAAGGCCAGGCCTGCGGCCGCGCCCCAGACCAGCGGCTCATGATGTTCGTAAGGGTAAAACGCCGCCAGGCGGAAAGGCCAGACGAGGACACGCACGTAATCCAAGTAAGCAATGGGCGCGTGAATGATCCGTTGCGGCACCGAGAGCTCCGCGGTGGAGGCGACCGCCTGGCCGACATGTTGCGCCCAAACAGCGATCCCGCACCAAACTGCGCTCAACGCAAACAGGGGCCATTTTTCCATCACCAACCGCTTCCACGTAGCCCAGTCTGCAATCATCACACGGCTGAGCGGCCAAAAATCCAGCAGCAAGAGCACAAAGGGCAACGTCACTGCCATGGGTTTGGCCATCAAAGCCAACGCAAAAAACAACATGCACGCCCCCTGAAAGACTTTGAACTTTGAACCTTGAACCTTGAATTCTTCCACTTGACGCACGTAAGCCCAAATCGCCAGGAGAAAGAAAAAGGAACTGAGCACGTCTTTTCGTTCCGCCACCCACGCCACCGATTCGACATGCGCCGGATGCGCCGCAAAGAGCGCGGCCACGCAGGCGCTTCTCCCGCAGGCGCCGGTCATGCGCATCAATACTAAAAAAATCAGCGCGCCATTGGCCGCGTGGAGAAGAACATTGGTCAAATGATGGCCCCAGGGGCGCAAGCCGTAAATCTGGCAATCGAGCATGTGGGAAAGCAGCGTCAGCGGATGCCAGTTGCCGGCGGTGTTGACGCGGAACGCCCAAACGATGTTGCCGGGACTTAATCCGCCCTGCACGTGATGATTTTCCGAGACGTAAACCGGATCGTCCAACGCCAGGAATTGGCAACGCAGAGCCGGCGCATAGACGGCCATCGTAAACGCCGCCAGGGCGAGACAAATCCATAGTGAACGACGCATCCTGATTTACGCTTTCCCGGCTACGATTTACGAGCGGAGAGCTAATGGCAATGTTGAACTTTCCGAAGGTAGGGATGCCGCGCCGCGGCATCCGGTCGGCGCAGCGCGCTGACCTAACCACAAAAAGATGCATCCTTTAGCGGAATGACTAGCAAACTCTACTTGGTTTTTCCATCCGCCTTCTCCGCCGCCGGCGTGTAATGCGGATGCGTTCCATAGAACTCCCAATTCGCAGGTTGGTCCTTGGTCAGCGGCAGGTTTTCCATGCCGGCGCGGATCATGGCGATTGGAATGGCGTTGTAGGTCAAGACCGTATCGTTGAATTGATGTTCGGTCATTTTCTGTGAATCCACCAACTCATGATGCAGCGCGCGCAGTTGGATTCCACCAATCATGTAGCCGCATTGGTAGAGGGGCGAATAATCCCCGCCGATGAACCGCCGCACCTCGCCCGTGGCTCCGGAGCGTTCGTGGCCGACTCTGTCCACCAGAAAGTCCACCATTTCCTTGGGCGTCATTTGGCCAAGATGAAATTTCAAACTTACAATAATGCGCGCACAACGGTGCATCCGCCAAAATAACATGCCGATGCGGTCCTCCGGCGTTTTGCTATAACCGAGATCATAGAGCTTCAGTTCCCAATAAAGCGCCCAGCCTTCGACCAGGAATGGCGTCCGGAAAAGTGATCGATAGGTGCGGTTTCGCTCGGCCACGAAGCCTTGCAAATGATGGCCCGGGATCAATTCATGGGGCACCACGATGTGGGTGAAATGGCGATTATTGTTGCGCATGGCCATGAGCTTGTCTTCGTTTTTCATCTCCTCCGTGGCGTAGGCCACCATCATGTTTTGGCCGCCATACGCAGCGAAGGGGAGGGTCTTTTGCACTTCGGGTCCGCTCATCGTCAGCCGCCACGTTTCGTCGCACAGCGGCGGGACGGTGACCAGATCATTCTCCGTGACAAATTTCACGGCGCCGCGCCCTAGATCCGCCACCAAATCGTTTTGCTGGCCCGGCGGAACGTAATCCGCTTTCACCTTGGCCAGCGCGGCTTTCCAATCATCGCCAAAACCCATTTCGCGGGACGCTTTGCGCATCTCGCCTTCGCAAAAATCGTATTCTTGTTGACCTATGGCGATAAGTTCCTCCGGCGTGTAAGGAATGCTCTCCGCCGCCAGACCATCCATAAGCGCCTGGGCGCCGATGGGATCGCCGACCAACGGATCCTCGTCCTTGCCTTTCAACCCGGCGATCTCCTCGCGCAAATACTTCGCATATTCATCGAGCGCGGTGCCGGCCTCTTCGTCGGGTTTCTTCATCCACCAGGAGAATTCCGGTTGGAAGCCGGCGTAAAAGCCGGACCAGGTTCTAAGAGTGCCGCGCAGATCATTGACCGCTTCTGCGGTCCGCCGGGCGAGCACAGGCGAGATGTTTATGGGCGGCCCGGAATCCTCTTTGGCCTCCCCGTCTTTGTCGCTTTTATCCTTTTCCTTATCTTTATCCTTGGCGTCGCCTTTGGCGCTTTCGTCGCTCGCTTTTTCGGTCTTCTTATCGTCCGGCGATTTCTCCTTCTTGACTCGCGCTTTGAGCTTTTTGACCTGATCGGGAATGACCCCGATGATTTCGGCGGCGGCGGGCGAATTGACCAGCGTCATGCGCCGCCTCGCCATCTCCAAGTCCAGCAGAGGCCGGCGAAAGGGCAGTAATTCCTTCATCTGCGCCATCCACTCGCGTTCGAGGCGCAGGTCAGCGCGCTCCTCGACCAATGTGTTGCGGAGCATGAGGTAATCAATGCGCCCCTGCTGATCGAGGGCTTCAAAATCGAGTGCCTTAAGTTTCTCCTGCCACTCGGAGTAGAGGCGCTCGAGGCGATCAAACCGCTCCTCCGACCATTGCAGGTCATAGAAGCGCGAAACATCGCCGTGCTCCGCCTGATACTCGCGAATGAAGTCGGCCATGACCACCGGCACCACTGTTCCACCTGCGACGACGGATGGCGCTTGCAGAAGCGCAATAGCGATCGCCGTCAAGATGGAGGCGCGAAGTTTTGGGGTTAAGAAGCCACGAAAGGAGAGAGTGTCAAACATTGGCCGTATTTTACGAAGAATCGAAAATCGTTCAATCCAATTTGCTGAAGCCCCGGATTCCGAAGAAAGACGCAGCCGAGGCGGTTCTCACCCCGGGACTGCGGGTTGTTCGGGTTGGCAAGCTTCAATCACGTTGGGACGTGTCATGAAGAAAAGTAGGAGCGCCGGGTAAGCCAGACCAAAAAGAATGCCGAAGACCAAAGCAATGGTGGCAAAACCTGTCATCATGCCCGGAGGCGCACCCGGAGTCTGCTCCATCATACGCTTGGTGAAAGGCCATTGCATCAAGCTGGCGAAAGGCACATAGACGATGGCGAATATGGCATAGATGATCGAGCCAAGGCGGCCCCAGTTTTTCAACATCAACAATCCAATGCCACAAGCCAGCAATGCCGCTCCGACCACAAGACCCACCACTAAATTCAAATTGAGCAATTTGGCGTAGCCTGGATCGGCCCGCATCGCGGCTATAGGTGAGTTGGCCGGAAGTTTGACGTTCGACATGAGCTTGGTCAACAGTGGTCCGAACAGGTTTAAGAGCGCAAAGCACAAGTTGAGTATCCCGAAAATAAGGACGGACATTGGACGTTGCCGCATAAGCTTCTTCTTCGTTTAGTTGACGTTTTGAAAGAGGACGCAGGCGTATAATGGAGCGGGCATCGCCTGGCTTTCAAGCGCAAAGTTGCCTTTCGATTGAAATAGAACCTGGCACAATACCGAAGCTTTCAGCGGTAAATCTCTTTTCGGTCCCCGATTACCAATATCAAAACCAGCAAGACGGCGTCATGGATTTCGTAAATCGTTCATTCCCAGCCAAGGCTTTTGCGTGCTTTGGGCCAGGGAATGTTATCACCTGGTTCAACGAGCGCGCGATTGGCCGCATCATTATCACGACGATCCTCCTCGCGGCGCAATTGCTCATCCACAAATTGATAAACCTTGCAACGTTGAACTGGTGGCAATTTCTTGATTTCCGAAATGACTTCGGCAGCGCTCATACGTGGAGACTAACCTGATTCCTACGAAACTTCCAGGAGCAGTTTGGTCAAACCCAGTATTGCCTGTCCGCCTTATTCATGCCAGCTTTCGTTGCCATGGCTTCACGACTCATTGGTGATTATTTGATCGAACGCTTGCGCAAGCTTGGCGTCAAACATGTTTTTGGCGTGCCGGGTGATTACGTCCTGAGCTTTTTCGATCTTCTGCAAAAAAGCCCGCTTAAGATTGTCAATACTTGTGATGAACAGGGCGCCGGTTTTGCGGCCGATGCTTATGCCCGCGTGCGCGGATTGGGCGTCGTCTGCGTCACTTATGGAGTAGGCGGGCTCAAGGTGGCCAACACCACCGCCCAGGCTTATGCCGAGAAATCCCCGGTGGTGGTCATCAGTGGCGCGCCGGGCATGCGGGAGCGGGAAAAGAATCCGCTGCTGCACCACAAAGTGCGCGAGTTCAATACCCAAAAGTGCGTCTTCGAACAATTGACCGCCGCCTCGACTGTCCTGGACGATCCGCAAACTGCTTTGCAGGAAATCGACCGCGTCCTGCACATCGCGTTGACCCACAAGAGGCCGGTCTATATCGAACTGCCGCGCGACATGGTGGCCGTGGCGGGCATTCCACATTACAAGCAGGCCCAAATTCGTGAGGCCAGCGACCCGGTCGCTTTGCGGGCGGCGGTGGCGGAGGCGACCGCCATGTTGAACCGGGCCAAACAGCCGGTCATTCTGGCCGACGTGGAGATTCATCGCTTTGGTCTGCAAAAGGAACTGATGCGGCTGATCGAAAAAGCGAACATCCCGGCGGCGGCGACCATCCTGGGCAAATCGGTCATCGGCGAAAACCATCCATTTTATCTTGGGGTTTATGCGGGAGCCATGTGTCGCGAGGAAGTGCGCCGCTACGTCGAGCAAAGCGATTGCGTCTTGATGTTGGGCGCGTTTATGACCGATACGAATCTCGGCATTTTCACCGCCAGGCTTGACTCGGCGCGATGCATCGCCGCCACCACGGAGAGGCTGAGTATCGGTTATCACTACTACGACGGCGTTCGATTTAAGGACTTCTTGGGCGGTCTGCTCAAAGCGCCGTTGCGCCGACGCGCGGCCCCCAAAATCCCGCGCCCGCCCCAGACCCCGACTTTTCATTCTTCCGGGAAAAAGAAAATCACCGTCCGCCGGTTGTTCCAGCGGCTGAACTCGTTCTTGCGCGAGAACACCATGGTCATTTCGGACGTGGGCGACGCGCTGTTTGGCGCGGCGGATTTGAACATCCATCAGCATACGGAATTTCTCGGCACGGCTTATTATGCCTCGATGGGCTTCGCGGTGCCGGCGGCGATTGGCGCACAACTGGGCCGGCCGGAACGGCGGCCGCTCGTGCTGGTGGGCGACGGCGCTTTTCAAATGACCGGCATGGAACTGACCACGGCGGCCCGGCATCGGCTGAATCCCATCGTGATCGTCCTCAACAACGCCGGCTACGGCACCGAGCGCCACATCCAGGACGGCCCGTATAACGACGTGGCACCGTGGAATTATCATTTGCTGCCGGACGTCATCGGGCATGGCTGCGGTTTTTCGGTGGATACAGAAGAGGAACTGGAACACGGCCTGCGCCTGGCGGAAATGGAGACCGAAACATTCACCATCCTGGATGTGCGCCTGGACCCGATGGACCATTCCCCGGCCTTGGACCGTCTGGCCCGCAACTTGGCCAAGAGGTTATAGCAAATGCGTTCTGAAACGCAGCTAACCAATTGTGCGACAGTCTCTTGCAAATAAACCACAGCTTGTTTCTACTTTCATTTCGCGATTTGACTAGGTTTGATTTGGTGCGACTGGGTGCGACTGGGTGCGACTGGGTGCGACTGGGTGCGACTGGGTGCGACTGGGTGCGACTGGGTGCGACTGGGTGCGACTGGGTTGGCCGAAGCTGTTTTTGGTAGGGCGGAGGTGCTCCTCCGCCTAAATATGGCGTAGGTCTTACCAATGAATTTTATGCATTCGTCCACAAAAAGGCCGATATCAGCGGCGGCGCGGCAGCACCGCCCTACCAATAATGGATGGCAAATGGTTTGATTAGCTTTGACTGGGTGCGATTGAAGCACCAGCCACGCTGACCTGCGATGGAGACACCCCACGGGCGGCTATTTGGAGAATCGCTTAGTTTTTCGAGGTTGGCGGAGCGGTTGGAATGAAGGCCGC
>Ga0302326_10022790_pt1 | contig 12788 bp, 11 predicted proteins | sample Palsa_T0_3_FD_202264 | JGI IMG/M metagenome (GOLD analysis project Ga0302326, IMG submission 202264) | Peat permafrost microbial communities from Stordalen Mire near Abisko, Sweden - Palsa_T0_3 | ecosystem: Environmental > Terrestrial > Soil > Palsa > Peat permafrost | place: Sweden: Abisko... | reverse complement strand
GGATCGCAGTGAAAGCGGCCGGCGGAGTCAAACACGCTGGTCACCTGACCAAACTGTGCCGTTCGGCTCTACATTTCCCTTTAGAACCTCGCAAAGGTGAACTCACATCGAAATGAGACCTCTTTCGCGGGTCCCGACGCTCTGGATGGAAGTTCATGCATATCAATACCGCCGATACCGCAAGGACCGGTGTGACTTGATCGAGCGCGTGTTGGTGGAGTTCAGACTGGACGATGAACCAGAGGTGGCCAAGGGATCAATGACCCAACCATTCCCGGATCGACGACACACGCGTTCCGGCAACGACGGCACCGATGACGACCAGGACGCATGCGACCGCTACAAGCCACATCGCCTGTACCCCGGCTGCCCATGCGGGGATCACAATGGCCAGAACTACGGCGCCGACAATGAGCCGGTAGGCGTTCATCCGCCGGGTAAACAGGCGACGCAACTCAAGGCTCACTTCGTGCCGTAGCGCTTGGTCAGGTTGCGGGCCTCGATCTTTTGGCCGCTTGAAGTGGTGCGGGGTCCCATCGGGACCACCTATCTCCCTCCAAGAGCGGAGGATCTTTTGCTCAACATGAGCTAGCTCCCTCATACCCCCAGGCCAGCGTATTGAAACGCAGATTGCCATGGAGGACCCGTGCCCTACCTCAGCTGAAGGTTGGGCCGTTCGGCCCTACATCTCGAGTTGTCTTTCAGCTGATACTGAAAGGACAAGGAGCCGACAGGAATGCCAACCGCTGCGATCCGTACCGAGGGACTCACCAAGCGCTACGGGCATGTCGACGTGTTGAGCGACCTCAATCTCGAAGTTCCGGCCGGCGAAGTGCTCGGCTATCTCGGGCCCAACGGGGCGGGGAAGACCACCACCATCCGGCTTCTGCTCGGGCTCATCCACCCCACGTCGGGAAATTCGGCGATCTTCGGGCTTGACAGCCAGCGCCAGGCAGTCCAAGCGCATCGTCGACTTGCCTACGTCCCGGGCGAGGCAAATCTGTGGCCGTCGCTCACCGGAGCCGAGACTCTGCACCTTCTCGGCCAGGTCCAAGGCCAGGTTGATGCCGCCTACCGCGATGAGCTGATCTCGCGCTTCGACCTCGATCCCACCAAGAAAGTCCGCGCCTATTCCAAGGGCAACCGCCAAAAGCTGATCCTCATCGCCGGACTCATGGCTCGACCCGACCTCCTGGTCCTCGACGAGCCAACCAGCGGGCTCGACCCGCTCATGGAGCAGGCCTTTCGCCACAGCGTCTTCGAGGCCAAGGAACGCGGCCAGACGGTGTTCTTGTCCAGCCACATCCTCTCGGAAGTCGAGGCACTCTGTGACCGCGTCGGTATCTTGCGCAATGGCATCCTGGTGGAGATTGGGACACTGGCCGAGATGCGCCACCTGTCCTCGCTCACCGTCGAAGCCACGTTTGACTCTTCGGTGCCCGACCTGACCCGGGTCCCAGGTGTCAGCTCAGTCCAGGTCGATGGCCACCTCGTGCGCTGCCAGGTTCAAGGCGCCGTGGAGCCGCTGCTTAAGGTGCTGGCCAACTCGGGCGTGCACGAGTTGCTCAGTCGTGAGCCCTCCCTCGAAGAGCTTTTCCTGGCCCACTACGGCGCCGGTACCGCGTCTGAGGCGGTTCCGGTCCATGCCGACTGACGTCGCCACCAAACTTCAGACCCCACCGGTGTCATCGTCGGCTGCGCCCCTGCGGTCGGACCCGGCGCCGGCGGGAGGGAGTCCCTCGCGAGTCGTCCGTCGGCTCACCGCGCACAAAGCACTGCGCTCGGGTGTGCTGTGGGGACTGGTCTTCGGTGTCTACGTGGCCAGTCAGGCCCTGGCCTATGCCGGGACCTACAAGACGCCGGCAGAGCGCGATGCCATGGCCAAGTCGCTGACTTCGGGTGGGGGGCTCAATGCCCTGATCGGTCCGGCTCACCAGTTGAACACCGTGGCCGGCTACACCGCGTGGAAGTCGGTGGGTATCTTGAGTGTGCTCGGTGCGATTTGGGCCCTCTTACTCTCCACCAAGTTGCTGCGTGGCGAGGAGGACGCCGGTCGATGGGAGCTGCTGTTGGCCGGTCAGACGACCCGGCGCGCTGCGGCGACCCAGGCCCTGTCGGGGCTGGGGGCCAGCCTGCTCGCCCTGTTTTCCATTACCGCGGTGGCGACGGTCCTCATCGGTCGTACGTCCACGGTCCACTTGAGCACATCATCGGCCACCTTCTTCGCGCTGACCGTCACCTCGGGAGCGGCCATGTTCATGGCTGCCGGAGCATTGACCAGTCAGCTGGCAGCAAGCCGCCGTCAAGCGGCGGCCTACGCCGGTGGGACACTCGGATTGTTCTTCGCGCTCCGTATGGTGGCCGACTCCTCTGCCGGCCTCAGCTGGATGCACTGGATCACCCCGTTCGGTTGGATCGAGCAGCTGCAACCCTTCACGCACCCCCAGCCGGCAGTGCTCGCATTGATCTTCGGTCTTACCGCGGTCATGGTGGCCATGGCCATCTTCTTAGCCGGAGCCCGTGACCTAAATGCCAGCATGCTGCCGGACCGCTCAAGCTCGAAGGCGCACAGAGCGCTCCTGTTCGACGACATCGGCCTCACCATCAGGCTCATCCGTCCCACCATCCTCGGCTGGCTGGCCGGAGTCTGCGCCTTCGGACTGCTGCTTGGTGGCTCGGCCAAAGAGGCAGCACAGTCCCTCGAGGGCTCTGCCAGTATCGAAGCGGCGCTCAAGCGTCTCGATGGGGGCGGAGGGGCGGTCAAGGCCTATCTCGGTCTGTCCTTCCTCATCATCACCCTGCTGGTTGTTCTGGTTGCGGCCGGCCAGATCACTGCGGCGCGCCGAGAGGAAAGCAGCGGGCGAGTGGAGCACCTTCTGGTCCGTCCCTTGTCGCACACCAGATGGATGCTGAACCGCCTTGGCGTTGCCGCAACAGCAATAGTGCTGGCGGGGGCGCTCGGTGGGATCTTCGCCTGGCTCGGTGTGGCCTCCCAGGGTGTCACGATCAGTTTCGCCAGCCTGCTCGATGCCGGACTCAACACGGTGCCGGCCGGTTGGTGCCTGCTCGGGTTGGGAGCGCTGGCGTGGAGCATCGTGCCTCGCCTGGCGTCAGCCGCGGTCTATGGGATCTTGGCCTGGTCGTTCCTCGTGGAATTGCTGGCCGGAATTGTGAATTCGAGCCATTGGCTGCTTGACACCTCCATCTTCCACCAACTCTCACCCTCACCTGCCGTCGCGCCGGACTGGACGAGCGGAGGGATCATGCTTGGGATCGGGCTGCTGACTTCAATGGCCGCGGCATTGCTATTCGCCCACCGAGATCTGGCGGGCGAATGATGCGACAACGACACAAGGCGTCGCAATTGCCGACTGGCGCTATGGCGGATTTGTTCTCGACTTGGTCACACCAAGGGCAGTGGTGCGCGTGTTGGGATGCCCGGCTACGGCATGTCCGATGCCCGTATTCGGGCCACCAAAGAGTGCAGCAGCAACAAGAAGGCAAGGCATGACCATCCACGGAGAGTTCGTGAACGACTCCACACCTAGAGAACGCCGTCGGTGGCTCCTGGGACTGGACCCGATCTTCGAAGGTGGTTGGCTCCACAAAGGCAGGCGTGCCCGTCAATGGGACGTCGAATCTGAGCTAATCGCCCTCTCACTCCTTGGTGACGTGACCGTTGATCTCGCCGACACCAAGAGTGCACCCGCCCAGGTTGTCATCAAGGCGTTCGCACTCGGGCGAGACATCGATGTCTCTGTGGCACCAGGCACACATGTTGAGCTCTCGGGTCCCCGACTGAGTCATCTGCGCAACGACGTCGTCGCCGACGAGGCAACGCAGGGTGAGAGATCAGTACGCATCGAGTGTCACACGTTTCTTGGTGATGTGACGGTGCGCGTCGCGTCAGCACAACAATGAGTGCAGTCAGTGTTTCAAAGCAACCGGATCGCGTCCGCTCACGAAGCGCTCGCTCCAGGTCGCATCAGGGTGGACTGAGGCGTGTCTTCGCCCTCGACCTGGTTCTCTTACACGCTCCCTCGGTCTGGGACTTCCGAAAGGAAGTGATCCTCCAGGGCCCGCTAGCCGACGTGATTCCCTCAACCGACGAGTTCGAGATGTACCCAATTGGGTTGACCAGCATCGCCGCTTACCTCGAGGCAAACAACTACAACACCCGAATCGTCAACCTGGCCTACCGGATGCTGCGCCGGTCTCGTTTCGACGTCGCCCGCCACCTGGCCAAGCTGGATGCGCCCATCTTTGGAATCGACCTCCACTGGTTGCCACACGCCAACGGAGCACTGGGCATCGCCGCACTCGTCAAGGAGGTGCACCCCGAGGCGAAAGTGCTCATGGGGGGATTGTCGGCCACCTACTACCACGAAGAGCTCATCGCTCGTCCCGAGGTCGACTTCGTCCTCCGTGGGGACTCGACGGAGGAACCTTGCCGCCAGCTCCTGTGCGCCCTGCGTGAGAACAGTCCCCTGGAAGAAGTCGAGAACCTGACCTGGAAGCGGCCTGACGGGACCGTGGTCGTCAACGACCTCACCTTCGTGCCAGCCGACCTGGACTGGATCGACGTCCCGGCGTACGACTTCATGACCCATGCGGTGTTCAAGTACCGCAGTCTGGCTGACTTCCTCCCGTATCTCGAATGGATGCGCTACCCGTCCACCATGTTGCTCAACTCGCGGGGATGCACCTACGACTGCGCCATCTGTGGCGGGTCTCGCTCGGGGTACAAGACGGTGGCTGGACGAGCGGCAGCGGCGATGCGATCCCCCGAGAAACTGGTGGCCGACGCCAGCCGGATCTCAACCTTCTCTAAGGCACCGATCTTCATGGTCCACGACCCGCGCATCGGCGGCATCCCTCGCGCTGAGCACTTCTTCGAGATGTTCAGATCGGCGAACGTCCAAAATGAGCTGGTGATCGAAGTGTTCAATCCCGCTGGTGCCGACTTTTTCGCCATGGTGCAGCGGTCGACGACGGCATGGAGCCTGCAAATCACCATCGAATCCCCCGATCCCGCCATCCGCAAAGTAAACGGCAAGTTCCCCGTCCCCAACGAGATAGTCGAGAAGACGCTCCAGGCCGCCCTCGACCATGGCTGCGAGAAGCTCGACCTCTTTTTTATGGTCGGTCTGTCCGGTCAGACCCCGGCGATCGCTCGTGCCACCGTCGACTACTGCCGTCACCTGGTGGAACGCTTCGATGCCGAACCGAGGTTGCAGTTCTACGTGGCGCCACTGGGTCCATTCCTCGACCCGGGCAGCCGGGCCTTCGAGCACCCCGGGCTCGGCTATCACCGGCGATTCTCGACCCTGGAGGACCATCGCCAAGCTCTTCTCGGACCCACCTGGCGCGAGATGCTGTCCTACGAGACGGATTGGATGAACCGGGACGAGATTGTCTCACTGACCTACGAGGTGGGTGGGGCACTCAACGATCTGAAACTCGAGGTCGGTCTCATCGATGCCGCCACGCACGCCACCGTTGCTCGCCACTTCGATATCGCCGTCAAGACGTTCCCCAAGGTGGATGCCATCGGAGCACTACCCGAGCCCGAACGGAACGAAGCCCTGCGGAAGTTGGCCGGCGAGGTGAATGAGTCCAATACCGCAAGTTTGGTCGGCGATGACGAGCTCAAGTGGCGATCATCGACCGGATTTCACCTGAGCAGGGTTCTCGCACGCCATACCGCTGCCGCACTACCCCGTGAGTTGGGCCACGGACTGGCCCGCTTCCGAGGTCGCTACGACGTGGCCATTGCAGAAGTGCGGCGTCTCGACCCTCCGGAATTGCTTGGACTCGGACCAACTCGGTTCGGCACGGAAAAATCGAAGGTATCAGGGCACCCCGTCTTGAACTAGAGCCTTGCCGTCGGCTACCGCAGCGGAGGTCGATCAAGTGTGCTCGGCGGCATGGCAGTCGATCGCAAGCCCTATCCGCTGGTACGCCACTTGCTAACGCGCTTGGCCTGCCTCTCGTTTCTCGCGAGGATTCGTCGGCAGGAGCGCGAGGTCCAGTGAAGGCTGCCGTTACGCCTGTCGGCGTCGGCAAGGCCTGCGGTGACTTAGTGGCGAAACCGCATCACTGGGGGATTGTGGCGCTTACTTCCGACCACCGCCTCACTGTGTGTTGACAAATTCATTTTTGCTCCATATCAGTGCCTCACCGCCAGCATTGGGCCCGTCAAGTCGGACGACCTTGCCATTGTCGATGCTCCAGACCTGGTCAAAGTAGCGAAGCTCGTTCGACCGGTGAGTGATGTACAGCAATGTCTTTCCAACGGTCGCGGCCAGAACGTCTTCGAGCAGCCGTGATGCCATTTGGTCATCTAATCCTGAGGTTGGTTCATCCAGGATCAGCACCGGAGTGTCCGCTAGGAGTGCCCGAGCCAAAGCGATCCGTTGGCGCTGGCCACCCGACACCCGAGCACCGTCCTCGCCAACTTTGGTATCGAGTCCGTCGGGCAGTGAGTCGATCCAAGGACCGAGTTGAGCGGTCTGTGCCGCTTTGATGATCTCTATTTCGTCAGCATCGATGCGGCCGAGAGCGATGTTGGCGCGAATCGTCGTGTTGAAGAGGTGAGTGTCCTGCGCTATCCAGCCGATCAAACTCCGAGTGGTTTCCTGAGCAAGGGCATTTATCTGGACCCCTCCGATGGTGGCCGAACCCTCGGTCATGGTCCAAAATCGCAAGAGGATGTTCACCACGCTGCTCTTACCAGCGCCGCTCGCTCCCACTAGTGCCACCCGACTATTCGAGGCGATAGGCATCGTGAATCCATCGAGTGCCCACGGCTGATCGTCCCCGTAGCGGAGTTGGGCCTTGACCACTTCAATTTCGAAATCGGTCGGCGTAGAGGTGGTCACGACAGGATCGGTGACCGGGATCTCCAAATCAGCGATGGCCAGGAAACGTGCAGCCGCTGCGATCTGTTCTGAGAGTCGTGAGACGGCATCTGCAGCCGGTCCGACTACTTCGAAGGACCCGAAGGCAACGAGTGGCAATACGGCCAGCATGAACCCCGGGAGCTTGTGGGTTGCGATGGCCGGAATGCCAACTGAAAGTAGGCCGACGACGGTCAGGCCTAAGAACAAGGAAGAGGTGGCGTTGATGGCTCCCGCGGTCCATGACCGACGTCCTGCCAAAGCGGTGAGATCGGCATCACTGGCGAGGGTTTGATTGAGGTACACCTGGTCGAGCCCAAACGCCGTCATGTCGGCCGCCCCTTCAAAGAGCTCAGCGATATCGGCAGCCATTTCGCCGCGGAGTGCGACCTCCCTGGTTCCGAGTCGATGGTGTCGCAGCCAGGCCAGTGTCGACGTGAGCGCGAGGGCACCCCACAGACCGCCGGCCAGCACTGCTCCGGCCAGAGGAAGGATGAGCGCCAACAGCGCGATGGCAAAGGTTGAGGTGACGGCGGCCACCACCATTGGGGATATGCCCCGGAAGTAGAGGGCCTGGAGGGTATCGATATCTTCAGTGGCCCGCGCCAAGAGGTCTCCACCGCGCCAATGCCGCAGACCAGCGGGAGAGCGGGGTTCGAGTTCGCCATAAAGCCAGAGTCGTAGCCGGCCAAGTATGCGAAGTGCGGCATCATGAGAGACCAATCGTTCGACATAACGCAACGGACCTCGACATAACGCCAAGATCTGCACTGCCGCCATGAGCACCGTGAGTGTGTAGAGCGGCGGACGAAAGGCCGCCTTGTCGATCAATGCGCCAGCACAGGCCATGAGACCGACGGTGCTAAGAGCGGCGGCCACGCCGAATCCGGTGCTGAGGAGCAGGCGAGGCAGTGGAACCGCACCAACGCGAATGACCTCTCGGAGCGTGGTCCAGGCTGAGCGAGGACGCGTTTCGACTTCGCTCATGATGGCTTGACTATCTCGGCCAATCGATTACTGCCGGTAGGGACGTCAACAAGCTGGCCTCCGACGAACGTCACGGTGCGATCCGTCCTTCCCACTAATCCGCCTCGGTGCGCGGCCACGATGACCGTCCGCGTATCGAGCCATGGTCCGAGGGACTGCGACAACGAGGCCTCCCGGCCGGCGTCGAGATGGGCTGTTGGCTCATCCAAGAGGAGGACGGGTGCCTCCCGCAAGACGGCCCGCGCGATGGCGATCCGCTGACGCTCACCGGCACTCAGTGTGAATCCTCCTGGGCCAACGGGAGTCTTGAGTGCCTGGGGGAGACGAGAGATGAGTTCATCGAGTCCCGACAGATTGACCGCCCTCAAGAAGGCGGAATCGTCGGCTTCGACGTCCCCGAATCGGATGTTATCGGCGATCGTCCCGCTGATCAGGTAGGGACGTTGGGGTACCCACGCTATTTGGCGCCGCCATTCGGCGAGCCGGATACGACGGAGTTCAACGTCACCGACCAGGAGTGTGCCGGCGTCGGGTTCCATAAAGCCAAGGAGCAGGGAAAGGAATGTCGACTTACCCGATCCGGATTCTCCCGTAATCGCCAGATGCTCCCCGGCGGCCACGCGCAGCGTGACGCGATCGAGTACGGGTACCGTTCTCCCCGGATAGCGAAAGCTAACGCCCAACAGCTCGATTGAATTATGTGCGGGCGGTGGACAGGAGACGAATGATGCGCCCTGGTCGCCGTTTCGCGCCCTGGCACTGGACTCGGACTCATCGAGGAGGTCAAGGATCCGCTCAGCCGCGGCCTGACCTTCCGCACTGGCGTGGAACTCAGCTCCAGCGCGACGTAGGGGCAAGTAGACCTCAGGTGCCAATACCAGTACGGCGAGAGACAAGCCCAGCTGCACGGTGCCATCGAGGAGCCGGAGTCCGAGGAATAGCGCGACCAGGGCAGTGCCCACTGAAGCAAGGATCTCGAGCGCGGTCGAGGAGAGGAACGCCACTCGCAAGGTGCTCATTGTGCTGACTCTGAAGTCTTCGTTGGCGGCCTCCAGCGTGCGGCGTCCTGAAGACGCGCGGTTGAAGGCGCGCAACGTTGGTAGGCCGCTGAGCAGGTCGTAGAAGGTGGCCGCGAGCCCGGAGAGGTGCCCCCATTGATCCTGGGCGTGGCGCTTGGCCTCCAGCCCAAGAAGAATCATGAAAAGGGGTATGACGGACGCGGTCACGGCGAGGATGATGAATGATGGCCAGTCCGACCACAGGACCCAGGCCAATACACAAACCGGAGCGAGCGCGGCAAGTACGACGGTTGGCAAGAAGCGAGCGAAGTACGTGTCGAGGGCGTCAATGCCCTGAGTTGCCGATGCGGTCAGCTCCCCCTTGCGCTCGCCGGCCAACCATGTCGGTCCAAGTGCCACGGAGCGATCGAGGAGTTGACGGCGCAGTGTCGACGTCACCTGTGCCGAAGTTCGATGTGCGGTCAGTTCTCCTACCCATATGAGGGCAGCCCTGACGCCGAATGCGGCAGCGAGGCCCCAAAGTTGAGGACCGACCTCAGCCAGCGAGGAGTGATCGATCAGGGCCCCCTGCACAATCTTGCCCAGAAGGACCGCCTGTACGACCACGCACACGGTTGAAGCAATGCCGATGGCGACGGAGGTGCCCAGATATCGACGCGTGATGGCAACCCGGCGAGCCAGGCGAGGGTTGATGAGTCCACGTGGTCGTTGCTTGGCCCGGGTCAGTGGATACTGCCCTCCACCGGAGAGTTCGAGTTGCCACTCGACGGGGCGGTGGTAGCGCCCGATTCTGGTGGTCGGCGGACCCTGGCCCGGAATACCCAGTACGACCAGCCCTGGTATAGGAGCACCAACGGAGTGAAGATGAGCGCCACAATCGTCATCACCCTGAGCGTGTACGGACCAGAGGCAGCATTTCCGATCGTCAGGTCGTATGACTTGGAGATACTTGACACCATGACTCTCGGAAAGAGGTTCAAGAAAATGGTGGCGACCATGCCCACGATGGCCATGGCGGTGGCCACGAAGGCCCAACCCTCCATCTTCTCCCGGAGGAGCCAACCCACTGCGGCAATGGCGGCGATAGCCAATACTGGGACGAAGGGTGGCACGAGACCAGTGTCATGGATGTGGTGCGCATTGACATAGGTCCACGCTAAAAAGGCCAGGAGCGCCATGGTGGCCAACGGCGCCAAGACCTTTGCCGCGCGTGAGGCGCGCTCGTGAAGCTCATCGGTCGTCTTAAGAGATAGGAAGACCGCGCCGTGAAGAGCAAAGAGCAACAGCGTGGTAATGCCTCCCACTAAGGCGTATGGATTGAGCAGATTGAAAAATGAGCCCAGGTAGGACTCGTTGGCTCCAATCGGCACGCCGCGCAGCATGTTGGCGAAGGCCACACCCCACAGCAACGAGGGAATGAGGCTGCCCCAAAAGATGGCTTTGTCCCATGCGGCTTGCCAGGCCGGAAACGCACGCTTGGCTCTGAACTCGAAGGCGACGCCTCGGAAGATCAGTGCGACCAAAATCAAAAACAGAGGCAAGTAAAACCCACTGAACAAGGTGGCGTACCAATTGGGAAAGGCGGCAAAGGTAGCGCCACCGGCAGTGATCAACCAGACCTCATTGCCGTCCCATACCGGTCCGATCGTGTTGATCAGCACTCGACGATCAAGATCATCCCGTCCGAGAATTGGCAACAGCATGCCCACTCCGAAGTCAAAGCCCTCGAGCACGAAATACATCGACCACAGGATCGCGATGACGATGAACCAGAAGATCTCAAGGCCGCTATAGGCCGCGGTGGCGCTGGCAACACTTATGAGCACGGTCCCTCTTCTCAGTACACGAGCGCCGGCACGCGGTCGGCGCCGGGCTCGGGCTCATGGTGATCGTGCTCGTCCACGTCGTCGCCGTCGAACCGGGCGAACTTGGCCATAAGTCCAAAGTCGATGATCGCCAGCAAGCTGTAAATGGCTGTGAAGCCGACCAACGTCACCACCACATAGCCGGTACCGACGTGCGACACGGCTTTGGAGGTCTTGAGCAGGCCGAAGACGATCCAGGGCTGACGGCCCATCTCAGTGAACACCCACCCGGCAGAATTGGCCAGGAAGGGCAGAATGACGGCGAAGACCGAGAGTCGCAGAAACCACGTACATCGCGCCAATCTGCGTCGCCGCATCAGCCATAGCCCGAATGCCATGAGGGCGAACATGACGATGCCGCACCCGACCATGATCCGGAACGACCAGTAGGTCACCCAGAGGTCGGGCTCGTAGTTTCCGGGTCCGTACTTGGCCACTTCCGCCGCTTGGATCTGATTGATGCCCTGGACTGACCCGTTCCAATTGTTGTCGGCCAGCACCGAAAGCATGTGGGGCAGACGGATCTGGAATATGGGATTACCGGAGAGATCGCCAATAGTGAGCAGGCTGAAACTGGCACCGCTTTGGGTGTTATAGATGGCTTCGGCTGCAGCCATTTTCATGGGCTGCTGCTGCTCCATAATCCGAGCTTGATTGTCACCAAAGAACATGGTGGCCACAATGGCCATCGAGCCAATGATCATGGCCAATTCGGCTGAGGTGACAAACACGGGGTGCGGCTTGTCGCCCGCTTTTTGGCTTCGTAGTAAGTGCCAGGCGCTGACACCGAGCACGAGCATGGTGGTCGTGATGATGGCAGCGGAAATGACGTGTAGGAACGAACCGATCAGCGTGCTGTTCGTCATGACGGCCCAAAAATTCGTCATGACCGCTCGATTGCCTTCGACCTTGTAGCCGACGGGATGTTGCATCCAGGCGTTGGCCGCCAGGATGAACAGAGCCGAGAGCATGGTGCCTGCGCTGACTATCCAGATGGACGCCAGGTGAATTCGTGCCGACACGCGGTCTTTGCCGAAGATCCAGATTCCGAGGAATGTAGATTCCAGAAAGAAGGCCAATAGGGCCTCTATCGCCAGGGGAGCCCCGAACACCGAGCCGACGTAGCGTGAATAATCGGCCCAGTTCATTCCGAACTGGAATTCTTCAACGATACCCGTGACCACCCCGATGGCAAAGTTGATGAGAAAGAGACGGCGCCAGAAGATTGCCATTCTCGACCACTTGTCGTACTTAACCGGGTCGCGGCGGTTCTTATATGCCGTTGTCTGCATGATGGCCAACAGCAACGCCAAGCCGATGGTCAGTGGGACAAAGATGAAATGAAACACAGTCGTTATGCCGAACTGCCAGCGCGACAGATCGAGTGTGTTCACAGTGACCTTGCCCAGGCACTGATTCGCCGCGGTACATCGCCCGTTACCTCATTGATCAGGGATCTCGCGGTGGCTATCGACTGACATGGGATCTTCTGTGAGCGTCGGCCCACCCGCCAGGTGGCTCCATCTTCGCTCTCAAACGACGTCACTTGCGTGACGACGGGGGATTCGGCAAGAAATGTCCTCCAGAGCCACGGATCGCTTACTCCGATCCGCCCGAACCCTCGCTGCAGAAGGTGTCTTGGACTGTACACCTGTCCTTGAGAAATACATAGAGGTTCTTTGTTTTACATTGGCCGTCTCAATCGCATAAGAACCAGAACATCAATGTGAAGACCCGTCGGGGGCGAGGATCACTGCTCGCTCCCCGACGGTGAATCCTCTACAACTGAGTGCAAACGGCCTTTACCTCGGTGTAGGCCTCCAGGGCTTCATGTCCCATTTCCCGACCCCATCCCGATTGCTTGTAGCCACCGAACGGGAGGGCAGCGTCAAAGACGTTGTAGCAGTTGATCCATACGGTTCCAGCACGAATCTTCTTGGCCGGCAGATTGGCCTTGGAGATGTCCTTGGTCCAAATACCTGCACCAAGCCCATATGGGCTGTCGTTGGCAGTGGCGG
>Ga0302326_10022789_pt1 | contig 12788 bp, 10 predicted proteins | sample Palsa_T0_3_FD_202264 | JGI IMG/M metagenome (GOLD analysis project Ga0302326, IMG submission 202264) | Peat permafrost microbial communities from Stordalen Mire near Abisko, Sweden - Palsa_T0_3 | ecosystem: Environmental > Terrestrial > Soil > Palsa > Peat permafrost | place: Sweden: Abisko... | reverse complement strand
CAGGCTACGCGGTAGTGACACGCAACTACCGAGCGGGCGCGGATTCTGAAATCGATATTGTGGCCAGAAAAGCCGACTTAGTAGTGTTTGTGGAAGTAAAGTCGCGAAGCTCAGCCATCTATGGAGCGCCGGAACGCGCCATGGATGCGGATAAGCACAAAAACATTGTGCGCGGGGCGAGGGCCTACGCCACGCGTGCCGCGATCGACTGGAGCCAAGTGCGGTTCGACGTCATTTCGGTGGTATTCACGAAGCCGCCATCAATCTTGCACCAGCAAGATGCCTTCTTCCCTAGCCGCAAGATCTAGACTTAAAAGCGCAAAGGGTACGGCTGCGCGCCGCCAATTCAGTTAATGAATTCGCTTTGACTTCGGGCTGCGCGCTTGACACCGTACCCGTCTTGCGCGAGTCTCGTAGAAGATGGAGCCCACGCGAGACGCCGATTTCGACCCGGTGGTGGAAGCGTACAAAAAGGATATCGACCGGACGCTGATTCGCGAGAATCTTAAACTTAGCGTGGAGGAACGCTTTCTGAAGGCGATGGCTCTGATGCGTTTCGCGGAGGAGATGCGGCGGGCGGGCCGTGAGGCGCGACTGCGGAAGTAATGACTGATTTCATTCAATTCGGTGTCAGACTCCTTAATTCCCGATTTCCCATTCACAATTCGGCACAATTCGAGCGAAACGGGCTGCTGGACGCCCCAAAGACCTGGAAGCGTTGGCGGAACTGGAAGCCATAGAAGAAACAACGGCCGAAAGCTGAAGAGAATGGGGGCGCGGGCGGTTCCGCCCGCGGTTCTCTCCCGATCGTCAGAACGTAAACCGCCCTACAAGCTGCACGTTTCTCGGCTGCGTGACCGTTCCGTTCCAACTGCCAAACTTGGAGCCGGCCGACGGGTCGTTATTGAACGGAATACAATCGCCGAAGGCCTCGCCATCGCACGTGAAGTAATGGTTGTTGAAGATGTTGAACGTCTCGGCGCTAATTTCGAAATTGATCTTTTCTTTGATCGCGAATTTCCGCTTGAGGGAGATGTTGGTGTCGCGATAAGGCGTACCGCGCACGCTGCTCACACGCGGGCCGGTGCCGAGATAATTGCCGTTTGAAAACAGCGATGTCGCTTCGAAAGCGGATGCGTTAAACGCTGGCTCGTTCACATTGAAGCTGCCCCAGGATTGAGCCAGCACTTTTTGTCCGGGAATAATGCCCGGAATGCATGCGGCGTCGAACTGACTCGGTACACCGCATTCGGTCGAATCGCGAAAGTAGAACGGTAGGCCGGAAGTGAGTTTGATGGTGGAGGTGAGTGTCCAACCACCCACCAGCGCCGACACCACACCCGGCTTGTCGAGGAACCGTTTACCTCTGCCAAGCGGAAGATCATACACCGCCATCAAGGAGAAAACGTTGGGTTGGTCGTCGGTCGAGAGCGAATAATTGCGGCTCCCTTGGAAAGGACTGATCACGCCGCCGATGCCGCCATACCCGGCCGTGGCCTGAGTGGTGGACGCGGCATCTGTGGTGAGATGGGAATAAGTGTAATTCGCACCCATATAGAAGCCGCCGGAAAACTGCTTCTCAAAACTCGCTTGAAATGAGTTATAGAGAGAGGTACCCTCATTTTCGTTCACGCCGGTGAGCGAACCGCAGTATTGCGGGAAACGGACCAACGCCTGAGCCACCGTCGGTTTACAGGTTCCGGCTGAATCGAGCGTCTGCACCCAGTTCGAGTAAGGAACGCCGACTCCATCCAGACTCGTCTGCCCGGGCGCAAATACGGAGTTTAAAACAGTGCTTCCCAGGGACGATAGAAGCGACGGGTTCAGCGCGTTGAGCGGTTGCAATTGAGAGGGCAGGTGAGTGCCTTTGTTGCCGACATAAGCGACCTTGGCAACCGCGCTGTTGCCGACCTTCCGCTCGAGTGTAAGATTCCACTGTTGCGTATAAGACAAGTGATTCGCGTAAGTCGGACGATATTGTGGGCCGCCAGTGCCGTTGTCGGCAGTGGAACTAATATTCGGCGCGGTGCTGTAGGCAGGGAATCCATTGTCCATGTAGAAAGACGGCTCGTAGCCGCTATGAGAATCGCCGAAGGCGAGCTGCGGATTGAAACCGTCAAGCGACATGCCGCCGCCCCAACCAGGATAAAAAGCCTGGGTGTAGAACATGCCGTAGCCGGCTCGCAGTACGGTTTTGTCGCCCAATTTGTAAGCCTCGCCAATGCGTGGGCCAAAGCCGCCGTTAAATACCTTTTCAGGATACGGCGCGCCGTAACTGGCAGCGCCCCAGGAGTTGCCCGCGTAGGCTAAGCTGCCGGGTAAATTCCCGGCGCCCGGGTTCGGGGCAAAACTGAAGAAGGCCAGATGGTTGCCGGTTTCGAACGAGGGTGAGAATCGATCCCAGCGCAGGCCGTAATTGACAGTCAACTTGGATGACACTTTCCAGGTGTCGCCGATGTGAAACGAATAAGCACGCTGCTCGGCGCCATATTTCGAGACATTGTGTACGCTGAGGCTGCCATAGTCCGCCGCGCCGATGTCGAAGCTGGCGAACGCATCACCGCTAGCAACACCGGGAAGGGCTGTTGAAAGAGCGCTAAAGCTCAAGCTGCCCGATTCATTATTCGATTGCCGGAACACTTGCTGCAGGAGGCGGAATTCGCCGCCAAACTTAATCGTGTGCGCTCCATGAACCCAGGTAATCAAATCATTCCAAATGTTCGAGGGTCGCGTTGTCTTGTTCAAGTAGCCGGGGCCTTGCGTATTGCCCCAACTCGTGAAAGTCTGAACGCCATTGCCGTAAAAGCCTGCGGCGGGTGAAGCGTTGTAGCCAACTGCGTTCGGGATCTTCGGAAGATCGTTGGGGTTCTGGCCCGTCACCGAACCATACCCTTCGTTTCGATTCAAGTAGCCATAGGCGAAGTGGCTCAGCAGCGTGGGAGTAAAAATATGATCCCAATTCAAGCGGCTAACCCAGGCATCTTCCGGATTGGCCGGACTGGACGTGCAGAGTTCCACCGGCAACGCGCATTGTTCGTTCGGTTTCGTCGTCTGGCGCAAGACAGTGGCGAAAATATGATCCTTTTCACCCCAGTAGTGATCGATCTTGTAGAGAAATTCATCTGTATCCGACAGAATGCCATCCGATACCGGCTGAGCCAAGTAATTGTTGTACGGCCCAGCCGACGTTGGCGTGGGGAGATATTTCATCCACTGAATCGCCAATGGACTCTGCTCCGAGGCGGGAATGATGTTCCCCGCATATTGCGCGCGGTTGATCACGCCATTGACGATCGTCTCGGTTTTCGGATCATAGAGAGGCACGCCGAGGTCGGAGAAATTACCGGTTCGTTCCTGGGTCGATGGAATGGAATAGGTCGGACGATTTGTGCCCCCGAGACTGCGCAGATATTCTTCATCGTGGAAGAAATAAGTCTTATGCTTCGATCCCCAAATAAAAGGCAAGAAAGGCAGCTTGACGGGTCCGCCTATGGCGCCGCCGTATTCGTTTTCATTGTCTTTGGGGCGTTGGTCGCCCGGTCCGCGCTGGTTGGTGAACTGCAAGGCGTTCAGGTCCTTGTTGCGGAAATATTCAAAGAGAGCGCCGTGGAACTGATCGGTGCCGCTGCGGGTTGTAACAATGATCTCGCCTCCAGTTGTAGTGCCATACTCGGGCTCATAGCTGGACGTAAGGACCTGGACTTGCGTGACCATGTCGGGTGTTGAGGGAAGGTCGAGATACGAAACCATGCCGCTTTGCGACATGGTGCCCTCCTGCATGCTGACACCATCCATTACGGCTTCGTCGCCCATTCTGAGGCCGCCGTTAATCCGCGAGTTAAACGCCTGCACGCTGGTGCCGGTATTCACACCGGGCAGAAACGTGACAAATTGAACAGCATTGCGCAGCGTGCCGCTGGCGACCAGCAGCGGAAGCTCATTCACAACCTGCGGGGGCACGCCTTCCTGTGAGACGCCATTGTCGTAGTTTAATTGCGCGGCATCGGCCGTCACTTCCACTTTCGTCGTTGCGTCTCCCACTTCCAACGCCACGGGAATTTGCGCCGATTGATTCGCCAGCAGTTGGATATTGTGCTGGACATAGGTGCGGAAGCCTTTGGCTAGGACAGTCAGATCGTAGGAACCGGGGAGCAAATTCGGGAACGCGAAGCGGCCGTCGCTGTCTGTCTGGAGCGACGAACTCAGCGCCCGCTCGGCTGCGGAAATAGTGACCGTAGCCTGCGGCACAGTGGCGCCACTCTTATCGAGCACCTGACCTTCCAGGCTGGCGTTTTGGCTTTGTCCAAACAAGCTTGCCGAACAAAGCGAGATCGTTAAGAAGCAAACCCAACTAAGCTGGCGGAGCTTTATACTTCCGCTTACAGTGCGGCGAGACGGCATTGTTTTCTCCTTGGCAGTCAACAGCGTTTCTTGAAGTTATCAAGTGGCTGTAATTCTATAACAAAACGTTTCGCAAGGAAATCGATAAAGTATATTTCAACTAGCGATGGCGAAAATCTTGCTGTCTTTCCTAGCCTTTGCCATTTGTGTTGGGGCGCAAAACGAAGCGCCTGCCGTGACGGCTATTCAAGATGCGCTGGAGGCCGGAAATATAGATGCGGCTTCGCAATTGATTCAAGACGCGCTGAACCGACACCCCGGCGATGGCGGTTTGTTGAACCTCAGGGGGATTGTGCATGCGCGGCGCAATGAACTGGCCGACGCACGCCATGATTTCGCGGACGCGGTGCGCTTCTCTCCGCTACTCACCCCCGCCTGGCAGAATCTGGCGCGCGCGTGCCGGCAGTTGGACGACATACCGTGCGCGAGCGAAGCTTGGGCGCACGTGCTCCGGAGCAAGCCCCTCGATACGGAAGCCCACGCATCGCTTGCGGAGATCTATGCGAAGCAAGAAAAATTCGGCGAATCTTTGCGCCAGTTGGATGCCGGTAAAAGCGACAACCTTGAGTTGCGCTGCTTGGATCTAACCGGCGTAAGCCGCTTAGCGGAAGCAAAAACCGTGGCGATGCGTTTAGCGAAGCAGGCCGATTTTTCGGAAGCCGATTTAGCCACCATGCATGGGCCGCTGGATTCACCCAAAGCGGCAGCGATCGTGATTATTTTGGCAGAAGGATTGGATGCGCGGGGTGCGGCAGGTTTCTCCACTTTGCAACGTCTCGCCGTGGCGTACGAACAGTTACAACGCCCAGCCGAAGCGCGCAAAACCTTGGAACGGGTGGCGCAACTGGATCCTCAGAACCCGGCGCATTTACTGGAACTGGCGCGTTTGGCGGAAGTCGCCAAAGATCATGAGGGCGCGCTCGGCTATCTGGCCCATGCGCGCGACTTATCTCCGGACATGGCGCGCATTCACTTTCTTTTCGGCTTAATTGCCGGCGAGATGAATCTGCCGATTGAAGCGCGGCAATCGCTCGACAAGGCGCTGGCGATTGAACCGGACAACCCGGATTACAACTATGCCATGGGATCGGTGATTCTACAAACGCGCGACGCAGCTACGGCCGCCAGTTACTTTCAGAAATTCGTCAAAGCGAAGCCGGCGGAGGCCAGAGGCCATTTCGCGCTGGGCGTGGCGGAATTCACCTCGGGCGATTACGCCAACGCCAAACAGGAAATGCGCATCGCCGCCAACAGCCCTGCCATCGCTCCGGCGGCTCAATATTACTTGGGGCGCATCGCGCGCCTGGAAGGCGATCTCGACCAGGCTGAGTCGCGCTTGAATCAGGCAGTAACACTCATGCCGAAATTTTCCGAAGCGCACACGGAATTGGCGCGAATCGCCATGCTGAAGGGAAACCTGCCGGAGGCGCATGTCCAGTTGGATCGGGCGTTGCAGCTCAAGCCCGAGAGCTTCCAGGCCAATGAGCAATTGCTGGTTCTCTATAAACGAACAGGTGACGCTCGGGCAGCGGCACAAGCGGAAGTGCTCAAGAAACTGGACGAGGACCGTTCAAAACGGGCCGACTTGATGCTGCGAACGATCGAGATGAGGCCGTAGGCGTGCAACGGCTTCGGTTCCTGGCACTGTGTTTAACCGCAGGCGCACTCTGGGCGGCGCAGGGTGAAGACATATATCAGCGGCTGGCGCGCGCCCTCGCGGATTCCGGACAAAGTGAAGCGCTGGTCGGGGAGCTCCGGGCGCAGCATTTTACGAGCGTAGAGGAAGGCCTGACGAATCTGAAGCCGGCGAATGACGAGCAGCGCGCGGAATTGCTGGGTCTGCGCGGCGCGGTCGAGTTCCTGGACGGAAAAATGGCGGAAGCGGTGTCGGCGTTTAGTGAAGCGGAGAAGCTTCGCCCAGCTAAGGAAGGGGACCGTTTCACGCTCGCCATGGCGCTAGTGAAGTTGGGTGACGATGGCGAAGCACGCACCGTACTGACAAACCTGGCCAACGAACACCCGGGCAGCGCCATTTATTGGTATTGGCTTGGCCGCGTGGATTACGATCTCCGGCGCTACGGCGAGGCCATCGAGAATCTCGAAAAAGCGCTAAGCCGCGACCCAAATTCGGCGCGCGTTTGGGACAGTCTAGGTCTGGCTTGGGATATGCAAGGACAGACGGACGAAGCGCGCAAAGCGTTTGAGACCGCCGTAAGCCTGAATCGCGCGCAGCCGCAGCCCTCCGCATGGCCGCCGCACAATTTTGGATATTTGCTGCTGCGGCTGGGCGAAACAGCGGCTGCGGAAAATGCCTTGCGGGAATCGCTGCGCTACGACGCGAAACTGGCGCGCACCCACTATTATTTGGCTCGAGTGCTGGAGAAAGAAGGCCGCGACAGCGAAGCCGTTCAGGAGTTTAAGATCGCGGTAGCGGGCGATCCGGCATCGGCCGATGCCTGCTATTCGCTGGCCATGCTCTACCGCAAACTGCATCGCGAAAACGAAGCGAACGATATGTTCGCCGAGTATCGAAAAAGAAGGGCGAGTGATGCCGCGCCCAATCTCTTAAAGTGAAGCAGCCACAAACGGAGATGGAAGCGTAAGCGCCCCCAAAACCGCGGGTCTACGGCGTCGATTTGCGGCGGAAGAAACGCTTCAATTCAGGACTGAATTCCGCGATCAAGTTTGCGCCCACCGCAAAGCCAAGTTGCTGGCTTCCTCGCCGGAACCCGTCTTTTAGTGGACTGTAACGATCCGGATACCAAAGCAACGGGATCATGCCGGCAGCATAAGCGCCAGCTACGACCGGAGCATTGAAACGCGTTTGACCTTCGTCATTCTTCGTCAGGAACGACCAGGCGAAGGCATGCGCCAAACGCCGGCCCGTTCCCTGGCATTCGCAACGGAGGCGGCGCGGATCGTAACGCAAAGCGGCCGCCGCGCCTTCTTGTACCGTAGCCTGTATCGAAAAAGTGGCCAAAAGAGAACCCGCCCGCTTGCTGTACCCTTCCACTCCCTGCCCCCATTCGGGCGGGTCTTTCGCCAGTTGCGAACCGCCAGCCGCGGCAAAAGAAGCCAAGTAAATCCCCGGCGACAGCACCGTCTGATGCAGATAGTGGTTCCAGCGCTCGCTTGAAGTGAGCGGAGTGTAAGCCGCAATGGGTGTCTGGGCCGATAGACCGGTTGCGAGACAGCCTACCAGGGCCATCGGGCGGATTATAGATAAAGATGTGCGCAACGTAGGAAAATATTACCACAGAACCTATCGGCGTAAGCACGTAGAATCTCTAGCGGCACCCGGTTATTTCGACAAAGTATAGTTCACAACGACATCCGTAACGATTTCGGCAGGATTCCCGTTCAACAGCGTCGGCTTGTAATGCCACTGGCGAACGGCGTCGAGCGCGGATTGCGTAAGATCGTCGTTCGGAGATTCGAGCACGCGGATATCGATCGGTACGCCCTCTTTGGAAATCACCATCTCGAACAAGACTTTACCCTGAATACCCGCCACCTTGGCGGCCGTAGGGTAAATCGGCTGGACTTTTTGAACCAGGTTGGCTTGTTCGACTGCGCCGCCCACGCGGATCGGCTTCGAGGGGTTGGTTGACGACGCTGCGGTGGGCGTGCCTTGCGCCGCCACGCTCACTTGCTCTTGGACCGCGCCGATGGCCAGCGTCAAGCCGCGATCAACCTTCGCATCCTCCTTCACATTGAACTCGCGGAATAACGTGGCAAAGCCAGGCTTTTGAACACGCAGAATGTATTGACCAGCCGGGAGCGTTTCAAACGCGAACTTGCCATCTGCCGAAGTAGTGGTCTCAAATTTGACGTTAGTATCGGGATCGTAGAGTAGCGCTTTGGCGTCAGGAACGGCCGCGCCGCTGGGATCGTAGAGCGAGCCACCGATGGTGGCGGCAGAAAGGCCGGCGGAAGCAAGTAGGCCGGCGAAGAGAGTGCGTTTCATAAAATGACCTCGTGGTTGAGATTCGGGTAACAGAGTAACGGCCGAGGCGGCAATCGCCAGGACAGTTAAGGAGGAGATAGCGGCAAAGCCGGCACGGCGGGAGGGTTTGCCGAGTGGTTTCAGAATGGAACGTAAGCGGCTTTCGAGAGCGTCCGCGCGCGCGAACGCGATGCAGGCGGCAGAAAGCTGCGGACAGGCTGTGAAGGTCTGGGCAATCGCGAGCAATTCCACCGCGTAGTCGGATGGCCGAACTCCGCAACGAATCACCAGTTCGTCGCACGCCCGTTCGCTTTCGCGGCGAAGAAGCCGAAGGACGATCCAGGAAAGCGGCTGGAACCACCAGCACGCGGCCGTCAGTCGGGCAACCAGTTGCGTGGCGAGATCGCGCCGCGCAATGTGAGCTAACTCATGCAGAAGGACCATGCGGCGGCGCGATGGCGTCCATTCCCGGCAGTCGCAGGGCAGCAGAATGACGGGCCGGCGTATGCCAACCGCCATGGGCATGAGGGATTCGGGATGAATGAGCAAGATTGGAACTCGCGAAAGGCCGATCTGAGCGGAGAGTTCGTTGAGAAGAGCGCTCCACCCGGCGTCCCGATTCGGTTTTGCCCATCGTACGAGCGCCTTGACACGGAGATGAGCGGCGAGTAGCGGCACCAGCGCCGCGACTGCGGCGGCGAGCCAAAGCCAAAAGGGCGAAATGATCGTGGCGTGAGTCGATGAGACGGCCTGGCGCCTGACCACGAATTGCTGAATGGTGACCGTGCCTTTGTCCAGCGAACCGTACCAAATAGGCAGGACAATCTCAGGCAGCACCGCCGCGAGTAATGGCCAAACCAACAGAAGAACGAACGCAGCAAGCAGGATGCGATGCCGTTGCGCCGGACGCAGCCGAACCAGCAGGCCGCACAACAAATCGCCTGCACCCAGGATCAGCGCCGAACGGAGAAACAGATTCGCGAATAGCCCCAGCATCAGCGACCCTCCTGGCGCGCCTTCTCGATCAACGCGGCCAAACGGTCGAAGTCATCGGGAGAAAGCGAGCGGCCGGAGACATCGAGCAGTGTAGCCACGGCCTGCTCGGGCGAACCTTCGCAGAACGTGTCAAGCATATGCCGAACGGCCGAGCGCCGCGCTTTGTCGCGCGGAATAACCGGCAGGAAGACGTAGCGGAGATCCTTTTCCTCGTGGCGGATATGCTTCTTTTCTTCCAGGACCCGCAGCATGGCGCGCACCGCGGAGTAACCGGGAGGATCTGGAATGTTTTCGAGAATTTCGGCAGCCGTGGCGCGGCCCAGCCGGTAAAGAACGTCCATAATCTGGCGTTCGCGGCGGCTTAGCTTCTGCTGCTCCTTTAGCACAATGCTGTAAAAATAGCATCAAACGCGAAACCTGTCAATAGTACAGGAGTTCGGAAGTTCACTCACGTATTTGGAACCGCAACCCCTTAGCCGAGCCGCGACTGCGAAGGAGCGGTAACGAGGCGGTTGTTCGTTAACGGGAGGGTTTTCGTCCAAGCAGGTTTTATGAGGCTCTCGAACTCGTCATTCTGAGAAGAAGTTCGACGCGCTAGCACTCACAAGACAAGAATGAAAGTCTCAGCTTCCTTCACACTCCAGAACGAACCGGAAGAAGGAACCCTTTGGCCGCTGTTTTTCGTCAGCTTCGCCTCGCTGTATATCGAGATGTTATTGATTCGCTGGATCGGCACCGAAGTTCGCGTCTTTGCCTACTTTCAAAATCTGGCGCTGATCGCCTGTTTCGTTGGTTTTGGCGTTGGCTGCTACCGCTCACGAGGGAAAAAAAAACTCTTTTCGATAGCGCGGCCCTGGGGGGTCTTGTCATTCTGGTTGGGCTGCCGTTCGCTTCCTGGAAGCATCTGCTTGCCGCTATTTCTTCTCTCCTATCGTTTTCGCCCGACGCGCAGATGTGGGCCGTAGTGCCAGCCGGCAATCAGCCCTTGTTATGGCCTTTCTTAGTTGCGGCCGCGCTGATCTCGCTTATTTTGCTGCTCGTCATCCTGACGATGATTCCGCTTGGCCAGTGGGTCGGAACATATTTGCGCTCAGCTCGGAATCCCGTTACCGCCTACTCGGTCAATCTGCTAGGAAGCCTGGCAGGCATATGGTTTTTCGCCGGACTCTCGTTTCTTGGTCTCGTCCCTATATTTTGGTTTGCCTTCGCCCTGCTCCTGTTGGTTCTGATCCGCCCCCGGCGGCAAAGTTTAGTTCGCCCGGGTAGCGTTCTACTCGGCTGCGGTATCGCGTTGCTGGCTCATACTGCTTTACGAAACGGCCAAGTGTACTGGTCGCCATACCAAAAACTCGAGGTGCAGGCCTTGCCGGATAAAGAGTTTAATGTTCTGGTCAACAACACCGGCTACATGATCATCGCCAATCTCTCGCCGGATCACTTGGCGGCGGCTCCGCTCCTTGCCCGGAATTATCGGAACAGTTCGTACGACATTCCGTTTCGACTCGCTGGAAAGCGCGAGCGGGTTTTGATCGTGGGCGCGGGCGCTGGGAACGATGTGGACGCCGCGCTGCGTAACGGCGCTGCCCGCGTGGACGCCGTTGAAATCGACCCGGTCATCTATGCCCTTGGCAAGCGCCTTCATCCCGACCATCCCTACGATTCGCCGCGGGTGCACGTGGCGATTAACGACGCACGGGCATTTTTTCGGCGAGCAAAAGACAAATACGACGTCGTGATCTTTGGATTATTAGACTCACACACCGAGTTCTCGGGCTACAGCAACATGCGCGTAGACAGCTACGTCTATACACAAGAGTCGCTGATAGAAGCCAAACGCTTGCTCAAACCTGGGGGCGTTCTTATCGTTAGGTTCGAAGTGCGCGCGCCGGCGACATGGATGGGACAGCGGTTTTATGCCATGTTCGATCGTGTTTTTGACAGGCCGCCCGTGGTGTTTTACGTCCCCGCGGTCGGACCATTGATGTCCGCCACTGAGTTTGTTGCGTCAAACGATTCGGGCGCCTGGGAACGGGCGGCAGAACCGGAGTTCGCCGCTATGGTTCGCCAAAACCCGCCGCGATTTTCCTTGGATTTGCGACACGCTCCGACGTTTACCACGGATGATTGGCCCTATCTTTATAACCGCAGCCACTCGGTTCCGCGCACCTATTTGACGATTTCTCTCATCCTAATGGCCATCGCGTTTGTGTTGGCACGCGGGGCGCTAGAACCAAGCAAGCCATCAACCTGGAATTTCTTTTTTCTGGGGGCTGGATTTCTGCTTTTGGAAACGCAAATCGTCAGCCGCCTAGCCTTGTATTTCGGTTCGACATGGCTGGTCAACTGTATCGCCCTGACCTTAATTCTGATCGTGCTGATGATTGCTAACTTTTGCGTTGACCACGGCGTGCCTTTTCCACTATGGCTCTGGTATGCCGGCTTAATAAGCTCATTACTCGGGATTTACCGCATCCACTGGGAATCACTGCCGTACGGAACGATTAATGTAGGCATCCTGTTTGCAGGGGCGTATTGTTTGCCGGTTTTTTTCGCGGGCGTTATTTTCTCGGAAACGTTCCGCGAATGCCCTGACAAATCCTCCTGTTTTGGGAGCAACATTATCGGTGCGGTTATCGGCGGACTGGCGCAAAATTTCTCTTTTGTTGTTGGAATGAAAGCGCTGTTGCTCTTGACGGCTTTGTTTTACGTGTTGGCCGCAGCATTCAGCGCTATTTCGCATGCGCACTTGGCCCGAGCCGGCCGCCCTTCTCGCTACGGCACACCTGAGGCGGCGGCCAGCTAGCCTGCGATCACGTCCGGCTGATTCCGATCAGGCCGCCAGAGTTAATCGGGCACCGGACGAGTCTGCCGAAGCTGGCAGGGTAATCTGAAGGTATGGCGGCTGAACTGAACAGCGATCCGTTTGTCTCGACCGAGCCCGAAGTGGAACTCGATGAAGAAACGCTTCAACTCCTGGACGCGCGCGTTGCCGAGCCAGGCGACTCCATTCCAGCCGACGAGGCTCGCAAACAGATTGTCCAGTGGCTTTCAAACTTCTCTACCGCCCATCCGCTGACCGATCTGGAAGTAGTTTTCGGCTGGTCGATAGAGCGCCCGCCGCGCTTCTTCAACGTCGCACCGAAAAGTAAACCAACAGGACCGCCGACACAATCACAAGCCAGAATATTAGGGCTTTTATGTTCGATGATAACGTCGTGCTCGATCCCAGCCGTTTGCGTAGCGCCGTCGCATCGTCAGAAGTCAAAACCGCAACGTCGCCTCCAGAGAAATGCACCGTCAAACTCGTCGTTCCGTGTTCAACGGTCGGCACCACCCGGCTGACCAGCCTGAGATTCAAAATCAATCCACTGGGCAACTTGATGAATTCCGGCATATCGGCCAGATTATCAATCCGCGACAATGGGTCTCACTCCGCCTGCCGGTG
>Ga0302326_10022788_pt1 | contig 12789 bp, 9 predicted proteins | sample Palsa_T0_3_FD_202264 | JGI IMG/M metagenome (GOLD analysis project Ga0302326, IMG submission 202264) | Peat permafrost microbial communities from Stordalen Mire near Abisko, Sweden - Palsa_T0_3 | ecosystem: Environmental > Terrestrial > Soil > Palsa > Peat permafrost | place: Sweden: Abisko... | reverse complement strand
ACATTCATGCCGGCCAGACAACCGGCACGCTCGCCACCGAGGCGTTGCCCGGCCAGTCGTTCCAGTTCAAGGTCACGCGCGTGATCCCGATCCCCGACCCCAAGGAAGGCACCAACAACTTCCGCGTCTACGCCACGATCACCGACAAAACGCCGCTGACCTGGCGTCCCGGAATGAAGGGCGAAGCCCGCATCAACGTCGACCACCGCAGCCTGGCGTGGATCTGGACCCACCGTCTGTTTGATTTCCTGCGGCTCAAGTTGTGGATGTGAATGAGTGGTCAGGGTTCAGGGGTCAGGGTTCAGGGTTCAGGGAGGAGAGGGATGGCGCTTGGGCGACTTTCTGCGGGTGGAAGATTTGGTCGTGTACCAGAAGTTGTGCCAACTGCATCTGGAAGTGTGTGGGTTAACTGCGACTTGGCCTCGGGATGAGCGGTTTGAGCTTTCGGCGCAAGTGAGACGATCGTCCAACCGTTCGCCGGCTCAGATCGCCGAGAAACATAGCGATCGTCACGTTCGCAATAAGGGCGAGGGTGTCAACCGCGCAAGAGGAGAGGCATTGGAAACAGTGCATCACTTGTACATCGCCATGCTCAAGGGTTATCTAACATCCGCGATTTATCAGGCCTTTTGCGCCCGCTACACAGAATGCGTGAAAATGCTCAACGGCCTCGAACGTGCCCTGGAACAGCAGCTTCCGTCCCAGGATCGTCGCTTTCCCTCCCTGAACCCTGAACCCTGACCCCTGAACCCTCCCTCCTCCCCATGACCCTCCAACTCCGCCCAACCTTTTCCGAATCCTGGTACCGCGTTGCTCCCCTGCGCGTGCGGCTTCGCGTCAGCGCCCACATCTCCCGCCAGTTTTATCGCGGCGATCGCTGGTACGTCGTCCGCGATCCCGCTGGCAATCAGTTCCACCGTCTCAGCGATCCCGCCTACCGATTCGTCGGCCTGCTCGATGGCTCGCGAACCGTGGAAGAAGCCTGGGAACTGTGCGGCGGACAGCTTGCCGACGATGCCCCCACGCAACCCGAAGTCATTCAGATTCTCTCGCATCTCTACTCGGCCAATCTGATCGAGGCGGATGTCACGCCCGATGCGACCGTGCTCCTCCGCCGCCACAAGCAGCTCACCAAGCGGAAGATGCAGAATCGGCTGATGAACGTCCTGTTCCCGCGCATTCCGCTGTGGGACCCCGACCGATTTCTCAAGACCTGGATGCCGCTCGCGCGGGTGTTATTCAGCAAGCTGGGGGCGCTGATCTGGCTGGTCGTCGTGATCGCCGCCGTCCTGAGCGTGGCGCCGACCTGGAACGATGAATTTGGCCTGCGCTACGCGGCGATGCACGCCGTCGATTTGCGCGGCAACACGATCAACCTGCTGTGGCTCTGGGTCGTCTTCGTCTTCATCAAGCTGATCCACGAGCTGGGCCACGCGTTTTCCTGCCGGCGCTTTGGCGGCGAGTGCCACGAGCTGGGCATCATGTTCCTGGTCTTCGTCCCCACACCCTATGTGGACGCCTCCTCCGCCTGGTCGTTTCCCAGCAAGTGGCAACGCATCTTCGTCGGCGCGGCCGGCATGATCGTCGAGCTTTTCTTCGCCTCGCTCTGCGCCTTCATCTGGAAATACACCGACCCCGCAAGCCTGATCCACCAACTGGCGTTTAACGCCATGCTCGTCGCCAGCGTCACCACCCTCGTCTTCAACGCCAATCCGCTGCTGCGCTACGATGGCTACTACATCCTCTCCGATTTCTGGGAAATTCCCAATCTGCGGCAAAAGAGCACCGAATACGCCCTGGGGCTCATCAAGCGGCACATCTTCCGCGTCAAGCTCCAGCAGCCGTTGCCGCCGGCCCTGCAGCGGGTCTGGCTCCTGCTGTACGCCGTCTGCTCCTCGATTTACCGCACCTTCGTCGGCGTCGCGATCATCGTGCTCGTCGCCTACCAGATTCCCGTGCTTGGCGTGCTGATGGCTATCGGCGGCCTGATCACCTGGCTGGTGGTGCCGGTCTTCAAGGTTTTCAAATACCTTGCCATCGAGCCCGAGCTGCATCGCAAGCGCGGGCCGGCCGTGGCGTTCTGCCTCGCCGTGGCGGCGGTCGGGGTCGTGGTCGTCGGATTGATCCGCTTCCCGATGCACGTCGGCCAGGTTGGCGTTGCCGAAGCCAGCGCGCACGATGTCCTGCGTGCCCAGCGCCCCGGATTCGTCACCGAGGTCCATGCCCAGGACCATCAATGGGTTCACGGTCCCCACAAGGACCACCCGGGCGACGTCTTGCTCGTTTGTCACGACCCCGAGCTGGATGCGCAGATTCGCCAGACCGAGGCCAAGCTCACCGGAGCCGAGGCACGCGTCCTGGCCTCCCGGGCCGAGGACCCCGCTCAGGCTGGCATCGACCAGGAGGTGATTGACACCCTGCAAACGCAGCTTGCCGACTTGAACCATCGCCTCGACCAGTTGACCGTTCGCGCCACCATCGACGGCGAGCTGATCGCACCGGACATCAATCTCTATGTCGGGCGCTACCTCCCCAGGGGCCAGGAAATCTGCCGCATCCAGCGCGTCGATCAATTGACCATCAAGGTGTTGCTCGAGCAGATGCAGGCGCAGCTGATCATGGACCACGTGAACAAGACCGCGGTGCGATTTGCCGGCGATCTGGCGACGGCGGTTCCGGCCGGTCAGCCCCGGCCGATTGGCGCGGCGACGCGCGACCTCCCCAGCCCCGCCGTCGCCCAGCCCGCCGGCGAGGAAGAGCCGGTGGACCCCAAGGACCCCACCAAATCGCAAACCGATCAGTTCGAGGTCGATGTCCCGGTCGTGAATCCCGCCGGCAAGTATTATCCCGGCCAGCGCGTCTACGTCCGCTTCACGCTGGACAACACCCCGTTGATCGTGCAATGGAAGCGAAGATTTTTGCAGTTGATTCAAACGAAGAATAATCCGTGGATGTGAAATAGTCATGGTGATTGGTGATTGGCTCGTGACAGGGGGGATTGAAACGTGAAACGTGAAAACGTGACAAGACCTCCGCTCTGGTCACGTCTTCACGTTTCACGTCTTGACGCTCCCCGTCACGCACCAATCACCAATCACCATTCACCATCTTTTCCCAACCCATGACTGTCGCCACCGACGAACTCTTCTCCATCTTTGACGCTCGCCGCGTCAAGGCGCCGGAGCTGCGCGGGCTGGACCTGGCGATGAACGGCGTGCGCGGCTGGATTCTTAACCGCCGGCCGATGCTCGCTCGCCTGCGCGCCCAGGCCCAGCGCGTGGAACTCCTCGAGCCGGAAATTCGCGGGCTGGGGGCCCAGAGATTTCGCGACGCGGTGGGGGAGGTGCGCGACCTGGCCCGGCGCGATCGATTGAAAGGCGCCGCCGAGGATCGGGCCATGGCCCTGGCGCGCGAAGCCGCCTGGCGGGCACTGGGATTGCGGCCGTTTCCGGTGCAGGTGATGGGAGCCCTGGCTTTGTGCCAAGGCGCGATTGCGGAAATGGCCACCGGTGAAGGCAAGACCCTGACGGCTTCATTGGCCGCATCGCTCTGGGCTTGGTCCGGCCGGCCGGTGCATGTCATCACCGTCAACGATTACCTGGTCGAACGCGACGCCCACGAGATGGGGCCGGTCTACAGGCTGCTCGGCCTGCGCGCCGGCTTCGTCACCCACGAAACCACGCCCACGGACCGCGTCGACCACTACCGCCGCGACGTGATCTATTGCACCAGCAAGGAGCTGGTCGCGGATTTCCTGCGCGATCAGCTTCAGTTGGGAAACCTCCGCACCAGCACCCAAACGGCCATCGGCCAGTTGATCGGCGCAGGCCAGTCGCGTTTCGCCGGCCGGTTGTTGGTTCCCGGCCTCGCCCGCGCGATCGTGGACGAGGCGGACAGCCTGCTGATCGACGAGGCGGTCACCCCGCTGATCATCTCCAACTCCCCCGAGGATGAAGCCAACGCCGAGCACTACCGCGCCGCCGATGAATTGGCCCAGCAGATGGAATTCGACCGCGATTTCACCATCGACCGCACCGCCCGCAACGTCGATCTCACCGCCCGCGGGCAGGACCGCCTCGAACAGCTTTGCGCCGGCGACAACTTCTGGAAGGGCAAGCGCCGCCGCGAGGAGTTGGTCACCCAGGCGCTGTGCGGCCGACATTGTTTCGTGCGCGATGAACATTATCTGATCGCCGCCGACGGCACTGTCCAGATCATCGACGAATTCACCGGCCGCGTCATGGCCGACCGAAGCTGGCGCCACGGCCTGCACCAGGCGATCGAGGTCAAGGAAAGCGTCACCGTCACCGCCGACAAGGAAAACCTCGCCCGCCTCAGCTTCCAGCGATTCTTCCGTCAGTACCCCTACATGGCCGGCATGACCGGCACGGCGTGGGAATCCGCCGGCGAGCTGTGGCAAATTTATCAGCGCCCCGTCATTCGTATTCCCACCAACCGCCCCTGCATCCGCCTGCATCTTCCCGTCCGCATGTTCGACACGATGGAGCAGAAATGGCAGGCCGTCATCGAGCGCGTCTGCCAACTGCACGAGCAGGGCGTTCCCGTCCTGGTCGGCACCCGCAGCGTGCTGGCGTCCGAAGAAGTCAGTCGCCGGCTCACGGAATTGGGCAAAGTGCACCGCGTGCTCAACGCCACCCAGACCGCCCGCGAAGCGTCGATCGTCTCCGAGGCCGGCGGCCGTGGGCAGATCACTGTCGCCACCAACATGGCCGGCCGCGGCACCGACATCAAACTCGCCAAAGACGTCGCCGACCTGGGCGGCCTGCACGTCGTCTCCACCGAGCCGCACGGCTCGGGCCGCGTCGATCGCCAGTTATTCGGCCGAGCCGCCCGCCAGGGAGACCCCGGCTGCGCCCAGCTCTTCGCCAGCGCCGAAGATGATCTGTTTCTGCGGCACGCCCCCAAAACCCGAACTCTGTGGCGCACCATCGGCGCCGCCCGCCTGATCCGCCTCGCCCAGGCCAAGGCCGAGCGTTTCGCCCGCTTCAATCGCAAGCAGGTCCTGCGCAGCGATGACTGGATGGACCAATCGCTGCCGTTCTGAATGGCCTTGCGCGATGCTGCATCATTGCGATCAGCGAGCCGCGCACGGAGCGTACTCGCGCAGTGAGCGGTCTGTGCGACAGTGAGCCTTTACCGCTTACTCCGCGAGTACGCTCCGTGCGCGGCTCGACAGAATGCCGCGGCGTGATCGCGCAGCGCCATTTGGTTCTGGCAGGGGCATTCCGCCCGTGTTGGCTGCGCGGAGCATTAGGAACATTTGATATCGAGGTTTGCTTCTTTTAACTGAGCGCAGCCCGCATGGGCGGGACGCCCATGCCACTGTACAGTGCGACCATGACCCAGATGCAATCCACGCCGCCGCTCGATCGGCGGCGCACATCAAAGGCGATCGTCTTCGACATGGACGGGCTGATGATCGACAGCGAAAGCGTCTATTGGGCCGTCGAGCGAAAAATGGCCCGGGCGTTCGGGAAGGAGGCGACCGATCAGACGCTCGGCAGCATGATGGGCCGCTCGCCGCTGGATTCGATGGCGATTTACGCCCGCGATCTGGGGTTGACGCAGTCGCCCGCCGAGCTGCTGGAGATGCGCGACACCGAAGTGCTGGAAACGCTGCGCCGCGGCGTTACGCCGATGCCGGGCTTGTTCGAGGTGCTCGACGAATTCCGGCCGCACTATCGCCTGGCCATCGCCACCAGCGCCGGCCGCAGGTTTGTCGATGTGGTGATCGGGCAACTCCATCTGGCAAAATATTTCGACGCGCTGCAAACTTCCGATGATGTCAAAGACGGCAAGCCCGCGCCGGAGATTTATCTCAAGGCGATGGCGAAGCTGAACGTCTCGCCGGAGCTGTGCGCCGTGCTGGAGGATTCCTCCAACGGCGCGCTGGCCGGCAAGCGTGCGGGCGCTTACACGATTGCCGTCCCGTCGCAATACACGAGTTGGCAGGACTTCAGCTTTGTGGATTACGTCGCTAAAAACCTGAAGGATGCCGCGGCCCATCTCCGCGGCGAGGCGCCATGAGCGAACTGAAGACCCCTGCCTCCACCCTCTCGCCAGAGGACTTGTATCACCTGGTCCGCGGGCAGATCGAGCATGAGGACAATCTCATCGGCACGCGGCTGAACTGGTTTGTTGCATCGCAGTCGTTTCTTTTCTCGGCCTACGCCATCGTTGTCAGCAATCTGACCGTGGCCGTTAAATCGCCGTGGGTCAACTCCCAGCAGAAATTGCTCTTTGCGATCATTCCCGTGGTGGCGATCTTCGTGTGCGTGCTGATTTTCATCGGCGCGCTGGGAGGAATCCTGGCGATGCGAGCCCTGCGCCGTTCCTACGCCGCCCAGATGTCGCACCTGGTCGGCATGGGTCTGCCGCCGGTGCAGGGATTCGCGGCCAACTATTTCATGGGGCAGCTCAGCCCCGCGCTGCTCCCGCCGGGCTTCGTCGCGGTCTGGTTGCTGTTGCTGTTGCATGGGATTCATTGAGCGGCGGCGCCATTCCCGCGGACTTCCGTCCGCGGCTATCAAGCGGATCGCCCGTTCGACGTTTCATAGCCGCGGACCCAAGTCCGCGGAGAAGCGTGCGGAATTCATTTTTGACCTTTCGTTCCAAAACCGCTAAACTCCCGGTCGATGGGTCGCCCCAAGGAGTTTGATTCCAACACCGTGGTTCAGGACGCCATTGAGGCGTTCTGGGAGCGCGGGTATGCCGCGACATCTGTCAACGATCTGCTGGCCGAGACCGGGCTGAACCGTGGAAGTCTTTACGGCAGCTTTGGCGACAAGCGCCAACTGTTCCTCACCGCCCTGGAGCGATACGACCGCCAGGGATGGGACGCCATCCGCGCCGAGCTGGGAAAATCCGGGCCGGCCAGAGCGGTCTTGGAGAATTGGCTGCGGACGATTGCCGATAGCTGTCATGGAGCGGATGGGCGGCGCGGGTGTCTGCTGGCCAAAGCGGCGATGGAGCTGGTGCCGCACGATCCGGAGGTGGCGGCGTTCATGCGCCGGCTCGGCAAGCGCAACGAGCGCTTCCTTGCCGATCTCGTCCAGCGCGGCCAGCGCGAGGGGGAGATTGACCCGACACTCGACGCCCGCGCCGTCGCACGGTTTCTCTGGAATTCGCTGGCGGGTCTGCGCCTGATGGGCACGACCTCGCCGACGCGCCACGATGTGCGCGAAGTGGTCGATCTGGTTTTGCGCGTCATCGACCGATGACGGAAAGTGACTATGCGGCAAGCGGCTTCAATCGCGGTTTCATCTCTTTGCGCTGTGACACTCGCGCTGACGGTCGGCTGCGACCGCCAGAGCGGCGCTGCCCCCGCAGCGGCTGCGGGCCGTCCGCCTTCGATCGTGGTGGCGGCGGATGTCGTCGCACAGGACGTGCCCGTCTATCTCGACGAGATTGGAACCTGCACCGCGCGCGAGATGGTGAGCATCGAGCCGCAGGTCTCCGGACGGATTACCGAAATTCAGTTCGTGGACGGCGCGAATCTCAAGAAGGGCGACCCGCTCTTCACGATCGATCCGCGCCCCTACGAAGCCGAGCTCGCCGCCGCGGAGGCGCTGTATGAGAAGGACAAGGCCCTGGCGGCCAATGCCGAGGCCATCGCCGCCCGACAGAAGCAAATCTTCCAGCAGAAATTGATCAGTCCCGCCGATTACGATCAGGCCCGCTACACCGCCGACGCGCAGGATGCCACCGTCAAGATCGACGCCGCCGCGGTGCAGACGGCCAAGCTCAATCTCGAGTATTGCTCGATCGTCTCGCCGATCGACGGGCGCGCCGGTCACCGGCTCGTGGACGTTGGGAACGTTATGCGCTCCGACGCGGACCTACCCCTGCTGACGATTCAACGCCTCGATCCGATCTACGTCGATTTCACCGCCACCGAAGGCGATCTCCCGGCCGTGCGCTCGAACATGGAGCAGGGACTGCTTCGCGTTGTGGCCAGCATTCCCAGCGGATCGGTCGCCGACGGAGCGACGGGTAATCTCCAGGCCTCACGAGAGGGAACGCTCACTTTCCTCGACAACGCCGTCACCAACGGCAGCGGCACCATCAAGCTCCGCGCCACCATTCCCAACTCCGACCATCTCTTCTGGCCGGGCCAGTTCGTGCAGGTTCGGCTGATTCTCAAAACGCTCAAGGCCGTTCCCGTCGTCCCCGCCGATGCGTTGCAACTGAGCCAGCAGGGGACGTTTGTCTATGTCATCAACCCCGCCGACAGCACCGTCCAGCCGCGACCGGTGAAGGTGGGCCAGCGCCAGGGTGATCACGGCGAGATGGTGGCGATCGAGTCGGGCTTGGCGGCGGGTGAGAAAGTCGTCGTCACCGGCCAGCTCACGCTGGGGCCCGGCGCGAAAGTAACCCTCGAAGCACCCGCCACGCAGCCGGCCGCGGAGGTGGCCAAGTCGTGACCAACCTCTCCGAGCCGTTTGTTCGCAGGCCGGCCATGACCACGCTGCTCACCGTTTCGGCGGTGGTGTTTGGCGTGCTGGCGTACAAGACGCTGCCGGTCAACGATCTGCCGGCGGTCGATTATCCGGTCATTCAGGTGCAGGTCGCCTACCCCGGCGCCAGCCCGACGACGATGGCCAACAACATCGCCACGCCGCTCGAGCGGCAGTTCATGCAGATCCCCGGCGTGGACGTCATCACCTCCAAGAGCCAGCAGGGCAATTGCAGCATCACCCTGCAATTCGTGCTCAGCAAGAGCATCGACGCCGCGGCGACCGACGTGCAGACCGCCATCTCGCAGGCCACCGGAAGCCTGCCGACCGACCTCCCGGCGCCGCCGACGATGTCGAAAACGAATCCCAACGATCAGGCGATCCTGTACGTCGCGCTGAGCAGCAGCACAGTCACCGCCTCCAAGGTTTACGACTACGCCAGCACGCAGGTCGGCCAGCGCATCAGCATTCTGCCCGGCGTCAGCCGCGTCGCGATCTTCGGCACCAAGGCGGCCATCCGCATCAAGGCCAATCCCTCGGCCATGGCCATCCGCGGCATCGCCATCGACGACCTGGCGGCCGCGATCCAGAACGGCACCAGCTACGAGGGCGCCGGCCAGTTCGACGGGTCTGATCGCACCCTGCTCCTCCAGCCCAAGGGCCAGCTCGAAACCGCCGACGATTACAACAACCTGATCATCGCCTGGCAGAACGGCGCGCCGGTCTATCTCAAGGACGTGGCCCAGGCCCGCGACACGATTCAGGACGAGCGCATCAACATGCGCTTCTGGGTGCGCGGTCACGAAACGCCGACGGCGACGGTCGTCATTGCGGTCTATCGACAGGCCGGCGCCAACGCGGTCGAGGTCTCCAAAGCCGTGCGCGGGTTGGTGCCGCTCATCACCGCCGAGCTTCCACCGTCGATCGCGATCACGCCAATTTACGATCGCTCCCGGTCGATCGTCGATTCGGTCAACGATGTGCAGATGACGCTGATCATCGCGTTCGTGCTGGTGGTGTTGGTGATCTTCGTCTTCCTCGGCCGGGCCAAGGACACGCTCATCCCCGTCGTGGCGCTACCCCTGTCGCTGCTGCTGACGTTCATCGTCATGGCCGCGCTGGGATACAGCCTCGATAACCTGTCGCTGATGGCGATGACGCTGGCGATCGGCTTCCTGGTCGATGATGCGATCGTCTTCCTGGAAAATGTCGTCCGCCGCATGGAGCAGTACGGCGAAAGCCCGTTCATCGCAACCATGCACGGGGCCAACGAGATCAGCTTCACCATCCTGGCGATGACGGTTTCACTGGCGGCGGTTTTTCTGCCGCTGGTGTTGATGCCGGGCCTCGTCGGGCGAATCTTCCGCGAGTTTTCGGTCTGCATCATCGTCTCCATTTTCGCCTCGGGCATTGTCTCGCTGACGCTCACGCCGCTGATGTGCTCCCGACTGCTCGATGAGCGAAAGAAGGGGCACAGGAAAACCGTCCTCGAGCGCGTGGTCGGCGGCGTCGAGCATCGCGTGCTGTCGGTTTACGGGCGTTCCCTGACGTGGTTTCTGCGACACCGCTTGATTTCCGTCGTGACGTGGTTCGCCTGTCTGGCCGGGACGATCTGGCTCCTGATCGAGCTGCCCAAATCGTTTTTGCCGATCGGCGACAGCGGATTTGTCTGGGGCGTGATGATCGGACAAGACAGCTCCTCGCCGCAGCAGATGCGCAAATTTCAGGAGCAGGCGGAAACCATTCTGCACGCCAACCCCGCGGTGAACATGAGCTTCACCATGACCGGCAACGGGCAATTCATCTCCGCCAACCAGGGGATCGTGCTGGCGTTTCTCAAGGACCGCGACCAGCGCCCGCCCATCGAGAAAGTGGTCGGACAACTCGGCCAAAGTTTGATGCAGATACCGGGAATCCTTCCGTTCCTCCGACCCTTCCCCGTGTTGGAAATCAGCACCGGCGCCACCAGCACCAACCAGGGGCAATACGCCTTCGCTCTCTCGGGCGTGAACCCCGACGAAGTTTACGCCGTCGGCACCAAGCTGCTGGCGAAGCTGCAAACCTATCCCGGCTTCGTGCCGCCGGTCTCCTCCGACTACTTCAACAACACGCCCAATCTGGACATCGAAATTCTCCGCGATCGGGCCGCATCGTATAACGTCTCCGTCGGCAAAATCGAGAGCCTGCTGCGCAACGCCTACTCCCAGAATTATCTCTACCTCATCAAGAAGCCGACCGACCAATATCAGGTCATTCTCGAAGCCGCCGACAGCGACCGCTCGCGCCCGGAAGACCTTGGCCTGCTCTACGTTCGCTCCGATGACGGCAAAAACCTGGTGCCCCTCAGTGCGGTCGTGCAATGGAAGCAGTCGCTGGGCCCCCAGGCGGTGAATCATCTGAATCAGTTCACCTCGATGACGATCTTCTTCAACCTCAAGCCCGGCTACGCGATCGGTGACGCCACCAACTTCATTCACAACGCCGCCGCCGAGATCGTTCCCCTCACCGTTCGCGGCTCGCTGCAAGGCGAAGCCCAGACGTTTGACGAAACCATCAGCGCCCTGATCATTCTCATGCTGCTGGCCGTCTTCGTCATGTACGTCATTCTGGGGATTCTCTACGAAAGCTATCTCCACCCGCTGACGGTGCTCTCCTCGCTTCCGGTCGCCCTGGTCGGCGGCCTGGCCACTTTGGCGATCTTCGGACAGGAAGCGTCGCTCTACGCCTTCGTCGGCATGTTCATGCTGATGGGAATCGTGAAGAAGAACGGCATCATGATCGTCGATTTCGCCAATCAGCGCATCGCCCGCGGCGCCCGGGCCGAGGAGGCCATTCACGACGCCAGCATGGACCGATTCCGCCCGATCATCATGACCACCCTGGCCGCCCTGATGGGGGCGCTCCCCCTGGCCCTGGGCATCGGCAACGACGCCGAGACCCGCCGGCCGCTGGGATTGGTCATCGTCGGCGGATTGATCGTCTCCCAGTTCATCACGCTCTACATCACGCCCGTCATTTTCCTCTACCTGGAGGATTTCCAGGAGAAGGTGCTGGATCGCACCTCGTTCTTCCGCTCCAGCCGATTGCAGGACCTGCAAACGCAAGTCGCCATGGCCAAGCTGGCCGGCGACGAAGAAGACGACGAAAACGGCGGCCCCCACGCCGCGGCGATGAATCCGTCGCTGCGGTAGCGCGGATTATTCACCACGGAGACACAGAGCCCGCGGAGAAGACCCCGAGAAAAGTGAAGTTAATGCCGATTTGTGACCGTCCAAAAGCCAAGCGCCGCGCGCTTCGCGGTCATCAATTCTGCTGATTTCTCTGTGCTCTCTGTGCCTCCGTGGTGAGTCCTGAATTTTCCGCCTTAGTCCGATAACCTTCCTCCCTCTCCGCCGATCATTCCCTGCCAGAGGTCATTGGTCTCCCAATTACCCCCGTGTTCTGGCCCAAAGCGGCGGGTTCCACGCCGTTGCATTGAAAATACCCCGGCGGCAACAAAGATGGGCCGGCATGTACAGGCCCGGCAGAGTCAAGCGCTTCGACTTCCCCGCGGGCCGAAGCGTGGCGGGGAAATATCTGATCGAAGGCCCGCTCGGCAGCGGATGGGAGGGGGAGGTCTATGCCATCGTCGAGCGCGCCACCGGCATTCGCCGGGCCGCCAAATTTTATTACCCGCACCGCGATCCGATGGGCAAGGCCGCCATCGCCTACGCCCGCAAGCTCGACGCCCTGCGGCACTGCCCGATCCTCATGCAGTATCACCACCAGGAGATCGCCTATTTCCGCCGCCGGCGGGTGATGGTCGTCATCAGCGAATTGGTCGAGGGCCAGAAGCTCAGCGAATTTCTCTCCGATCAGCGCGAGCATCGGCTCACCACCTTCGAGGCGCTGCACGTTCTGTATGTGCTGGCCAAGGGAATCGCCCCCATCCACGCCGTCGGGGAATATCACGGCGATATTCACGACGACAACATCATGATCCGCCGCCAGGGCATCGGCTTCGAGGTCAAGCTGCTCGACTTCTTCGACCTGGGCCGGCCGACGCGCAACAAGGTGCGCAAGGACGTGTTGAATCTGATCGAGGTGTTCTACACCATCGTCGGCGGCCGCAAGCGCTACAGCCGCCAGCCGCGCGTGGTGAAGGAGATCATTCGCGGCCAGAAGGATTCCCTGATTCTCGACCGCTTCCAAAGCGCCGGCGACATCCAGCGACACCTCGAAGCGCTGACATGGTAAGTGGCACGGGCGTCCCGCCCGTGTTGGCGACGTGGTGGGAAAAGAAGCATGAAGTGCAATGCCTGTTAACTTTGAA
>Ga0302326_10022787_pt1 | contig 12789 bp, 10 predicted proteins | sample Palsa_T0_3_FD_202264 | JGI IMG/M metagenome (GOLD analysis project Ga0302326, IMG submission 202264) | Peat permafrost microbial communities from Stordalen Mire near Abisko, Sweden - Palsa_T0_3 | ecosystem: Environmental > Terrestrial > Soil > Palsa > Peat permafrost | place: Sweden: Abisko... | reverse complement strand
CCCACTGCTCCACGGCCCGCTCGCTATCTTGGGAGAACGTCAAGCCCAGCGATGCGTAGCCGGCCCGCAACGTGCCCACCGGATCGTGCTGCAAGTCCGCGAAGGCGACATCGGCGAACCGGCTGTCGCCTAAGCGTTGGCGGAAGTCCATCGCCCGACGAACAGCTTCCGCCCAGCTGTCCAGCTGCTCTGCACCTAGTTCCTCAGGATCGTCGCGGTCGCTGCTCCAGCTGCGCACGTACCGGATCAGGCTGCACACCGAACCCATGACCTTGGCGGGATCGCGATGGCTCCACAGGAATTTCGCATTCGGGTACGCCTCGACCAGTGCGTCCAGCGCGAACATATGTACCGGGGTTTTCAGGTGCCACAGGGTCGGCGGGCAATGCCACTGCAGAAGTTTGAGCACCCGACGATGAAACGTGTAGGTCTCGCGCATGTCGCAGTGCATCAGCCATTCCAGGTAGCTCGGGACCCGTACAGCGCCGTCGAAGTGGAAGGTGCGAAAACTCATGCCCATCAGGTCCTGGCATTCGGTCGCTGCCGTCGCCTCGGAGTTGTGCATCGTCTTCATCAACGGGAACATCTCGTCCAGCATTCGCAGGCCCTCCTCGGCCTGTGCGATGCGCGGGTCGCAGTGTTGGGTGGCCGTCTCCGGCGGGGGAGTGGGCGCCTGCGATTCCCACATCCGCAACGAACGGAATTGGGGATCGGCGGCCACCAGTTGGCTCAGCGCGGTGGTCCCGGTGCGGGGCAGCCCGATGACGAAGACCGGGCCGCCCACTACCTCGTGATCGATCTCGGGGTGCTGCGCGTAGCTGTCTTCGACCTTGAGTCGCTGGATCAGTGCGTTGCTGATGGTGGCGTGCTGAATGACGCGACCTATCTCGGAGAGGTCGGCCTCGTTGTTCAGGGCGTCGACGGTGCGCTCCAAACCCTCTCGGTAATAAGGCGATCCGAAGTCGTGCAGCCCTGTCGCGGCGCGGGCGCCGTCTTCGAGTTCGTCGGCAGAAAACGTCACAGGGCGAACCTTTCGTGGACGGCGAGCCGGCGTCGCTCGAGCACCGATGCGCGTTGGTCGGCGGCGACCCTGGCGGTGTCCGCAGGCAACGCGGAGGCGATCTCGTCGAATGCGACAACTCTGCTGCTCGGTGTCGGCGCCGAGCTGGTACGGACACAACGCAGGATCATCGCACCGTTGCTAAAGCCAGCAGTGTCAAGCCAATTGGCCACCCCGGGATCGCGTCCGCACACCACCACCCGCACCAGGCCGTCGGAATCCACCACCGCCTGGTCTGCGTTCAGGCTGGATTGGTGGCGGCCGTAGTGAATCGTCTCCCACCACGGGTTGCCGAGCGAATAGCTCCAGTAAACCCCTTGGGGTGGTTCGACTTCGAGGATCAATGCCTGTTCAGGGTCGAGTTCCCATCGCCCGATCACGGGCTTGTTCTCCGCGGCTGCGCCGATCGCGGTGCGATCGATCGGAGGCAGAAAGCCGTTCGGCGGTGCCGCCGCACCGAACTGCAGAAAGAAGTCGAGATTGTCGTGCACGAAATCGCCCAGTGCGACCAACTGCCGCGACACCAGCACGTCGGAATCGACGTCGACGGCCTCATGCCGCACCGGATCACCGATCCGTTCGATGCGCAGTGACGACGGCGTCTCGGTGTCCCAGTCGTAGAAGAAGTGCCGAACGGTCAGAGTCGGATGGGCACCGTCGATCGGCATCCAGTTGCCGTCGTGCTGATCGGCGGACAACACCACTTCGAAGTTGCCTTCGCCGTCGGTGACCAGCTCGTCGACCAAAGCATTCGCGGTGGAGGCGATGCCATTCATCGTCTGCAGCCCGACATACCTGGCGGTGCCACGGTTGCCGGATAGCCGATAGCTCTCCCCACCACGCATCGTCGCGCGGGTGTACAGACAGTCCGGACATTCCATCCCCCAGGTGAGGATGTCGTTCGTGCTGGCGCGCTGGACGCGCAGAATCGGATCGGGATCGAATCGCAACGCCTCGTCGAGACCAGTGGCCAGCAGCACCAGCAGATGCCGCATTCCCGCCGCGAGATCGACCCGATTTCGGCTTGCGGCATCGGATTCGACGGTCCGCGCGGCGGCGTTGAGCTGGTCCATCAGATGCGACCACGCCGCGGGCAAGCCCACGTCACCGCCCGCCGGCGCCTCGGTGGACGCCTCGGCGATGGAGTGCGGCAACCACGCCATCGACCGCTGCGGAGCACTCACATCGTCACCGCGTCTGCGTGCATAGCTCCACCTTAACTGAGAACAATATTTTCATTTAGTGTTCGATCACTATCACAGCGAATCGACGAGATTGTCAATGGCCGGACCGAAAGCGCCGGTTTCGGGCCTTTTGTGTCAACGCGGAAGCCCGGGCGGTAAGAAGGACTCGTGACAGATCTCGAAACAGCCGACGGCGTGACGATTGTCCGGTTCGACAACGCGCCGGTGAATGCCCTCGACCTAGACTTACTCGAGCTCATCATCACCTCGATGCACAGCGTCGAGGGCCCGGTCGTCATTACCGGCGCCGGTCGGGCCTTCTCGGCCGGTGTCGACCTGCGCGCGCTCGCCGATGGTGGAACCGACTACGCCGGACGCTTCGTCGCCGCGCTGTCTGAGGCTTTTCTCGCGATCTACGACCACCCGGCGCCGGTGGTCGCGGCAATCAACGGGCATGCGATCGCAGGCGGATGCGTATTGGCCATGTGTGCCGATGTGCGACTGATGTCCGGTGGGACGATCGGCCTCACCGAACTCGCTGTCGGTGTGCCGTTCCCGGTGGCGGCGCTGGAAATCTGCCGGGACGGGATGGGGATATCGGCGGCCCGGGCGGCGTTGCAGGCCAAGACAATCGACGCCGACACCGCGTTGGCCCGCGGATGGATCGATGCGGTGGTCCCGAAGGACGAGGTGCTGACTGAGGCGCTGGCCGCCGCGCGCGAACTCGGCCAGTACTCGCCGGCCGCGTACGCGGCCACCAAGAAGCAGTTGCATAAGCCGGTGCGCGCCGCGGTCGACGCAGGCACCGCCACGGACGAAAACGTGCGGGCCAGTTGGATATCGGAGGAAACCCGCGGCCGCATCAACGGATTCCTCGAGTCGCTGGCCCGCGGTCGCTGAGGTGTAGGCGTTGTGAGCCTCTGGATCGCCCACGCCGAGCGGACAATCAGCGACGAGATACCCGCGCCGCCAGATGAGGTGCGCGACTTCTACGTCGACCTCGACAACATCAAGGATTTGCATCCGCTGGTGGTATCGGTGCAGGTGCTAGAACACCACCAAACCGCCAATGGTTATCAGAAGACCTATCGGGTACGGGACCGGATTCCGTTGGGGCCGTTGTCGATGCGGATCACCTACTGGGCGCGTGTCGATGTGCCGACCCACGGCGACGTGATCACCGAGGCACGCCAGTTTCCCCGGGTGCGGCTGAACGGCACCGTGAGTTTCGAGCCGATCGAGTCGGGCACCCGCTTGACCGAACGGCTGAACATCGCAGCGCCCCGGCTGCTTGCCGCGATGACCGAACGTGAGGCGGTGAACGCGCACATCGCCATGCTGGCCGGCATCCGCGGCCACTTCGAAAGCCGTTAGCGAGCTACCGCAGCGTTCACCGCTCCGTCCACTCCGACGTCAAGGCGAACTTCGACAAGTATTTCGTCGAACTCCATCCACCGTCGACCACAATGGTCTGCCCGTTGATGAAACTGCCGCCGGGCGAACACAAGAACGCCACCGTGCTCGCCACATCCTCGACGGTGCCGAGTCGCTGGTGCGGGGTCATCTCGATCTGCATTCGGCGAAACCGTGGGTCCTGCAGCCGGTCTTCGGTCATCGGCGTCTGGATCACCCCGGGGGCGACGGCGTTGCAGCGGATGCCATGCGCCCCGTACTGGCAGGCGATGTGCGTGGTCAGCGCGGTTAACCCGCCTTTGGCCGCGGAATACGGGCCACCGCGAAGCCCGCCCACGACGGCGAAGGTCGAGGTGATGTTGATGATGGCCGAACCGGCTTCCATGTGCGGCAGCACATCTCGCGTAAGCCGAAACGGCGCCCGCAACATCACGTTGAGGAAGTGGTCCAGGGTTTCGTCGTCGGTGCCGTGCAGCGGCGTCGGGTTACCCACTCCGGCGTTGTTGATCAGGAAGTCGATTCGACCCCACTTCTCGACGGCGGCCTGGACAACGCGCGCGGGTCCGTCGTCGTCGGTCAGATCGACTGCCACCGTCGCGACTCGGTCGGGATCGCCTATTGCTGCCGCCAATTCGTCGAGTCGTTGCTCATTCCGCCCGGTGGCGAGCACGGCCATGCCGGTTTCGGCCAACTTGGTCGCACATCCGAATCCGATGCCTCCGGTCGCGCCGGTCACGATCGCTACTTGCATGTCATCCGTCCGTTGCTGTCAGGGCCGCTTGAATCTGGTGCTTGAGCACCTTGCCGGCGTCGTTTCTCGGCAGCGCCTCCCAAATAGCGACCTGCTCTGGCGCTTTGAAGATGGCGACACCGCGCGACTGCAGGAAGTCACGAAGACTCGCCACGTCGGGCTGCGCTTCGTCGGTGGGGACGATGACGGCGCAGGCCCGCTCACCGGTGCGGGCATCGGGCAAGCCGACGATGGCGATGTCCGCGACGCCCGGATGGCCGATCAGAATGTCCTCGATCTCTTTCGGCGCGATGTTCTCGCCATTGCGGATGATGAGGTCTTTGGCCCGCCCGGTGACGACGAGGTAGTCGCCGTCGGCCCAGCGGCCCAGATCACCGGTACGGAAATACCCTTCGCTGTCGAAGGATTCGGCCTCGTCCTCACCGTGCAGGTAACCGACCAGCATCTGAGGGCCGCGGGCATGAATCTCTCCACCTGCGCCCCGCAGGGCGATCGTCGCGAACCCGGGCCGGCCGTCGGTGTCGGCGGCATGGTTCGGGTCGAGCGGAGCGCCTACCGTCGCCACCGGAACCTCGGTCGAGCCGTAAACCCGGGTAACCGCTGCACGCTCGAAATAGTCTGCCGCCCGGCGGATCAACGACGGCGCCACCGACGCGCCACCGCAGACGAACAGCTTCAGCGCCGGCAGTCGGGTTCCCGCGCGCTCGGCTGCCGCGAGTAGTTGCTCGAGGAATGGTGTGGCTCCGGCGATATGAGTGCAGCGATCGTCGTCAATCAGCTCGACCGCCGTGTCCGCGTTCCAGCGGTCCATCAGCACAGCCGATGTTCCCAGCAGCAGCGGACATTCGAACGCGTAGATAGAGCCGCCGATATGCGCGATCGGTGATGGGACCAGAAATCTGTCGCCGGGCTGCACCTGCCAGTGGTCACGGAGTTGGGTGATCAGCGCATGCATTGAGTTATGGCTGTGCAGAACGCCTTTCGGCTGACCGGTGGTCCCCGATGTGTACAGCACCATTCGCACGGCATCGGGGTCGAGCGTGGGCAGCTCGGCTGCCGGCGACTTCGCCTCAGGTAGCGACGGACCGCCGCGCACGACGACGACCTCGGGCGGGTTCTCCAGCTGCGCGACGACCCGGGTCAGCATCGCTGCGTAGTCGTGCCGCCCGAAAACCGACGGCACAAAGATCATCCGCGTGTCCGCATCGCGCAGAATGAAGAGCAACTCGCTCTCGCGCAGCGAGGGCAGGATGGGGTTGACCACCATCCCGGCGATCGTCGCCCCCAGGTAAATAACCGCGGCCTCATGCCAATTGGGCAGCATGAACGACACCACGCTACCGATCGTCATCCGCTCCAGCAGTGCCTGCGCCAACGCCGTCGCCTGCTCGTGCAGACTATGACAGTCGAGTCGATAATCGCCGTCGATCAGTACCACTCGCTGCGGTGTGCGGAGTGCGGCATCGGCCAGCGAATCAGCCAGGGTCTCGCGCACCCACCACCCGCGCGCATAGGCTTTCGCGGTCCGCTCATCGTCCCAGCGGACCGTTCGTCCACCGATCAGTTTGGTGTTCGACATCGCCGCATGTGAGATTAGCCGCGGACGCGTCGCATCGTCATCGAGTGACGGAAACGGGACGCCGGGTGTGTGTTGATCGTCAACTGGGCGACCTCGCCATCGGAGGTCGCGTAGGTCCGATGCACCTCGAGAGCCGGGCTGCCAACTTCGACACTGAGTTGTCCGGCCAGCGTCGAGGAGATCAGCACCGCCGCGATTTCCTGGCGGACCTCGACGATGCTCAACCCGAAGATGTCCTCGATCAGCGGAAAGATCGGACCGGTATGCCGCGGGAGCAGCCTGCCCACTCCCGCGAACGCCCGGTTGATGTAGTACTCGGTGCGGCAGATCGGAAATTCGGCGCCGTCGATTCGGCGAAAACCCTTGACGACCAACCACTCCTCGGCGCTGCTGAGGCCGGTCCGGGTCGCCATCTCGTCGTCGACGAGGACCATCCCGGTGGATTCGATCGCGAACTGAGCTCCGGTCGCGAAGGCCAACAGGTCGTTGATCGAGACGACGTCCTGGACGTAGGAGTCCGAAGTCGGACGCGGCACGACGAGCGTGCCCGCCCGCGGCCGGGATGCGACGAGGTTGTCGTCGCGCAGCCGCCTCAGCGCCTCCCGCACCGTATACCGGCTGACCGAAAACCGTTCACACAGTTGATGTTCGGTGGGCAGTTGGGATCCGACCGGGTACACCCCGTCGACGATCTCCTTCCGCAACGCCCGCGCCACCTGCAGGTAGCGGTGGTCGGTCGGCGGAGTGTCAGTCATGGCCACTGCCCCGCCGGAATGCGAGCACGCTGCCGTCCGCGTCGGCCGAAACGTATAGGGTGCCGTCCGGCCCGGCAGCGATGCCGGCGAACGGTCCTTGTGGTCCGGAGAACGGCGGCATTCCCTTCAACGGCTTGGGAACCACGCCGGGCGCTGCGCCGACTGGCAGGCCGGACGCGATGATGTGCGTTGCCGAGTCCTCCAGATCCACGTCGACCAGTGTCTTGGTGCCGGCGTCGACGACGTACAACTGCCGGCCGTTGACCAGAATGCCCTGCGGGCAGCCCAATTCGGCCGCAACCGTGTGTACGCCGGATCCGGTGAGCTTGACCACCCGGCCGGCGCCGGCCTCCGAGACCAGCCAACCACCGTCAGGTGCCACCGCCACCCCGATCGGGTCATTGAGCCCGGAAGCGATCACCTCCACCCGCCCGCTGCGGATCGAGATCACCCGGCCGGTCCCGAGTTCGGCGGCCGCGACGGTGCCGTCGGGGGCGATCGCCACGCCGTAGAGCTGATCGAATCCGTCTGCCAGGACTTCGCTTTCGCCGCTGGCCGGCCGGTAGCGCGACACCTGACCACCCGACGTGGTGACGACGAACTCTCCAGGCCCCGACGGAGCCAGCCCGCGCAGGAACCCCGGATAGCCCGGGGTGAACAGCATGCCCACGGTGTGCAACGTGTGATCGGGTAGCAGCAGGTAGAAATACGTGCCGTCGGCGATGTAGAGGTTGCCGTCGGAGCCGACGGCCAGATCCAGCGGCCAATTCAATCCGCCGGGCAGCACGGTCTGAGTCTGTCCGCCGGCGAGAATCTCGGTGATCTCGCCGGTGAAGTTCGAGACGAACAGCCGATCGTCGACGAAGGTCAAGTTGTCCAGGCCGGGATTCAGATCGGCCAGCACCGTCTGCTCGCCGGTGCGCGGATCGATGCGCAGCACCTGGCCGCTGTGCACCTGGGTCGACACGATCTGGCCGGACGCATCGAACTTCACCGAGTCGGGCACGCCCAGGCCCGAGGCGACTGTTTCGGGCGCACCGCCGTCGAGGCCGATCCGCCAGATTTCGTTGGCGCCCATCACCGGGAAGTACAGCAACCCGTCCGGACCGACTTCCATGGCGTTGGGTGATGGAACATTCTCCAGCAGCACCCGCGGTTCGCCACCGGCAAGGTCGAGCTCGAGAAGGCGCCCGCCTTCGCGGCATTCGCCGATGAACAACCGGCCCTGATGAACGGTGATGCCGTTGGCCGACGGGACATCCCCACGCAGCACCCGGGTGGTTCCGTCGGCGCCGCGCACGCTGACCCGACCGTCCATCACCTCAGTCGCGTACAGATCGCCTCGCGGGCTGAAGGCCACATCGTCGGGCGCGATAATGTCGCCGCCCTTTGGGCTGATAGTCCCGAGCTGACCGGTGCCGACATCGAGGGCGCTGATCTGGCTGCCGGTCACCTGCGCGATGTAGATCCGGCCGTCGGGGCCGGTCCGCAGGCCGTTGGCGCCGAACAGCCGGCTGGGCGGCGTGAGTCGCTCCATGTGCCAGCCCTCGGCGAGGGTGGGCGACACCCCTGCGCCGGAGCGGCCTTCATGCAGCAACATCGGTGTTGACTCCCGGGGGCTCTAGTGCCGCAGCGTCGCGGCGGTTTCAGCCGGTGACGTTAGCAACCGGCTCTGGTCCAGACAATAGGTAAGGAGACCTCGGCACAGACCACTTGACGCTCAGCCATTTGCAGAGAATCATATTCTCAATTATGCGCATCTTGCTACCTTGTCCGGACAAAAAGCGGACGAATCGTCAACGTGGTCGATAACCTGATCGGTCTCGAGCGCCGCGTGGTGGTGGTGGCCGGTGCCGCCGGTGGCGGCATCGGCACCACCGTGACGCGGATGGCCGCCGAAGCCGGCGCGACAGTCGTCGCGGTGAGCCGGTCCAAAGAAAATCTCGACGACCACATCGCCCCGCTGATCGAGCGTGGCCTGTCGATCGTGCCGGTCGCCGCGGACGTGGCGACGGAGGAGGGCATCGATGCAGCCATCGAGCAGGCGCTGCGCGCCGACGGTGAATTGCACGGGCTGGTCAACGTGGCCGGCGGCGCCGCGCCGGACACCTGGATGCCGTCGACCCGGGTGACCCGTAGCGACTGGCGCGACTTGTTCACCCAGAACCTGGAAACCGCATTCTTCATGAGCCAGGCGGTGGCCGCGGAATTGAAGGCCGGCAAACGCCGCGGGTCGATCGTGTCGATCTCGTCGATCAGCGGAATGAACACTGCGCCGTTCCACATCGCCTACGGCACGGCCAAGGCGGCGGTCGCGGCGATGACCCGCACCATGGCCGTTGAGCTGGCAGCCGACGAAATCCGGGTGAACGCCGTGGCCCCCGGGGTGACCGCCACCCCGGCGTCGCTCACCTACGTCGACGACGACGCCGAGCGTGATCGCCGCGCCATCGCGATGGGCCGGCGCGGCCGCCCCGAAGAGATCGCCGGTGCCATCCTGTTCCTGCTCTCCGACCTGTCCAGCTATATCACCGGCCAGACCCTGCTGGTGGACGGCGGCCTGGACCTCAAATGGACGCACCTGGGCGCTGACAACATTTCACTCTTCCTCAAGGACGACTCCTTCCGAGCGGCGATAAGGAGCATGTGATGACCGACATCGAAGTCGAAGTGGCCGAACAACTTTCCGCGCCGGCGACAATCGGCGTCGAGGCCTATATTTCCGAGGACTATGCCCGCGCCGAGCGGGATAGGCTGTGGCGCAAGGTGTGGCAACAAGTCGGCCGGGTCGAGGATTTGCCGAAGGTCGGCAGCTTCCTGACCTACGACATCCTCGACGATTCCGTCATCGTCGTGCGTACCGGACCGGAGACTCTCAAGGCCCACCACAACGTGTGCGTGCATCGCGGCCGGCGCCTGGTCGACACTCCTGAGCGCACGAAAAGCGCCTGCGGGCACAAGAAGTCGTTCGTGTGCGGGTTCCACGGCTGGACCTACGACCTGGACGGCGGCTGCACGCATATCCCCGAGCGGCAGGACTGGCAGGACTTACTGACCCCGCAGAACACCCACCTGGCTCCGGTGCACGTCGACACCTGGGGCGGCTGGGTGTGGGTCAACCTGGAACCACACTGCGAGCCGCTGCGTGATTATCTCGAGCCGGCTGCCACCATGCTTGATCCATTCGGCTTGCAGAACATGCGAGTCAAATGGCGTAAATGGCTTACCTTCCAATGTAATTGGAAGGTCGCGATCGAAGCGTTCAACGAGACCTACCACGTCGCAACCACACACCCGCAGTTCAACAAGTTCGGCACGTTCCGCGGCTGGGCGAAAGTGCAAGGCAAGCACAGCAATATCGGCTACGACGCGCCCAAAGATCTCACCGAGACCAAGTCGAAAATCCGGCTCGGGTCCGGAGATCCGCGGATCTCGACGGCCGAGATGCAGGTGTACACGCTGGAGGAAACCAACGCCACCACGACGAAGACTCTGGTGGACGCCGCGAAGCGACTAGCCGACGAACTTCCCGAGGACACCCCGCCCGACCAAGTACTGAGCCATTGGCTCACCTCGGCGCGCAGCGACGACGCTGCCCGCGGGGTGGTGTGGCCGGTCATCGATCCCGAGCATCTGGCCAAGAGCGGCACCGCCTGGCAGATCTTTCCGAACTTTCAGATCGGGCAGGGCTTAACGACGGCGCTGTGCTACGGCGCGCGGCCCAACGGCTACGACCCCAACAGCTGCATCTTCGAAGCGGCTTGCTACGAGCTCTACCCCGAAGGCCAAGAGCCGCAAACCGAATGGGTGTACCTGGAAGCCGACGACCCTGACTGGCGCACCGTGTTCCCGCAGGATTTCTCGAACATGGCCGCCGTACAGCAAGGCATGAAATCGCTCGGTTTCACCGGAACCAAGCCCAACCCGTACATGGAACGCAGCACGGTTAACCTCCATTCCCAGCTGTCGAAGTACATGGGTACCGGCGAACCGCAGGAGCTTTGAGATAGATGACAATGTTCGAGACATGCGGCCCGACGCAGACGCCGGATGGCATCGATATCGACGCGCTACGCGAGAAGTACTTATTCGAGCGTGATAAGCGGCTGCGTCCAGAGGGCTCGAAACAGTACTTGCAACTCAAGGACGACTTCGCGGAGTTCGCCGAGGTCGATCCTCACACGCCCGTGACGCCGCGCACCCCGATAGACGCGGACATCGACGTCGCGGTACTCGGCGGCGGAATCACCGGGCTGCTAGCTGGCGCTTACCTCAAGAAGTCCGGCGTCGAAGACGTGCACGTCATCGAGATGGGCGGCGACTTTGGCGGCGTCTGGTATTGGAATCGTTTTCCGGGAATCCAGTGTGACAACGACGCCTACTGTTACATCCCGATGCTGGAGGAGCTCAATTATGTACCCTCCAAAAAGTTCGCCGACGGTTCTGAGATTTATGAGCACTGTCGCCGTATCGCAAAGCATTTCGGACTCTACGACGGCGCCATCTTCTCCACCCAGGTTCGCACGGCGCGCTGGGATGAGACGATCAAGCGCTGGCGGTTGAGCACAAACCGTGGTGATGACGTTCGTGCCCGGTTCCTGGTGATGGCGCAGGGCTCGTTCAATCGGCCGAAGCTACCCGGCATCCGTGGTCTCAAGGACTTCAACGGACATATGTTCCACTCCGCTCGCTGGGACTACGACTACACCGGCGGGGATTCCAACGGCGGATTGCACAAGCTGCGTGATAAACGTGTGGCGCTCGTCGGTACTGGTGCAACCGGAGTGCAGCTGGTTCCCCATTTGGGCCGAGATGCCAAGCACCTCTATGTCTTTCAGCGCACTCCCTCATCGGTGGACGTGCGGGGCAACGAGCCGACAGACCCGCAGTGGGCGGCGGCGCTGCAGCCGGGCTGGCAGGAGCAACGCAAGCGCAACTTCCACCGCTGGTCCCCGTTGGGGGAAGGTGCGGTGTTTGACGAGCCCGATATGGTGTGCGATTTCTGGACCGAACTCGGGCGCAACCTGACCGCGCGTATCGCGGCCGCCGACGATCCCACGGCACTGTCCATCGAGCAGATCATGACTTTCCGCGAAGAAGAGGACTACAAGGTCATGGAGCGGTTGCGGCGGCGCGTCGAGGAGCTCGTCGACGACCCGGAGGCCGCAGAAGCGCTCAAACCGTACTACCGGTTCATGTGCAAACGGCCCTGCAGCAATGACGAATACCTGCCGACGTTCAACCGCCCGAACGTCACGCTGGTTGACGTTTCGGAATCCAAAGGGGTGGAGCGACTCACCGAGAAGGGGATTGTCGCCAACGGCGTTGAGTACGAAGTCGACTGCGTCATCTTCGCCAGCGGTTTCGAGATCACCACCGACATCGGCCGTCGGTACGCAGTCGACGTGATCGAAGGCCGCAACGGCCTGTCATTGTTCGATCATTGGCGCGACAGCTACAAATCACTCCATGGGATGACCAGCCGAGGCTTCCCCAACCAGTTCTTCACCGGCTTCGTTCAAGGTGGCGTGGCAGGGAACACCACGGCGATGCTCGAACAGCAGGCCGAACACATCGCCTACATCATTTCTGAAGCAATAGCGCGCCGCGCGACCACGGTCGAGCCGAGCCAGGAAGCTCAAGACAACTGGGTCAAGACGATCCGCGAAACCTCAATAGACAGCTCGGAATTCGCGGTCTCGTGCACGCCCGGCTATTACAACAATGAGGGTGGCGGTGGCGGTGAGGGCATCCGCTCGGCGATCGGCGATCCCTTCATGCCGGGCTTCTACGTGTTCGACGACTTGCTCAAGGAATGGCGTGCAAAAGGCGACCTGGACGGTCTGGTACTTGAGAACATAGATGGCTGACTTGAGGTTCGACGGCAGGGTGGCGGTCGTCACTGGGGGCGGACGAGGGCTCGGCCGCTCCTACGCCCTCCTACTCGCATCGCGCGGAGCGAAGGTCGTGGTCAACGACCCAGGCGGCAGCCTCGATGGCGAGGGCGTCGACTCCGGGCCCGCCGAGTATGTGGTCAGTGAGATCAC
>Ga0302326_10022786_pt1 | contig 12790 bp, 11 predicted proteins | sample Palsa_T0_3_FD_202264 | JGI IMG/M metagenome (GOLD analysis project Ga0302326, IMG submission 202264) | Peat permafrost microbial communities from Stordalen Mire near Abisko, Sweden - Palsa_T0_3 | ecosystem: Environmental > Terrestrial > Soil > Palsa > Peat permafrost | place: Sweden: Abisko... | reverse complement strand
TGATTTCGCGCAGGTCGCGCTCGGCCTCGGCCCCGATCGCTGGTACGACGCCGCCACGCAGTGGAAGCTCGGAGAACCGATCGATTTTACGCTCGAAACGTCGCCCGATCATCTCCCATCGCACGCCGACATGTCGCCGGGGATCCTCGCCCAGCTCGGTTTCGGCCAAGCGGACCTGCTCGTCACCCCGCTGCGCATGGCGCTGATCGGCGCGACGATTGCCTCGGGCGGATCGGAACCGCGGCCATTTCTCGTTCGCTCGGTACGCTATCAGGGCGGCGACGATACGGTGAGCCCCGAGACCCTCGCCGAACCTGTTTCCGCCGATACGGCGTCCGAGGTGCGGCAGATGATGGTCGCGACGGTGCAGCGGGGAACGGGGACGGCTGCCGCCCTGCCGGGCGTCCAAGTTGCGGGCAAGACGGGGACCGCAACCAATCCGGCGGGAAGATCGCATGCATGGTTTGTAGCGTTCGCGCCGGCCGACGCGCCGCGCGTCGCGGTAGCGATCGTCGTGGAAAACGTGGGGTACGGGGGAACCTACGCCGCCCCGATCGCGCGCCGTGTCATCGCCGCAGCCTTGGCCCACGAGCGCGGCTAGCGTGATCGAGCGTAACCTCTCCGAGCGATATCGGCTGGAAGGCCGCATCGGGCAGGGCGGCATGGCCGTGGTGTATGCGGGCGTCGATACCGTGTTGCGCAGGCGCGTCGCCGTAAAAGTGCTGCGCGAAGCGCTTGCGGCCGACGGCGATTTCGTGCAGCGGTTCTATACGGAAGCACAGCACGCGGCGAAGCTCTCGCATCCGAACATCGTGAACATCTACGATGTGGGGCGCGAAGGCGAGCAGTACTTTATCGTGATGGAGCTCGTCGACGGGACGACGCTCGCGGAGATGATCGAAAAAGACGGTACGGTCCCCGAACCCGTCGCGATCGACTTCGCCGCGCAAGTCTGCAGCGGTCTCGCGTACGCGCATCGTCAAGGGCTGCTGCACCGCGACGTCAAGCCGGCGAACATCCTCGTGACCAAAGACGACGTCGTGAAACTCTCCGACTTTGGGATCGCGCGCGCCGTGACGACGCAAACGATGGCCATGACGCAGCCCGGTATGGTGATGGGCAGCGTGTACTATCTCTCGCCCGAGCAGGCGCAAGGCCTCGAGATGCACGAGACGAGCGACCTGTACAGTCTCGGCATCGTCCTCTATCAAATGCTCTCAGGGAAGTTGCCGTACACGGGCGAGTCGCCGGTCGCGGTTGCGCTCAAGCACGTCACGAGCCCCATTCCAGCGGTCGACGCGGAGGACGTCTCGATCAGCCCCGCGCTTGCGGCGATCGTAACCAAGCTGATGCAGAAGGATCCGCGCGATCGCTTTCAATCCGCCGTCGAAGTCGCGAAGGCCCTGCGCGGAGCGCGCGAACGTCCGCAGCTGGCGGTTTCCGGCGCCGGACCGCGCACGATTCCCAACCCGAAGCCCCGGCCGTCCCGTCTCCCGGATCGCGTCCCCGCGCAGGTGCTCGAACCCGGCCTGCTCGACGAGGAGCGGGACGAGCCGTATGAAGATCCGCGGCCCGCGCCGGGACGCCTGGTCTTCTATCTCGCGCTCGTGATTTTTCTCGCGATCGCGATTGCGGGCGGGTACTTTTTCGCGAACCGTCCTGGAGGCATCTTCGGCGGCCCAACTACGGTCGCGCTCGCGAATTTCGTCGGCCAAACGGCGGACGAAGCGGAGAAACGCCTCGACACGCTCGGCGTGCGCTGGAACGTGATCCCGGTCGCGAGCGAAATGGTTCCGGCGAATCGCATCGTGCGCCAAGATCCGGGTGCAACTCCGAAATTCTCTGTGCAGCAGAACGTCGTGCAACTCTACGTGAGCAGCGGTTTACCGACGGTCGATCTCATCGACGTGCGCCAGTACTCATCCGACGACGCGCAGCGCTATCTGCGAAACGCCAAGCTCTCACCCAAGCTGACGCAAGTCTACGACAAATCGCCGCGCGGTACCGTGCTCTCCGAGCGTCCTTCGCCCGGGACGTCCGTTCCGATCCACTCGACGGTCTCGCTCGTGGTGTCCGAAGGGCTCAAGCCGGTTTTCGTTCCGGACATCGTTTCGCAGACGCTCGAAGGCGCGCAATCCGCACTTGGAGACCGTCAACTCAAGCTCGTCGTTACCGAACGCGATCCGAGCGATCAAATTCCAGCCGACACGGTGACGTCGCAGAATCCGTTGCCGGGCAGCACGCTCGATCCTGGTTCCACGGTCTCCGTCGTGGTGAGCAGCGGATCGCCGCAGATTTCCGTTCCCAACGTCGAAGGCCGGATCGTCGATGCGGCGCAGCAGGCGCTTGGCGATGCGGGCCTCGCGGCAAACGTCGAGTATCTCGTCGACGCGAGCACGCCGGCCGGCACGGTCGTCAAACAAGATCCGGAGGGGACGGCGACGCTCAAGAAGGGTGCGACCGTAACGCTCGATGTCGCCGTCCCGGGAACGATCCCCGACGTTGCCGGGAAAAGCCCGGCCGATGCGGCGACGCTGTTGCAAGACTCCGGCTACAAAATCGGCAACCGCGCCTACGTGCAAGAAGGCGCGGACGGCACGGTAGCACGCACGGAACCGATCGCGGGAACGTCCTTGCATCCGGGCGAGACGGTGACGCTCTACATCAACGGCACATCGCTGGAGCAGCCGTAATGCGCATCCTCGGCGTCGATCCGGGGCTGCGCACCACGGGGTACGGCGCGATCGAGTGCTCGCCCGGATCCGCGCGTCTCATCGAGGCGGGCATCGTTACGCCGGCCCTGCGGGCGCCGCTCGAACAGCGCTTGAGCGAACTCCACGCGGAATTGCGCGACGTGATCGTTGCGACCGCACCCGACGTGATGGTCGTCGAAGAACTCTGGACGGCGTACAAGAACCCGACGACTGCCGTGCTGATGGGGCACGCGCGCGGCGTGATTTGTCTCGCGGCGTATCATTGCGGCGTGCCCGTCCGGCACCTCGCGCACTCGCAGGTGAAGCGCGTCCTAACGGGCTCGGGCGCCGCGCGCAAGGAACAGGTGAAGCGCATGGTGATGCTCGCGCTCGAACTCGTCACGACCCCCGAGCCCGACGATGTGTCAGATGCGCTCGCGCTCGCCCTCGCGCATTTCCACATCGCCCGCACGCAGACGCAGCTCGAACGCCTCGGGATCGCGTAAAGTGTTTTCGCGCATCACGGGCACGATCGCAGAACGTACGGAAGCGACCGCGCTGATCGAGGCCGGGGGCCTTGCGTACGAGGTCGTCTTACCGCCGTGCGTCGCGGAGAAACTCTCGCGGGCGATCGGCGATAACGTGTCGCTCGAGATTTATCCTACCTTCAACCTCGAAGGCAATAGCGGCCGCTTCACGTTTTTCGGTTTTACGAATGCGATCGAGCGCGATTTCTTCGAAGCGCTCATCTCGGTCGCGAGCATCGGCCCGAAAACCGCGGCGCGAGCTTTCTCGCAGCCGATGGCACGGATCGCGAAGGCGATCGATTCGGGCGACTACGGTTTTCTCGTGAAGCTGCCCGGCATCGGTCAGCAGAAGGCGCGCGACATCGTGGCGAAGCTGCAGGGTAAAGTGACGCGCTTCTTGCTCATTCAAGATGCCGAGCCGCGCGTGGCCGCGTCGATTCCCGACTTCGGCGAAGAGGCGCTGCTCGTGCTGCTGCAACTCGAATACAAGCGCGCCGAAGCCGAGGCGATGATCGCGGAAACGCTCGCAGCCACGCCTGCCATTCGCGATGCCGAGACGTTGCTGGCCGAGGTGTACCGCGTCAAGAACCGGCGAGCCGAAGCCTCGTGAGCGAGAAGAAGCGCAAGATCGTTCTGGGCCCAGGGGATACGCAGCGCATCGTGACGCCGTCGCAAACGCCGGAGGAGACGATCGAAGACGAGTTCATCGGCGCATCCCTACGTCCGCGTTCGTTCGATGAGTTCGTGGGTCAAAGCGACGTCGTCGAAAATCTCAAGATCGCAATCGATGCCGCGAAGCGGCGCGACGAACCGCTCGAACACCTGTTGTTCTACGGTCCGCCGGGCCTCGGCAAAACGACGCTCGCCGCGTTGATCGCGCGCGACATGGCGAAGGCGCTGCGGCCGACGTCCGGCCCGACGCTCGATAAGCCCAAAGACCTCGTCGGCATCCTAACCTCGCTGCAGGCGGGCGACGTCCTCTTCATCGACGAGATTCACCGCCTGGGCGCGGTGGTCGAAGAGTTCTTATATCCGGCGATGGAAGATTTCCGCGTCGATATCGTGATGGATAGCGGCGTGTATGCGAAGACCTACAAGATTCCGGTGGAGCGCTTCACGCTCGTTGGCGCGACGACGCGCGCGGGGATGCTTTCGGCTCCGCTGCGCGAGCGGTTCGGTTTGATCTACCACCTCGACTACTACAGCGATGAAGAACTGCATCGCATCATCACCCGCAGTGCGGGCGTTCTCGGTATTCCGATCGACGTGCCGGGTGCCGCAACGATCGCGCGGCGCAGCCGGGGCACGCCGCGTATCGCGAACCGGCTCTTACGCCGCGTGCGCGATTACGCCGAAGTGCGAGCCGACGGCAAGATCACGGTCGACGTCGCCGACGAAGCGCTGCGCCGCGAGGGCGTCGACGCGCGCGGGCTCGATCGCCTCGACCGCGCGTTCTTGCGCACGATTGCGGAACAGTATCGCGGCGGCCCCGCCGGCATCGGCGCGATTGCGGCCACGCTCACCGAGGATACCGACACGCTCGAAGATGTCGTCGAGCCGTATCTGCTCAAGATCGGCTTCGTGGTGCGGACCGCCACCGGCCGCAAGGTGACGCCGCTCGCCTACGAGCACCTCGCCATCGCGCCGCCGGATGAGGTGCAGCCGCGGCTCTTCTGATTCTCACGGGATTGTAAGCTCGGGTCAGACTTTTTTCACGGATGGGTGCGTTTATTGGCTGGGGGCAATCGGGGGCACGCCGCCCCGATGTTACAAGGAGAACCACACCATGGACGCAACGAGAGCGACCGTACACACGCCGACCGACATCGAACGAATGCTGAAGCTCGGTTTGGCGCCGATCACCGATAACGCGGATGCGTTGTACGAACTCGGTTTCGTGCGCAGCTACCCGCAAGTGCGCAGCGGCTACGAAAGCACCGTTTACGAACGGTCCGTCGACCGCGGCACCCGCGAGACCTCGCAAGGACTGCGGCGCGTGATGATCTGCGAGCGCGCGTTCCTGGCTCCGAAATCCGGCGCCGGCCGCTAAGGTTCCGACCCAACGGCCGTTACCATCTCGTCCATCTCGTGGATGACACTCCATCCGAGCGCCCGTGCGGCCGCGGCCGTCGCGCTCGCTTCCGGCTCGTTGAAGAGTTCGAGTCGCGTGACCCCGGTTTGACCGACGACGCTCGTGCACAACGAGGCGAACCCTTCGTCCGACGACGCGCGAATCTTCAAGAGTTGCGCGCGTTCGCCGTTGTGGCGAAAGACGCAGTGCGCGCGGGCGTCGCCCACGGCGTGCAGGTTCGTCTGCCTGCGGAGCGACGCGGCTTCGCGCTGCCAGCAGGGCGCCGTCTCGTCGGGAAGGTCGATAAACGATGCTGGGTCGGCGTAGGGGGCCTCGGCGCGGCGAGAGAGCAGCCGCGTCGCTTCGCCCGTAAAGGTCACAAGCCGGCGCGAGCACGCGAAACCGCCGCCTTCATACGTGCGGCGAGCCGGCGCGTTTTCGACCAGAACCTCGAGTGCGATGGACGCAATAGCGAGCGCTCGCGCGCGCTCGATGATTTCCGCGAGCAACGCGGTCCCGAGACCCTGGCCCCGCCGCGCGGGTACGATACCGAATCCGCCGATCCATCCGCGCGCTCCTCGCACCCCGAGCAGCGCCGCGGCCACGACGCCTCCGGCCCGATCGTACCAAATCGGCGACGACCCGGCATCGACATCGTTCGCGGTCACGTGGATGGCGTAGACGGGCTCCGCGAAAGAGATCGGAACGAGATACTCCGCGAAGACGCAGTCGAGCGCCGCCGCCGCACGCGTGCGATCCACGTCGGCCGCCGTAATCCGCGCAAAATCTTCCATATCGTGCCGTCGCTACCTTACGCTGCGTCCGGCGCGAAGCCTCGGCTTTGGAGCGGTGCTTCGACGACTGCTGGGAAACCGCGCGCTGCGACACGAAGAGCGCTCGCCATCGAAACATCGACGACTCGAACCGATCCACCCTCGTGCACCGCAACCGACGAACTACTCGGCAATGCTCTTCTGCATTACGCCGATTTCGAGGGGCCGCGCGCGCTCATCCCGACGCGGCACGTGGCTGTCGTTACCTGCATGGATTCGCGCGTGAACAGCTTCCGAATTTTCGGCCTCGATTCGGGTGAGGCGCACATCTTGCGAAATGCCGGGGGGCTCGTAACCGAGGACGTCCTGCGCTCGCTCGTGCTCTCGCAGCGGCGGCTTCAAACGCGTGAGGTGATCCTGATGCACCACACCGATTGCGGTCTGCACGCGACGGACGAGGTAGCCCTGCGCGCCGAGATCGCCGCCGAAACAGGTCAAGAACCGCCGTATGCCTTCGGAGCGTTCCGCGATCTCGACCAGGCCATGCGCGACGCAATCGAGCGCGTCCGCACCCACCCCTTCCTGCCTCATCGCGACCACGTGCGCGGCTTCATCTACGAGGTCGAGACCGGCCACCTGCGGGAAGTGTTCGTTTAGGGAAGGAGTTATCCACAGGTGTGGATTGAATTAGCGGTGTGCGCCGGAAACGATTCCTAGCGATTTCTGCCGCCGCCGTCTGCTGGCCGCGTGCGGCTCGAGCCACGGGCGGTCTCGATATCGAGAGCGCTGAGTCGACGCACCCGATGCGCGTGTTGCTGGCGAGCGGACCGGTCGAGTCGCCTCAGGTGATCGATGATTGGCACTTCAGCTGGGAGGGCCGCGGCTACCGCGGCTCCTTCGCTCTTGTCAAGCTTCCCGACGGACGCGATGGCCTCATCAACGCCTTGCCGCTCGACGCCTATCTGTACGGCGTGCTCGCGAAGGAAGTGTCGCCCTCCTGGCCCGCGGCGGCGCAGCAGGCGCAGGCGATCGTCTCGCGCACGTATGCCCTTGGAAAACTGCGTCCCGGGAACGCATACGATGTGGTGGCAAGCGAGAGCGATCAGCACTACGCAGGCATCGCCGGGGAATCGGTGCAAGGCCGTGCCGCGATCGATGCGACGGGTGGCGTGGTGCTGACGTTCGACGGGTTCCCGGCGCACGTTGCGTACAGCTCGTGCTGCGGCGGAAAAACCGCCGCCGCGGGGGACGTTTGGAACACTCCATATCCGTACTTGCCGAGCGTCGCCGATCCGAACTGTGCGGGTTCACCGGCGTATGACTGGCAGAGCATCGTGCCTCGGCAGACGATCGAGGATGCGTTTCCGGCGTGCGGCGATATTGGAGCGCTCCGTTCGGTCGATCTTGCGGTTGCTGCCGCAGGGGATCGTCCGACGGGGATCTCGCTCGTCGGGAGCGTCTCGACGTTCGCCACGACCCCGAAGGCGTTTCGCGAGTCGATCGGGGCGAGCGTGATTCGCAGTACGTTCGTGCGCACGGCAACCCTTGAGGACGGCGGGGCATCGGTCGCGCTGACGGGGACCGGTCGCGGCCACGGCGTCGGCATGTGCCAGTGGGGTGCGCGCGCTATGGGGGAAGCGGGCTCGAGCGCGCGCGATATCCTCGCGTTTTATCTTCCAGGTACCGAATTCGGACGCGCGTGACCTGCGGCGCACGAGCGCCTACCGGTACGAACTTCCAAGCGATCTGATCGCAACGGCGCCGGCCGATCCGGCCGATAGCGCGCGGCTCATGGTCGTCCGTGCCGGGGCGCCGGAGCACCGCCGGTTTGCGGATTTGCCTGAATTGCTGTGCCCGGGCGACCTCCTCGTAATCAACGAAACGCGCGTCATACGGGCGCGACTGCACGGCAGGCGCGAACCCGGCGGTGGCGCGGCTGAAATTCTTCTGTTGCGCCCCGCCGCGGGCGGCCCGTTCGATTTTGAGGCTTCCGATTGGCACGCGCTCGTGAAGCCGGGGCGCAAGCTTGGAACGGGTGCGACCGTGCGTTTTGGGTACGATGCGATCGCGCGCGTCCTCGAGGTTCGTGCGGACGGTTCGCGTGTGGTGCGCGTCGAGGGGGCGCTTTCGGTGGATGCGCTGCTCGAACGCTACGGAGAACTGCCGCTGCCGCCGTATGTCGGTCCCGGGACGCCGGAGCGCGCGAGCCGCTATCAAACGATGTTCGCGCGCGTGCCGGGCAGCGTCGCCGCACCGACCGCGTCGCTGCATTTTACGCCGCGCGTGATGTCCGCGATTGCGGTGCGCGGCGTGCGGGTCGTGCCGCTCGTCCTCGACGTCGGCTACGGAACGTTCAAGCCGATCGAAAGCGAGACGCTCGACCTCCACGCGATGCATTCCGAGCGCTACGAGATTCCCGAAGCGACGGCCGAGGCCGTCAATACGGCCCGCGCCCAGGGCCGGCGCGTCGTCGTCGCGGGGACGACGGCACTACGCGCTCTCGAAGCATCGGCCATGGCGCACGATGGGCGCGTCGCGGCCGGCGGAGCGGAAGCGTCGCTCTTTATCACTCCGGGTTTTCGTTTCCGCGTGGCCTCCGCGCTGCTGACGAACTTCCACCTTCCGGCCTCGACGTTACTCGTACTCGTGTGCGCGTTCGCCGGATACGAACGCGTGATGGACGCATACGGTGCCGCGGTGCGAGAGCGCTATCGTTTCTTCTCGTTCGGCGACGCGATGCTGTTGGAAGCAGACCCCGCGGCGCGGCGCGACCCGCAGGTCTAGCGGCCCCCGTTTTCGCAAGACCGAACGCATGGACACGAAGCGATCCGGCGGCTCTTCCCAGGCTGCGCTCGGCGCCTACTTCGTCGTGGTTCGCGAAGTATACGAAGCGGCCGCCGCGCGTACGAAGCATGAGGCGACGCCCGGAATTCGCGATATCCTGAGCCGCGCGCCGCTGCGTTCGCCCGATCAAACCTCCGTGCAATACGAGGCCGCACTCGGGTCGGCCGTTTCGTGGAGCGATTGCTTCGCGCTCGAACTCGAGACCGTCGATGCGTACCCCGACGCGGAACTCGCGGATCAGCTTCGCGCGCAACGCATTCGCTATTCGCAGATGGCACCGGCGGACGAGTTCGCAACCTACATGAAGGGCGCTGTCGATCTGCAGACGACCCTGGTTGCCGCCGCACCGATTCCGTTCGATCGGTTACGATCTGAGCTGGCCATGGTCGTCGGCCGCATCGCGTATCTTCTGACGCTGTCGGCACCGAAGGAAAGCGTTCGCGGTTGGCTGACGCTGTGGACGGTGCTCTTGATGCTCGGCGGCATGGCCCTCATCTTCGCGTGCTACTACGCGGTGTATCACAGCTATTACCGGGCGCTCGCCAAGAGCGTCGCCTCCGCCGGTACTGCGGCCTTCATCCCAAGCGAATCGCTGTTCCTGGTCCTTTTCGCGGGCTTGATCGGCGGCTTCGTCAGCGTCCAACAGCGCCTGCAGCAGCCGACGGTCGTGGATCCAATCTTCAAGCGGCTCGAACTCGAGGCCACGGGCTTTCCGATCATCGCCTCACCCGTCATCGGTATGATCTTTGCGGCCGTGCTGTTTGCTTTGATGCTTGCCAAGCTCGTTTCGACGTCCATCTTTCCCGATTTCATTTGTCCCTCGGGCAATCTGCTGTGTGCGGGCAACGATCTCGCGGCCTTCGCCTCGAGCGCAACGCCCGCGGACAGCGCATCGTGGGCCAAGCTCGCGGTCTGGGCATTTGCCGCGGGGTTCTTGGAACGTTTGGTACCGGATATCCTCACGAGGCTCAGCACGGTCGCAACGAGCAAGTCGTAACTGGCCAGGCGGCAAGCAAGGGCCTTTTCGTGCGCTCGGATAAATCGAGGTTCACGAGGGGACCTCGCTGATGAGAAGCCGCTTAGAACGCTCGTGTTTTGCCGTTTTCGGGCTAGCTGCACTGCTGGCTGTGGGCTGTTCCGGGGCGAAGACGGCGTCCACCGAGGCCTCCGCGTCGCCCGAGGCTGCCGTCTCGGCGAGCGAAACCGCGACCCCCGAGCCCTCGCCCTCGGACACGGGTTCCGCCACGCCCGCCGGCGTGCCAAGTTCCGGGCCGACCGAAGAAGCGAGCGCCGCCGCAGGTGCTGCAATTTCGGCCTCGCCCGAGAACACCGACTCTCCGACCCCAACTCCCACGCCGTCGCCCGATCCGAATTTGCTCGCATCCAGTAACGGTACGATCGTGCGGTCGTATCCTGCCGGAATCAACAACAACCCGGCTCAGGCAAGCGAATACGTCGCCTCATATACCGCGGATGCAAAACCACCGTACGTTTTCGTGTGGGAACTCCCGGGCGTCGCTACGATCTCATCGGTTGTCGTGCACCTGGTCGCGGCGCCGGCCGGGCAAACGCCCGGTGTGACCGTCGCGATCTCGACGACGAGCGCGACCGATGGGTTTCGCGATGTCGGTGCCGCTCAGGCGAGTACAGATAGCGTCGACAAAAGCCTCCCGGAGAGCGGCAGCGCACGCTGGGTACGAGTTACGGTCGAAGACGGCGCGCAAACGCTGTTCAACGGCCTCACGGTGCTCGGGACGCTGCAGCCACGTCCCGCCACTGCGCCGTCACCCGACGGAATCTACGTCGAGGCCGACCCATACAAGGGAAACACCGGCGCCTTCATCCCCGATCCCGGGGTGAGCGCCGATCCATGGTACGTTCGATTCACGACGGCGAGCGCCGGCGCGAACGCGCCGGCCGCGATGAGCGGCTCGCGTTGTTACGGCGGGCGCATCGGCGATCCGTTTCCCGGCACGTTCGACGGCCGGGTGTGGAATTGGCGGACGAAGAACGACCACGACCGCTTCGTCGTTAACGACGAAGCGACGATGATCTCGAACCTCGACAAATATTACGTGCGCACCAATCGCACGCCCAAGTTTTGCGAAAGGATCGACGGCGGCGGCGGAGGACCGACGAAGGTTCTCGTCCTCGACAAATCCGATTACAACCTCTATCCGATGGACGCTACGGCGCCGCCCACGATGCCATTCCATTTCGACCGTGAATCGGCAGCGGCCCTCGATCCGGTCGACCTGCCGAAATACCAGACCGTCATGCTCAACGGGCTTTGCGATGCGTCCGATTATTTCTCGCCGGGAATTGCCGTCGCGCTCGCAAACTGGGTGGCTGCCGGCCACAAATTGATGATTTACGATGCGGATATGTGCGGCGATAAAACCACTTATGCGTTCTTGCCGTATCCGTTCATAACCAACAATCCGGGCGCCGCGGGCGCGAAGGGCGACCGGTTGATCGAGGTCGAGAACGATCAGTTCGGCACGCTCGACAAGACGGACACGGCACACTACTTCGATCCCCAGCCGTTCGCAACGGGTAACAATCAGTTGGGCGACGCGAACACGGTGACGAGTCACGATCCGCACTGGTGCGGACACTTGTTCGGCACGAACAAGAATAACATCAACGGCTTCATGCAAATGTACGCGCCGTACGGGAAAGGCCTGATCGTGTACGCCGGCTTTGACCACGATGACGACTCCAATCCGTACTTCGAACGCATCCGCACGCTCGAGCTCGCATCTTCGATCGACGGGAACGATCCGTGCACGGAAAGCGTGTCGCTCGCGTTTCTGATCGAACCGTCGCAAAACGCGAAGTTCACTCCGGGCAAAGCCCTGACCATGCACTTCCCAATGGAATTGCTCGCGAACCAAGGCTGGAAAGGCCACGTCGTGCTCACGACGACCGGCGACTTCCCAGGTTCGGTGGGTCCGCCGGCACTCGACGTCAGCGGTGGAACCGTTCCGCTCAAGATTGCCGTGCGGATTCCGGCGAACGCGAAGCCGGGCGCCTACGCCGTGCTCGTCACGGGTACCGGCCAGGGCGGACAGACGGCGCAGGCGACGATCCAATTCCAGGCCACCACGCCGATCGTCAAACAATTGAAGATGCAGCGACGCATTCGTCTCTATGGCATTCACTTCGATGTCGATAGTGCGCGCATCCAGCCGCGCTCGGAGCCCGTGATCAAGGAAGTCGCGCAGATCATGCGCGAGGAGCCGGCCTGGCGCTTCCAAATCGAAGGCCACACCGATTCCGACGGCGGCGTCGATCACAATCAGGTGCTCTCGCAGCACCGCGCGGAGTCGGTCGTCAACGATCTCGTCAAGCGCTATCACATCGCGCGTTCGCGGCTCGTCCCGGTCGGGTACGGGTTGTCGCGGCCCGTCGCGACGAACGCCACCCCGGCGGGCAAAGCGTTGAACCGCCGTGTTGAGCTTCTGCGGCTGTGAGGACTCGCAAAGTCCATCGCAAAAGGGGGCCCACCTCGTGACACGCCGTTTCAAACGCCCATATATCGCCGTGTTCGGGCTCGCCGCGCTGCTCGCGACGGGCTGCTCCGGCGCCAAAACGACCGAGACTGCGGCCTCGGCATCGCCGGAAGCGATCGTCTCGGCGGTGGAATCCGCCACTCCCGCGCCCTCGCCCTCGGACACTGGGTCCGCTGCCGCGGCCACCGCGCCGAGTTCTGGGCCCAGCGTTGAGGCGAGCACCGCTGCCGGCCTAGCGACCTCGGCCTCTCCCGAGAAGACCAACTCACCGACTCCCACCCCGACACCGTCGCCCGATCCGAATCTGCTCGCCGCGAGCAACGGCACGATCGTGCGTTCGTACCCCTCGACGATCAACGACGTTCCG
>Ga0302326_10022785_pt1 | contig 12790 bp, 12 predicted proteins | sample Palsa_T0_3_FD_202264 | JGI IMG/M metagenome (GOLD analysis project Ga0302326, IMG submission 202264) | Peat permafrost microbial communities from Stordalen Mire near Abisko, Sweden - Palsa_T0_3 | ecosystem: Environmental > Terrestrial > Soil > Palsa > Peat permafrost | place: Sweden: Abisko... | reverse complement strand
GGCTTCGGGCTTCAGATGCGCGCTCAGGCCTTCCGCGAAGCGTTCGGCGACATCGCTTGAGCGCCAGGCGCGGTCGCGATCGTCGCGCGGTGCGCCACGCAAAAACGGTGGATTGAACAGGATGAGATCGAATCGTTCTTGTGCTACCGGCGCAAACAGATCGCCGTGGCGCACGTCAATCTTTTGCTCGAGATGATTCAGACATGCATTAATGTGGGCGCAGCGAACCGCAGCCGGATTGATGTCCACGGCAACAACGCGGCGCGCGTAGTTGGCTGCGAATACCGCGCATACGCCCGACCCGGTGCCCATGTCGAGCACCTCCCAATCCGGATGCACGAGCCGTGCATCGATCTGCGATGCGAAAAACTCACCCGTGCGCGGTATTTTTGGATTAAATACGCTCGGCGTGACGAGAATCGGCACGCCAAATACGCGCTCAACCAGGAAGTCGTCGTATCGATCCTTGCCCCTGAGTTTCAGGCTGAGGGATAGCGCCTTGCCGAGGAGTGAGCCGATAAGCGCAAAGCGGCGGCGGCGCAGCGGCGGCTGGTGAGTGATATCAAGCATATGCTTTTTCGGGCAGCAAAAAGGCCGAACTGCGGCGAGCGGGCTCACGCCATAGCGAGCACACGCAGCGCGTACATTCTGGACGGGTTCCGGCGCGGATATTCTGGCGCAGCGTACTCATTGCATCGCCATTGAGAGCCTTCTCAAGATCGTCGCGAGCAAGCGCATCGGCCGGGCCGGGAATGAAGAAGCACGGGCTGATACGGCCTGCAACCCCGATCACAGCCGAGAATTCGGGCGCGTTGCAGCGCACTGGCGGATACGGGCCCGCCCCGCACAACGCCGAGAAATATTGGTAGGTATGCCAGAGTTTGCTCGGGCTCTCAGCAATAAAGCCAGAGGCAAAATCGCTGGCATGGTCACGCTCCATGGCGCACAGAATCTGCTCGAAAACGGGCAGATCCTGCGGTTGCAGCGCAAGCTGTGGTCCAAAATCATCCAGGCGGCCAAACGCGTGAGGATTGGCAACGTCGACCGCAAGAAACGAGATCTGCTGAACGCCCAGTTGGCGTGCGAGCCTAACGAACGCGGGGAGCTCGCGATAATTGGCGCGCTGGACGGTGACGCGTAGGTTTACCGGCAAGTCACTGGCCGCGGCCAACCTGATTCCTGCGCATACGTGATCAAATGCGTCGAGTCCGCGGATGGCCGCGTACGTCTCGGCAGTGGTCCCGTCAAGGGAAACCGTAAGCGCGTTGAATAGCTCCGCAACGCGACCGGCATGTTTCACCAGCGACAGACCGGATGTTAGCAACCACAGCTGCAGACCACTCGCACGCAGCAGCTCGGCGATCGCGGACCACTCGGGGTTCAGCAGCGGCTCGCCGCCGGATATCAGCACGACCCTCGTGCGCAACCGGGCAAAGCTTGGCAGGAGTCCCCGCACCGTCGCCAGGTTCATGTCCAGCCGGCCGTGGCGCCAGTAGTCACACGTGACGCAACGCGAATTGCACCTTTCTGTCAGGTACAAGGTGGCAAGCGGCAGACTTTGCAGCCGCGAACCCGAATGCAATCGCTTTCCGGACAAGGTACTCACCTGCCGCGTCTGCGCAAAGTCATATGCCGTAACCGGCGGCTTTTGCGCCGCCTCTGGTGTGTGTTCTACCAGCGACCGGAACGCTCATCCCCGCGAACGCTGTGCAAGTATTCATGGGCGATTTCACGCACCGCCCGCGCGACTCTTTGGGCACGGACGACACGACGCGGCTGCTCTTGAATCCGTCAATTGACGTGGCGCGCGCTGGTCCTGGTGCCCAAATCGGCGACGACACACGTCGGGTCACAGCCGCGGATCTGGCACCGACACCCTGAGCGATGAGTTCCCAAGGCCTTGCAAAAGGTTCAACGCCCGGCGTCTATCAGCAACTTTGCGCATCGCCGCCGCCGCGCCCGAGAGCTGGTGCGTCGCAACAGGCGGGTAATTGGCGCGCCTAGGTCGCTCGCGCAATATGTCTGGCCGCGTGGGGGTGCTCGATATCCGCCACGAAGGGCGTGCACCGTCGCGGTTGACGCCGGGGAAGCGCCTGCAGCCGGTGTTCAATAGCCCACGCAGACGGTTAAGTTCTCGATTGCGGCGAGCCGCCTTGATGATTAGCCCTCGGGACCCAATATGTGCAGGCGAAACGCATCGTGTCGTGCCTCACCGGGATTTGTACGCCCGCGACGTAAAGGGAGTAGAGTGTCGCGAGCGGCGCGACGCGACCCTCAGCCGCACTTCACTTCATCGAGTCGTCATCTGGAGAGCCTCTTGGCCAAGCCCAATTATCGGCATGCGAAAAGACAGAAGGAACTGGCCAGAAAGACGAAGCAGAATGAGAAGTTACAGCGCCGATCGCCTCGCACGGATGCGGACGCCCCTGCGCAATCTGAGCCAGGCCATGAGCCGGGTCAGCCGACGCACACCCCAAGTCCTGCAGCTGCTGGAGAACGGAATTGAGACTTTCCTCCTTAAGTCCTGAGGCCGCGCGTCAACAACGCCGCGACCGCTGGCGCCGCGGCCGTGCTGCGGCTCAGACCCTGCGCTCGGCATTCCCGCGGCTCGAGCAGATTCGTGTCGACCTGAGTTTCAAGGACGCAACCGCCTGCACGCCCGCGGAGCAGTCACACGTACTGCATCCGCCCGCCCGAGCATTCTTTGAATTTCCCTGCCCATACGCCGACTGCGATGGCCAGTTCGACTTGAACGCCGCGGCGACGAGCGTGCTCGCAAGCTCGACGCATCAGGCAGAGGGAGAAATAGAATGTCCCGGTGTTCGCGCGCGTGATCGAATGGGCAGGCAAGCCTGCCATCTGCGCGTGCTGTACAAGTTTACCGCGGACTATCAGCGCGAGACGGACGCCTAAAAAGCGTTATTTGCGCCGTGGCGTCGCGACCCGAGGATCCGGCGGTCGCGTGAAATCGACTATGAAATGGTCGCCGTCAAATTTGGTGACCTTACCGACGAGATCGGTTCGTACGTGGAAGCTGCGTCCGACCTTGCCGCTCGCCGCATCCTTCGGTGATGCGACAATCATTCTGATTGGCAGATCCTCATCACGCGCGAGTGTGAGATGCCGCCCCAAAAGTGCCGTGCCCTGAGCGTCCCCGGCTTCGCGGGAGAGTTTGTCCTCGTAACGCAGCACGCCCCTGCCGGGACGGCCAAAATACGAGCGTGCGCAACTGAGTACCACGGCGCCATCTTCGGCTATCGCCGACAGCGCGCGCAGCCTGTTGGCGGGCTTCGCACCAAACTTGGCGAATGCATCAGACAGAGTCAAGTTCATGCGGCACGTGAAGCATTGCGGACCAACAGGCAGAATACAGGGTAAGCCCGATCCCCGCCAGCGCAGGGCCGGTCCGAAGGCAAAGCGGTCGCGGAGCCAGATCAGCGTGTCACGCTCGTTAGTTACCCTAGATCCGGTGCAGTTCTGCCGCCACGCGGGCGCCCTCCAAGTCGAACCCCGGACGGTGCATGTGTGGGCGTTTTCGCTCGATGCCCCGGCCGAATGCCGCAATCAATGCTTCGACACTTTGTGCGCTACCGAACGGACGCGCGCCGGGCGCTTCGTGCACGCACGCAGTCGCGATGACTTCGTGGTCGCACATGGGGTTCTGCGCCTGCTTCTCGGCCGCTATAGTGGATCGCCGGCAAGCGGCCTCGCCTTGACGCCAACAAGCAGCGGCAAACCGCGCCTTGATGCGCCCATTCCCGACGGCAAGGCGATCTCCTTCAATCTCACCCACTCCCACGGACGCGCGCTCGTGGCCGTCAGCGACGGCCGTGAGGTCGGAATCGACCTTGAGAAGATCGAACCGGAGGTGCGAGCACTCGCCATCGCCCGGCGCTACTTCTGCAGCGCGGAGCTTGCGGCGATCGAAAGCGCGACGATTCCACTGCAGCCGCGGACTTTCTATCGCTACTGGGTAGCCAAGGAGGCCGTCCTGAAGGGCCAAGGCATTGGCCTGGCATTTCCGATCGATCGCTTCGAAGTTCGGTTCGAACCGCACGGCGAGACGGCGCGGATCGCCACGCGTGAGCCCTCCAGACTCGCATCTGACTGGACGATCCGCATGCTGCCCCTCGAGGCGGACTGGCTCGGAGCCCTTGCCGTGCGCGGCGAGGATTGGTCGCTGCGCCTCGAACAAGCACCGGCCGCCTGAGGAGTCTTCAGCGGCAGACGCTGTCTGTCAGAGGACTCCCTCAGGTGAGAAATCCGAATACTCCGACCACGATGCCGATCAGCGCGGCGATGCCGCCGAAGAGGGGGAAAAACCTCTGTTTGGAGAGGAAATAGAGCGACGACAGCACAAGCCCGAGTTCCAGAAACCCCTCACCCACGTCGAGCCGCAAAGCGCGCGTCTCCTCGTTCACACTCTCCTCCTCCTTGCTCTTGGCCGTGCGTTCCAGCGCCTCTGCCTGCGCGCGGTACTTGTCGCGATCGCCCACATAGCCTTTGGCAAGGTCGCGCACGCTGTCGCGCTCGCCGCCCAACGCCGTCGCAAGCCCGGCGGCCACGTCAAGCAGGTGTTCACGCAGCTTCTTCGCCTGGTAGAAGGCCCACTGATCGTTCGCTTCAGTCTTGGCGATTACCGTCGCCGTGTGCGCCCGATGCGACCCAATCGTGACCACCGCCAGAATGATGCCTATCACGCCGATGGCGACCCCGACACGCCGCCCAAACGGGTCGTTCGCATGCTCATGTTCTGTATGGATTTCAACTTCCGCCATGTCAGTCCTGCCGAGGCCAAGAACAGCGCCATTTTAAGCCGACCCCGGTACAATCCGCTCACCAACTCGGCACGCGGACGCAACATCTTGGAATTGCCGAAAGGGGACCTGCTCGAAAAGCCCCCTGTGTCATTCAGTATCGTCATACCGGTGTACAACGAGGAGTCCTCGCTCCCCGGCTTGTTTGCGCGCCTGTACCCGGTCCTCGACGGGCTCGGCGTCCCGTACGAGTGCGTTTTCATCGACGACGGCAGCCGCGATCGCTCAGTTGCGCTCCTGCGTGCGCAACACGCCGCCCGACCCGCGGAAACGCGCGTGGTGATCCTGCAGCGCAATTTCGGGCAGCATGCCGCCATCATGGCCGGTTTCGAGCGCGCCCAGGGCGATGCGATCATCACACTGGACGCCGATCTGCAAAACCCTCCGGAGGAAATCCCGCGCCTTATTGCAGCGATGCGCGAGGGGCACGACTACGTAGGCACGGTGCGCCGCGGGCGGCAGGACCATTGGGCGCGCCGCTGGTTGTCGCGCGCCATCAACGCTTTGCGCAATCGCACGACCAGCATTCGCATCACCGACCAGGGCTGCATGCTGCGCGCCTACGGGCGCGATGTCGTCGATGCGGTGAATGTCTCGCACGAGGTGAATACTTTCATTCCGGCCCTCGGCTACCTGTACGCGCGCGATCCGACCGAGATCGAAGTTGCACACGAGCCGCGCAGGAAGGGTGAGTCGAAATATTCGCTCTACTCGCTGATTCGCCTCAATTTCGACCTCATGACCGGGTTCAGCGTTGTGCCGCTGCAGCTGTTTTCCATGCTCGGCATGGTGATCGCAGGCTTCTCCGGGCTGCTGGTCCTGTTACTGCTCGCCCGTCGCCTGATCCTCGGTCCCGAGGTGGAAGGGGTCTTCACCTTGTTTGCGCTCGTCTTCTTCCTGATCGGGATTGCGCTTTTCGGTATCGGCCTGATCGGCGAGTACGTCGGCCGAACCTACGAGCAGGTGCGCGGGCGGCCGCGTTTCATCGTCGCCGCGGTATTGGACACCGAGCGCGCAGTGGCCGTACGCGAGCAAGAGCGTGTTTAAGGCGGTTGTCTTCGCCTACAGCGAAGTGGGCGTACGCTGCCTGCGCGCACTGATCGAACATGGCGTTGAGGTTTGCCTCGTGTTTACCCACGAGGATTCGGTCACTGAGAATGCGTGGTTTGGCAGCGTCGCCAAACTTGCCGCCGAACACGCAATTGAGGTCGTGACACCGTCGGACCCGAACGCCGACGCCTGGGTGGCGCGTGTTCGCGCTGCGGCGCCGGACTACATTTTCTCGTTCTATTACCGCTCGCTCCTTGATCAGTCGCTGCTGGCATGCGCGCGCTGGGGTGCTTTGAACATGCATGGGTCGCTTCTGCCCAAGTATCGCGGTCGCGCCTGCGTGAATTGGGCAATCCTGAACGGCGAGACCCAAACCGGCGCGACGCTGCATTACATGATCGCCAAACCCGACGCCGGGGCGATTGTCGCGCAGGAGGCGGTGCCGATCGGGATCGACGATACGGCGCTTACCGTATCAGTGGCGGTGGCCGAAGCCGCCGCGCGCCTCCTAGCGCACTGGCTGCCCGCCCTCGCCGCGGGGCCGCCGCCGGGCCGCCCGATGATCCTGTCCAAAGGCTCGTATTTTGGCGGTCGCGCGCCGGAGGACGGACGCATCGACTGGTCATGGCCCGCGGCGCGGATTCACGCGTTAATCAGAGCAGTCGCACCTCCATTCCCCGGCGCCTTTACCGATGTCGGATCACAGCGCCTGCTCTTTGCAGGCTCGCACTGGGTCGGCGAGCCGAGCAAGCTGCCGCAACTGGCTCCGTGCCTGTACGTCGACGATGCACTGCTGTACCTCGATTGCAGCGACGGGCTGCGGCTGAGGATCACAGCAGTCACGCTCGCTTCCGAGCGGCTTGATCCACAAGCTTTCAAGCACCTCTACGCTGGCACGGCTCTGGCATTTTCGTCCCTACCGTCCAAAAGGAAACTTCAACTATGAAGAAGCTGCTCATACTGGGGGTCAACGGCTTCATTGGCCACCATCTGAGCGAAGCGGTGCTGCGCACGACTGATTGGGACGTCTACGGCATGGACCTCGAAAGCGATCGTGTCGCGCAGTTACTCGACAACCCGCGCTTTCATTTCTTTGAGGGCGACATCACGATCAACCGCGAATGGGTCGAATACCACATCAGAAAGTGTGACGTGCTGCTGCCGCTCGTGGCCATAGCGACACCTGCCACCTACATCAGCGATCCGCTGCGTGTGTTTGAACTCGATTTTGAGGCAAATTTGCCCTTGATCCGCCAATGCGTGAAGTACAAGAAACGCGTAGTGTTCCCGTCGACTTCCGAGATCTACGGCATGTCCCCGGACCGCGAGTTCCATCCCTACGACTCATCGCTCGTTCTGGGTCCAATCCCCAAATCACGCTGGATTTATTCCTGCAGCAAGCAGCTTCTGGATCGGGTGATCTGGGCGTATGGCGAACAGGGACTGGACTTTACGCTGTTCCGGCCTTTCAACTGGATAGGCCCGGGTCTTGATCGCATGCTGACGGCGAAGGAAGGCAGTTCGCGCGTTCTCACGCAGTTCCTCGGCAATATCGTGCGTGGCGAGGATATCCAGCTCGTCGACGGCGGCGCTCAGCGGCGCTGCTTTACCGACATCTCCGAGGGCATCGACTGTTTGCTGAAAATCATTGGCAACGCCGGCGGCATCGCCTCGGGCAAGATCTATAACATTGGCAATCCGAGCAATGACCTGTCGGTACGCCAGCTTGCCGAGGTCATGCTGGAGATCGCCCGTTCGATTGATGCGTACGCTGCTGCGGCCGCGCGCGTGCGGCTCGTCGACGTCTCGGCGACAAAGTATTACGGCGCCGGGTATCAAGACGTCCAGGGCCGCGTGCCGTGGATAGGCAACACTTCGGCCGAGCTTGGCTGGACGCCGAGGGTCGACATGGGCGTTGCCGTCCGGCGCGTCTTTGAGTCCTATCAGGCGAACCTGCCCGCGGCGAGCGCGTTGGTGGATGCGGCCTGATTGCGCCTGGCGCTCAAAGTAGACGTTGATACCCTGCGCGGCACACTCGAAGGTGTGCCGCGGATCGTGGCGCTGCTGTGCGCGCACCGGGTGGGCGCGACATTCTATTTCAGCGTGGGTCCTGACCATACCGGGCGCGCCCTGAAGCGCGCCCTGCGGCCAGGTTTTTTGAGTAAAGTGCGCCGCACCTCGGTCGTGTCCCACTACGGCTGGCGCACTCTTTTATACGGTACGCTGCTGCCGGGCCCGTCAATTGGCAAGCGCGCGGGCGCAGTGATGCGTGCCGTGCGCGATGCCGGTTTTGAAGTAGGAGTGCACTGCTACGACCACGTGCGCTGGCAGGACGGCGTCGCCGAAGCGGACGACGCCTGGACACAGCGCGAATTCACGCGCGCTCTGGAAACCTTCAGCACGGTATTTGGCGACGCCCCGCGCTCACATGCCGCCGCTGGCTGGCAGCTGAACCCACGCACGCTCACGCTCGAGTCCGAGGCAGGATTGAGCTATGCAAGCGACACCCGCGGGACGCATGCCTTCCTGCCTGCCATGGGCAGTGTCTGGGGCAACTGCGTACAGATTCCGACCACGCTGCCGACGCTCGATGAGCTGATCGGCACCGATGGATTGACGGCCGAGACAGCCTGTGACCGGCTGCGCGCCTGCGCGCGCGCCTCGTCGCTGCCCGCGCAGGTGTTCACTTTGCACGCCGAGCTCGAAGGCGGCCAGCTCGCACCGCAGTTTGAACGCCTCCTCACGGGGTGGCTCGCCGACGGCCTGTCGATCGTGCCAATGGTTGACCTTGCGACGAGCCTGCGAGGCGCGGTCCTGCCTCGCCACCGCATCGAAATGGGCGAGATTCCCGGCCGCTCGGGCGTGCTTGCCGTACAGGGGCCGCAAGTCGCCGACGCGGCCATCGCGTGCTGAGGATGACTCCTGCAGAGTCGCGCGCGGGTCGCGCCCGGCTCTTGATCGCGATCGGGTTTGCGGTCGCTTGGTTCGCGCTCCTGGGTGAACGCCCACTGTTTAATCCCGATGAAGGTCGCTACGCGGAAATCCCGCGAGAAATGCTCGTCAGCGGCGACTGGCTCGTCCCCAGGCTCAATAACCTCGTCTATATCGAAAAGCCGCCCCTGCAATACTGGGCGACGGCCGCGAGCTACGCGTTATTCGGCACCAACGTCTGGGCGGCGCGCTTCTATACAGGGCTGTGCGGATTTGCGACGGTGCTCGTAACGGCGTGGGTTGCGCGGCGACTGTGGGGCAACGCTGCCGCCTGGCGCGCTGCCATCATGCTCGCGAGCACTCTGGCCGTGAGCGTTATGAGCCAGCAGCTCACGCTTGATATGAGTCTTACGTTCTTTACCACTTTGACGCTCGGGGCATTCTGCCTGGCTCAGGTCGCACCCGCGGGCCACCGCAGACGCTTGATGTGGCTCGCTTGGGCGAGTGCTGCCGCGGCCTTTATGACGAAGGGGCTCGTCTCTTTGGTCCTGCCGGCTCTCACGCTCGGCGCCTATTCGCTTCTGTTTCGCGACTGGAAGCCCTGGAGACACCTGTCCCTCATCACGGGCCTTTTGCTCTTCGCTCTGATCGCAGCGCCGTGGTGCGTGCTCATGCAGCGGCACGTGCCCCAGTTCTTCGATTTTTTCTTCGTACGCGAGCACTTCCAGAGATTTCTCACGCGCATCGAGGATCGCTACCAGCCGGCATGGTTTTTCCTGCCGGTACTCGCGGCGGGTGTCCTGCCTTGGCTTCTGCCCGCGGCGCGTGCGCTCGCGACCGGCTGGCGCCGCGTGAAATCACACGCCGGATTTGATCCGCGCGCGCTACTGTGGGTGTGGAGCATCATCGTGTTGGTGTTCTTCTCGGCATCGGATTCGAAGCTCATCCCGTACATTCTGCCGCTATTTCCGGCGCTCGCGCTGCTGATGGCAAGTGGCGACGAAGCGGCCCTGCGGCGCGATCTGCGCCGGACCATCGTCGGGGTGATGGCCGCAGGCGTGCTGCTCGTGATTGCCGCTGCGATGCTGCCGCACTTCCTGCACGATCCTGCGCGCGCAGCATTCTTCGTGCGGCTGCGTTTGCCGATCCTCGCCATGGGCCTGCTAGGTATTGCCGGGGGTTGGCTAGCGCGCGGTAGAGCTGAGCCCACCGCGGTCCTCGGCATCACGGCGTATTTGTGTTTCTACGTGCTGCTCGCAAGTGCACGCGTTGTCGCCCCGCTCTACTCCGGCGCTGCACTTGCAGCCGAGGCCATTCCTGCCATCATGCCGGGGACGACGCTATACAGTGTTCGCACTTATGATCAGAGTCTGCCGTTCTATCTGGGCCGCACCATGACACTGGTTGATTCGCGCGGCGAGCTCGACTTCGGTCTCAGACTCGAGCCGCAGAAGACTCTCACTACACTTGAGGCTTTTGAGAGCCGCTGGCGCGCCGAGTCTGCTGCGGTTGCCGTCATGGAACCTGACACTTATGCACTCCTGCAGCGCGAGTCGCTGCCGATGGTATTGCGCGCGCGCGACCCGCAGCGCTTGCTGGTAAGCCGTCAATGACCGCCGTGACCTGGCTGTTGCTCCTAGGCGGCGTGGCGCTGAATGCGGCGGCACAGCTGCTGCTAAAAGCCGCGACGCGCACGAGCGGAGTACTGGTCTCGGACGCGGGCGCGGTCTCGTGGAGCGCCGCAGCCGAACTCCTGCGCGCGATTCCGTTGTGGGTGGGACTGTCCTGTTATGGAGTCAGTGTGATTTTGTGGCTCGGCGCGCTTTCGCGTGTGCCGGTGAGCGTCGCCTACCCGATGCTGTCCGTCGGCTACGTCGTCAACGCCGCGGCCGCGGCATTTCTGTTTGGCGAGGCGCTCTCGGTGGGCAAGCTCGCCGGCATCCTCCTCATCATTGCCGGCGTGATCGTGCTCGCCAGAGCCGTCCCATGAGCGCGTATCTGCCGTTCACACGACCTTGCATCGACGAGGCAACCATTGACGGCGTGGCCGATGTGCTGCGTTCGGGTTGGATCACCTCCGGACCACAGGTCAAAGCATTTGAGGCCGCACTGTCGGAGTATTTCGGCGGACGCCCGGTGCGCGCGTTCAATTCCGGCACCTGCACGATGGAGATCGCGCTGCGCATCGCTGGCATCGCGGCGGGGGCCGAAGTCATCACGACACCGCTCTCCTGGGTCGCCACCAGCAATGTAGTGCTCGCGGTAGGCGCGCGGCCAGTGTTCGTCGATATCGATCCGGCCACTCGCAATATTGACCTTGCGCGCATCGAGGCGGCGATTACGCCGGCGACACGCGCGATCATCCCGGTCGATATTGCAGGCCTGCCGGTTAACCGCGACGAACTCTACGCCATCGCCAAGCGGCGCCATCTGCGCGTAGTAGAGGATGCTGCGCAGTCATTGGGCAGCCACTGGGGCGGTTCTCGCATCGGTGCCATCGGGGATTTTGTCTCGCTCAGCTTTCACCCCAACAAGAATGCAACCTCGATCGAGGGGGGCTGCCTCGTCATGAACGATTCGGCCGAAGCGTTGCTGGCGGAGAAATACCGCCTGCAAGGCGTCGTGCGCTCCGGATTCGACGGCATGGAATGCGATCTGGTGGGCGGAAAGTTCAATCTCACCGACGTCGCCGCCCGCGTAGGCCTGGGTCAGCTCAAGCAGCTCGCAGCCTTCAACGCGCGCCGCCAGGCTCTGGCGCGCGCGTATTTTGCGGGATTTGAAAGTGCCGGCAGCGTCACGCTCGGGCTGCAATTGCCACTGGCCGATTTTGCGAACAGCAACTGGCACATGTTCCAGGTGGTGCTGCCGGAGGAACGTCTAACATCGAAGCGCGCGCAGGTGATGGCCGAGATGCACGCAGCCGGGATCGGCACCGGAGTGCATTACCCCGCCATTCACCTCTTTGCCCTCTACCGCCGACTCGGCTGGAAAGCGGGGGATTTCCCACACGCCGAATACACTGGACGCAACATTCTTACGCTTCCACTGTTTCCGGCGATGCAGGACGGCGACGTCGAACGGGTTATTGACACGTTGATGCGAATACTGCGAGTGCACGCGCGCCATTAGGCGCCGCGCGACCGGCCCAGAATGCGACTGATGCACGCCGGCGATGCGGCCCATTGCCGTACGATCATCGCCGTGTCATCGCAGCGCGCTCTCCTTTTATTGGTGTTTCTCGCGCCCTGCGTGGGGCAAGCTCAAGCTACAGCTGAGCTGCCGAGCGACGCTGAACTTGAACGCTCCGGCGCGGTGATCGGCAACATCATCATCGACAATCTGAACATCTTCGATCTGAGCGATCCTCAGGATGACACCAAACTCTTCAGACTCGCCGACCGGCTGCACGCACGTACGCATGAACAGGTGGTGCGCTGGCAGCTGTTGTTTACGAGCGGCGACAAGTACTCGCGTCGCATCCTCGAGGAGTCCGAGCGTCTGCTGCGGCAGGCGTCGTACTTTTACGACGCCTCGGTGCGGCCGGTGGCCTATCACGATGGCCGCGTCGATGTTGTCGTCAAGACGCGCGACGTGTGGACCTTGGACCCGGGGTTTTCGTACGCCCGCAGCGGCGGCAGCAACAGCACCTCGTTCCAAGTTCAGGAGCTGAATGCTTTCGGCTATGGCGCGGCGGTCACTGCCGGTCGCGCATCCAACGTCGACCGCACGCAGACGCAGCTTGGAGTACAGGACAACAATGTCTATGGCAGCCGGGTCGCAGTCCAGGCGCTGTATTCGGACAATAGCGACGGCTACCAGCGCGACCTTTTCATCGATCGGTTCTTCTACGCACTCGATTCGCGCTGGACCGGCGGCGTGGCAGCGACGAACGACCTGCGCGTCGACTCGCTCTATGATCGCGGCGATATCATTGATCAGTTCCAGGAGCACGATCACTTTGCCAGAGTCTACGGCGGCTGGTCGGCCGGCTT
>Ga0302326_10022784_pt1 | contig 12790 bp, 10 predicted proteins | sample Palsa_T0_3_FD_202264 | JGI IMG/M metagenome (GOLD analysis project Ga0302326, IMG submission 202264) | Peat permafrost microbial communities from Stordalen Mire near Abisko, Sweden - Palsa_T0_3 | ecosystem: Environmental > Terrestrial > Soil > Palsa > Peat permafrost | place: Sweden: Abisko... | reverse complement strand
ACCCCCCCAAATCTTGGGGTTCACCCATGGGGGCGGGGTTTACCGCTGGGGGTTTGGGGTACCGGTTGGGCAAAACCCCCCCCGCTTAACCCCCGCGCCACTGAAAAGACATCCACGCCCGACACCCTATTCAAATTATACCGTGCCTGCAAGAGGGAGACAGAGATTAGCGCATTACGCTAAAGTGATGAGTGGGGCACACGGCACGAATGGCGCGCGCGATTAAAACTCGATCTGCGGGAGGCCGTTCCGTCGCGCGCGAAGACCGCGTGGCGCCGCGCGGCGCCGGTCCCGCCTGGGCGATTCGCCGGTCGCGCGGCATTCAGGTGGTGGAGTCGCGGGCGCTTGCAAAGCTCGGGTGGATTGCGCACGGATTCAGCTCGCGGCCGGGCGGCACGAGCATGCTCGAAGGAAAACCCGCGCTGAACCTCGGCTTCACGGAGTGGGATGAGCGCGAACGCGTCTTGGCGAATCGCGAAAAATTCATAGCGGCACTTGGCGCTCGCGAAATGCCGCTCCTCACGCTGTGGCAGTTCCACTCCGATGTGATTCACGTTGCGGCCGAGCCTGGCGCGGAGGCTCCGAAGGCCGACGCGCTGATTACAAGCACTCCAGGTTTGTTGCTGGGCGTGCAGACAGCCGACTGCGTGCCCATCCTGCTCGCGGACACGCGGCGGCGTGTGGTGGCGGCGATTCACTCGGGCTGGCGCGGCACGCTGGCGCGCATCGCCGTGAAAACGCTTGGGCGGATGCGCATGGAATTCGGAACGCGCCCGCGAGACGTGTTGGCCGCGATCGGGCCGGCGATCGGGCGCTGCTGCTACGAAGTCGGCCCCGAAGTCGCGCAAGCCTTTGCGGCGCAATTTCCTTCCGCCGCGGACTGGTTCGACGGGCCGTTCGAGCAATTGGCGCATGGCGAAGAGCCGCTGTGGCTGCCTTGGCTGACGATGATGCCGCCGGGGCACGTGCCTCCGCCGCCGCGCGTGCAGCTCGATCTGCGCTCCTCGAACCGCCGGCAGTTGATCGATGCCGGTGTGCCGGGAACGCAGATTGACGTGAGCGATCTGTGCACGGCGTGCCGCACTAATTTACTGTTCAGTTATCGACGCGAAGGCGCGAGTGCAGGGCGGATGATGGCGGTGATTGGATTGAAATAGGATGTGCTTCAGCCTGTCGGTTTTGATTTTGGTTTCCTGGCGCGAAATTCAAAACCGACAGGCTGAAGCCCGTCCTACCGTAGCGCCACAAACGGGCTGGGCGTTTCCATCAGGGCGAGCTGGCCGCACGCGGCGAAGACATCCTGGCCGCGCGAGTAGCGCACGAAAGCGGGGACGCCCTTGTCGACGAGGATGCGCTGAAATTCTTCTATGCTCTCGGCGGCGGGCGCGCGATACGGCAAATTTCCGGGATTCCAGGGGATTAGGTTCACCTTGGCGCGCAGCCGCGCGAGGAGGCGCACGACGCGGCGCGCATCCTCGGGCGTATCGTTCAGCCCGCCGAGCAGGACATATTCGAATGTGAAGTATTCGCGCGGGCGCAGCGGATACCGCCTGCATGCGTCCAGCAATACTTCCAAGGGATACTTGCGGTTGATGGGCATGAGCGCGTCGCGCTGCTCGTCGCTTGACGCGTTGAGCGAAATGGCCAGGCTCGGCCGAATTTTTTCCTTGCCGAGCCGCTCGATGCCGGGAACGATGCCGCTGGTCGAGAGCGTGACGTGCCGAGGCGCGAGCCCCACTCCTTTAGGGTCGAGCAAGATGCGCACGGCCGCCATCGTCGCATCGTAATTGAGCAGCGGCTCGCCCTGGCCCATCAGCACGACGTTAGTCTGCGGCGCGAGCCGCTCGCGGTTTTCCTCGAGCGCGACGAGGACCTGCCCCACGATTTCTCCCGCCGTGAGATTGCGGATCAGGCCCAACTGCGCGGTAAGACAGAAATGGCAATCCACGGCGCACCCGGCCTGCGTCGAAATACAAATCGTCTGCCGGCCTTGGCGCGGCATGAAAACGGCCTCGATCTGCGCGGGTTTGGGGCCGTCACCGCCGGTCAGGCTGCCGATCGGGCTGCCGATCGAGAAGAGATACCGGATCGATCCATCCACGGAAGGAAACTGGCGCGCGATGAGAGGCGGCGTGATGCGCGCACCTTCGGGGGAGGCGAGACGCGCGCGGAGCGCGGCCGGCATGTTCGTCATCTCGGCGAAATCGAAGCGCCGCTCGGCGTACAGCGCATGGTAGAGCTGCGCGGCGCGAAACGGCCGCTCGCCGAGCGAACCGACGTACTCACGCAACTCCTCCGCTGATTTTCCGAGTAATTCCACAGGAACACGCCGTCTCCACAAATTGGCCTTCTCATCTTAACATGCGATCCGGCGGACGATCGAAATCCCCCCTGGCCGTGGAAACATTGACAGTTTTACACTCGCATGATGGTACATTCGGAACACATTTTGAAATGCCGTCTGGCGAGGCTCGCCTTACCTCATGGTACGATAACCGAAGAGGGCTGAGTGCGCACTTACGGCACTGGCGTTGTTGAATTCATGACGGATGTCAAATTCAATCGACAGAGAGCCACGCGGGTGCAACTTGCCATTCCCGTTGTGATTACGGGAAGTAACCAGTTGGGTATGCCTTTCAAGGAAATCACCCAAACCCTGGCCGTCAATTCCAATGGCTGCCTCGTCGAGCTTGTGGCCCCCGTCATCAAGGAACAGGCTCTGGTTCTTATAAACTCGAAGACGAATAAAGAAATGGCGTGCAACGTAGTAACTCTGGGGAACAATGTGAAGGGCAAGACCCAGGTAGGACTGCGCTTCGCGGAGCCTTCGCCGCGCTTTTGGGGACTCGCGTTTCCGCCGGAAGACTGGGATCCCTCCACTCGAAAACTCCCCGACCCGGTATCGCGCTAAGAATCGCCGCGGCTTTCCGACCTCTGCCGCTTTGCCGATGATTTCTTTCCGATTTGTAGAAAAATTCGCCTGCATTTTGTCATTCCGAGCGAAGCGAGGAATCTCTCTTGGGTTTAAGCCCAGGAAAAGAGAGAGATTCCTCGCTTCGCTCGGAATGACAAAATGAAATGTTTTTTCGAAGCCTATTTCCCGTGCCCATCGGGCGTTACCCGATAGATTGAAACACAGGCGCCATCGGGTCGCATTCTCAGCCGCGCGTATGCCACAATAGAGACATGAATCAACCGGCACGAGACATCCAGCAAGCGGAACTTCCGAATGGCGTTGTGATCGTGACGGAAAAGATGCCGCACGTGCGGTCGGTTTCCGTGGGAATTTGGCTTGCCACCGGCTCGCGCGCCGAATCCTCCGGGCGGAATGGGATCGCCCATTTCATCGAGCACATGGTGTTCAAGGGCACGCGGAAACGCACGGCCGAGCAAATCGCGCAGTCGGTGGACTCGGTCGGCGGAATGCTCGACGCGTTCACCGGCAAGGAAATGACCTGCTTCAACGCGAAAGTGCTCGACGAGCATCTCCCCGTCGCTGTCGACGTGCTATCCGACCTCGTGCTGCGCCCGCGCTTTGACGCCGAAGACATCGCCAAGGAAAAACAGGTGGTCCTCGAGGAAATCAAGATGGAAGAGGACAACCCCGAATATCTGATCCACGAGCTGTTCACGCAGAATTTCTGGCGCGGACATCCGCTGGGGATGCCCATCCTGGGCACTCCGGAAACGGTGTCGCAATTTTCACGGGGCGCGGTGTCGGAATGTTTCGAGGAGTGGTATGCCCCGAACCGCGTGGTGGTCACGGCGGCGGGAAACCTGGAGCATGCGCGCCTGGTGGATCTGGTCGCGCGCGAATTCGACGGCGCGGCTTGCTCCGCCGCTGCGGCGAAGTCCCCCCCGCCAGACACGCACGCTTGCGTCGAACAGCGCGACAAGAAGGAGCTCGAACAGGTTCACATCGTGCTGGGCGTGCCCTCGTATCCGCTGGCCCACGAACGGCGCTACGCGGCGTCGCTCTTGAACGTGATTCTGGGCGGCGGGATGTCGTCGCGGCTGTTTCAGAACATTCGCGAGCGGCAGGGGCTGGCTTACGCGATCGAGAGCGATCTCTCGCCTTACACCGATTCGGGCGTGCTTTCCGTGTACGCCGGAACTTCGCGGGAATCCGCGGCCAAGCTGATCCGTTCGGTGTGCGACGAATTCCGCAGCGTCCGGGCAGACGGAGTCAGCAGCGAGGAATTGCGCCGCGCGAAGGATCACCTCAAGGGCTCGATGATGCTCTCGCTGGAATCGACCAGCTCGCGCATGTCCAACCTCGCGCGCCAAGCCATGTACCTGCACCGGTTCATCTCGCTCGACGAAATGTTGGCGTCGATCGAAGCGGTCACGCGCGAGGAAGTGCACGCCATCGCGCGGGATTTCTTCGAGCCGGACCGCATTACGCTGACCGTGCTCGGCAGCTTGAACGGATTTAGGGCCACGCGCGAATTGCTGGCATGATGAGTTTCATCGGTCCGTCTTAAACAGCTGCGGAAAAATCATTTATTTTGTCATTCCGAGCGGAGCGAGGAATCTCTCCTGGGTTTGGGCACCGGAAAATAAAGGAAAGATTCCTCGCTCCGCTCGGAATGACAAAATCGAGAGGCCGCTTCTTCCGCGGAATATTCAAGCCTGCTCCACTAACAGCATTCATGATGAGGGGCGCACCGATGTAAATGCGTAAGGTGAGCTCGAAAAAATATTCCCGTAAGAAAGAGATCGAAAAAAGTTGGTGCGGGCGGAGGGAGTCGAACCCACACGAGCCGTTAGGCCCTGCGGATTTTCATGCCGACTACGGCTTTCGCCGCCCGGACGCGGCGCTTCTGCGCACTCACGCCAGGTTTGCGGTCTGGACTATCCCTTCGCCGTACTTCGGAAGTTCCGAAGCTTAGGCGCTGCCCGTCTAGTCTCTACACCTTCCCGGTTGGATCGTTTCTCCGGGCTTGGCTCGGGATCGCCACTCCGGCCTTGGCCGGAGCAAATTTGAGGTTTCCCCGAATTTGAGCAGTTCTGCATCGCCGGTTTCCCGGCAAGCACTCAAGTTTTCCTTAAGTCCGCTGCGTCTGCCATTCCGCCACGCCCGCGTGGCTGGTCGTTTGCAGCTACGTATCATAGAGCAGCCCGTGGAACTTTACACGCAACTTTCCGGGGCCGGGATTTCCGGTGAAATTCAATGCCCCCCTGATCTGCCCCCGCGCTGCGAGCGGTTCTAAGCCGCTTGGAGCGGCCCGGATGCCGTGGAAATCTCTGGAATCGGGGTGCCGCACCCTTCACCGTTCTTGTGAAGGGTGCGGGTTTTTCTTCGGTGAGGAAGCCCGCGCGCGAAGAAACGAGGGATCGAAATCAGCCAGCGGGACAAGCGCGTGGAGGGCAAGAAAACCCGCACCCTTGAAGAACGCAAGGGTGCGGCACCCCAAATTCAAATTCTCGCGAAGGCTGACGCACGCTTTCTTAAGCGGCTTTTTTCGGGCTGCCCTTCAGAAGCCCAAGGCGCGCCAAACTTTCGGCGGTGGCCACGATGGACTCCTCCCTCGAGCGCGGCGCCCAGCCGAGCAGTCGCCTGGCCTTTTCGTTCGTGGCGTTCTTCTTCTTGCCGAGTTCGGGCAGGATAAATTTGATCGTCGGATCTCGCAACGCCGCGAGGCGCAAAAGCCAGTCAGGGAGTTGGCGGGTGGGCACCCTTTTGGCGGACGCGCCCATGCGAGCTTTCAGCACCTTGGCAATTTCGACGATCGACATGAAGTCGCCGGCCACGGCGAGAAAACGCTCGCCCTTGGCCGCGGGATGAGTCATCGCGCGGATGTGCAAGTCGGCGACGTCACGCACATCGACGACTCCAAAACTGAGGCGCGGGCAGCCGGGCACCGCGCCGTCCATCAGCCGCTGCACCAGCAGGATTGAGGTCGAGTAGTCAGCCCCCAGGACAGGCCCGAACACAACCACCGGATTGACGACGGAAAGCTCGAGGCCGGCGCCTTCTCTGGCGATGAAATCCCAAGCCGCGCGCTCGGCCAAAGTCTTTGATTTTGTGTAGGCTTGCACGTCGCTGCCGTTCGGATCGGTCCAGTCCGTCTCATTGAACGGCGCTTCCTGCGGCTCGTGGCCGTACCCGATCGCCGCGAAGGAGGAGGTCAGAACCACGCTTTTGACGCCCGCGTCGCGCGAGGCGCGCAACACGCGCAGTGTCCCTTCCCGCGCGGGCACGATCAGCTCGTTCTCGTTCTTCGGGATGTTCGCAGGCAATGGCGACGCCACGTGCAGCACGTACTCGCAGCCGGCGACAGCTTCCACCCACCCCGCATCTCTTTCCAGATCGGCAGTCACGAAAGACAAGCGATCCCCCGGCTCGGCTCCGCCTTCCTTCAGCATGGCGCGCACGTCTCCCTCGCGCTTCAGGCTCCGGACCGTGGTTCGCACTTCGTGCCCCGCGGCCAAAAGCTGCAGGATGCATTGGCTGCCGATGAAACCTGACCCGCCCGTAACCAGAATCGTGCTCATTGCCATCTCCACATTTTTTCGCGCTGAATTGCGGCTCGCCAATTCAAATCGCGTTGATACGGTTCAGCGGTTAGATGCACATCCGCCCGGTCCTGACTCGCCCGCAGTGTAAAGCCACGATTTTGGAAGAAGGATATTGAAAGGAAGGTTTTCGAATTGGGGTGCCGCATCCTTCACTGCCTTTGTGAAGGGTGCCGATTTTCGTATCCGTCGGGATAATCCATGGGGGGAAGCGAGGACAGACCGGAATCGGCCGCTGGAAAGGGATCGTACAGCTTCAAAAAAACCGCACCCTTGAACCCCGCAAGGGTGCGGCACCCAAAGTTCAAATTCGTTCAAAGACCGGGCCACTCGCGCTAATGTCCTCGAAATAGTATCTCTTCAAGAGCCATCCGCCGCACCTGCCACATTTCGCGATCTTGCTCGTTGACACGCAGCTTGCATTCGCCATTCTCGTTAAAGGCCACGGTCACCTGAAACATTTGCTTGCCGTCGCCGTTTGTAACTAAAATCGCCTGCTCGGAAACGCTGAATAGCACCGACTTCTCTGCGTCTTTCGTTTTCAGAACGACTGAAAAGCCCGTCCCCTGATCGGCCACCGAAAATTCATAAGGAGAGTTATTGGGGCGCAGCGTGTTGCGAATCTTGATATCCTCTTCCACCTGCGATCTGAGTTCCTTGAATATCTTCGGAATCGAACAGGAGGAACGCTTCGTAACCCAGTCGAATTTCTGCGCACCCCCAGCCGTCTTTTCGTCCTTCCCCGTTTTCTCCGCGCTCTCCGGTTTCTCCACCTTTTCCCCGTTGTCCATAGTCTTGTCCCTTCCAGCCGAAGTCTAGCATACGGTCGGGTGCCGCATCCTTTACACCCTTCGTGAAGGGTGCGGGTTTTTGTTCCCGCCGGTGATAATTCGCGCGCAAGGGGCTGTCGGGAATAGTCGCTCGAGAATGGGAAGGGGGATGACCAGAAAACCCTCGAAACCCACAAGGGTGCTGCACCCGAAATTTCAAATTTGTTCGAAGGCTGGCCATCCTTTATCCCTTGTCATGTATAATGACTTCCCTTCACGATGCAACATGTATTTATGGACGAAAGCGGAGACCTCGGCTTCGGAGTTGGAAGCAACTACCTGATCCTCGCCTTCATTGCCCCCACCAGCGGCAAACAACTGAGCAAGAAGATCAAGAATTTCAATGGGCATCTTGTCCGTAATGGATGGAATCAGGCGGTTGAGATCAAGGCATCAAATTTATGGCATGCGCCGAAAAACGTGGAAATACCTTCCAAATTCAAGTACAAGAACGATCCGGCCGAGCCTGTGCGCTTCCTTCTCAAGGAAATTGCATCCGTCGACGGCTATATCGAATACGTCGCTGTTAAACTGGACACTGTCAGCGCGGGTCTGAAGACTGCCCCGCACGGAATCCTCTACAACTATTTTGCGTGGATGCTGTTGAAGGGGCCGCTGTGCCATTTCCCTGCCGTCGAGCTTTTTGCGGATCGGCGCAACCGGGAATTTCACAACTTGCTCAAATTCGACGGGTATATTGAAAGCCGCGCCGGAATCGAGCGCGCGGAAAAGGGCAAGTCTCCGATGGATCTCACGATTCACCACTACCATTCGGGCTCCGCGAGCGAATTCAAGGCCGAGCAGAGAGCGATTGTCGAATTTGGTGTGCGCGGCCTTGAAGCCGCTGATTTCGTGTGTTGGGCGATCAAGCGCAAATTCGAAGACCAGAACAACGAATGGTATGCCTTGATTGAAAAAAGGGTGAAATGGAAGCAACACCTTTATTTTGCTTGATCGGGGGGAGCAAGAGGAGGCAGCCAGCACCCGCGACCGGCCGGGGTCAACCCGGCTTACGCTTACGCGCGGCACCCGCGGGACTTACGCTTAGCTGCCTGTAAAATTATAACACATAGCGCAACCATGTGCGGGGGAGATACCAAAGGCTGGGCCACCCGGCCTCCACTAGGTTAACTCGGCTTAGCCGTACGGGAGTGGTATTATCCCGGAGCTAAGGGTGGCCAAGCGAAAACGGAAGGCCGGGCTACCCGCCTGGAACTCGCCGAATGGAGGTATCCAGCCCATGCCGAAGAGCGCACTACACAAGTATCTCGCACCCATAGCGGTCATATTTTCGCTGTCAATCGGTGTACGTCTAATCGCCCAGGATAGCATTCCTGAACCAACGCAAAACACCGCTGTACCTTACCGCATGTTCAGAAGCCAGAACATCTACACGCTTCTTAAGTTGGATACACGGTCGGGACAGGTCTGGCAAGTTCAGTGGGGTACGGAAGACGGGTATAGATGGGTGCAACCCATCAACCTCAAGCCGCTTGCGGACGGCGGCAAGGTGGGTCTGTTCACACTATATCCAACGCAAAATATATACACGTTCATTCTGCTCGACCAAGACGATGGAAGAACTTGGCAGGTCCAATGGGGTAAAGAAGGCGAACGCTTCATTGTCCCCATCGGGTAAGGGCTCGGTACACACAAGTCTTTCTCACGGCAATACCCCTCATTTGTTGGCAGCCCGACCCTGAATTCGAATTATCTTTGCTGGCAGGTGGCCTGCCCCGCCGTAGCGAGTCGAGGTAGCCGCCGCTCCATGGAACTACGAGGAAATAACAATGCGAAGAATCAGCTTGGCGAACGAGAGTGATCACGGATGGGAGTTCAACCCCGAATTGAAAGGTCACGTAATCGAAAGTCGACTTCGGCGTCAGGAAATGATGGAAAAAGGTAGACGCGAAGCTATGCATAGTGAACCTCATCGATTCAAGAGAGGAGCGCTGGGACTGACTGAGGCAGAGTTGACTGCGATACGATGGGAAGCCGAACTGCAATTCTATGACGGCGCGAGACTTTCCGATGAACTGCGCGATCAGAGGCAAAAGTTTCGAGACAATTTTGAGAAGAGGCTCCAATACTTCCAGAAAAACTGCGACAAGGCGATTCGGGAGGTTGCCGAAATGCAAGCACCGTTGTTCGCTAGAGCATTTGGAAGAGCAATTGAAAAAGCCACTGGCCATTTTGCCGACATGCTCACACAGGCCGTAATCGCCCGGAGAGGCAGTAAGGATTTCTCTTTGAGCCTCCATGCCGAATTATGGTCCGCCTGCTTGGATTTTGCGATGAGTTTAGCAGGATATGGACTAGCAAGTTTCTGGGTGGAGAAAGCATGGGGGGACGTCACTAGCGAACATCCGTTACCCAACATGACCAGGCTCGATTCCATCGATGAGCAAGCAAGTCAAATGGGTAAGTTCATAGATATATTTAGACTGTCGTTCCGTCGAATCGTGCACGATTCACCAGAATGGTTGGGCGAGGCAGAGCGGAAAATAAATCTGCGACGTTTACTGAGCAATGCTCCCCAGAGGGGAACGAAGATGCTCAGCGACAAGAGCAAGAAAGCGGTTGCCATACTCCTAATCATTACCCCGTATCTGTCGGCAAAGCAAGTTTGCGGCAAGTTGGATGACCGTAATGAGAAGGTTCCTGATTCTGCCCCCCTCCCCCAATCTTGGCAGAAACTAGGCGTGCACTTGTGGATCGAGGCGCACCACCGATTCCCCAAGAGGGTGAACACCTTTATCAGTAAGGTCAGGAAAGAGGCAGGAATCGCGCCGCATCGCAGGAGCTAGGAATTACCGCAGTTACCACAGGTCCATGGAGAACCTTATTGTTATCAGGCAATTGCAATCCCAAGTTGCTAAATCGCAGTCGAATTCCTGCTGACGCCCTTTTTTGCGGCCTAATATAGGCGCTATGACAGCATTAACCGAAAAAGCTCGCAACCGGGGATGGGGAAATGTCGGCGTATAATGTGCCTCGCCGTCACAGATGGCGGTCGAATATCTGCAAGGACATCCACGACCTTACTGTGATCCTCATCCAAATCCGTGGTCTGGTTGCGGAACTCGTGTTCACCCTCGCCGCACTCTACGGCCTCTTACGCGCATTCACTCTACTAACGCGATAGAAAGTAATAAAGCATCTAGAAATCCGGCAGCCTGCTTCCCCAACCTCGGGTATCCATGAGCATTGGTGATCGACCCTAATAAATATCGTACTGCTCCCAATGCAGCGTCGGATCCGACTGGATGATGATGGTCTTGCGCGTGGCGCGCTCGAGATCCTCGATCAGGGAGGACTCGCGCGTTTTCAAGGCCTTGGCGATTTCGGGGTTGACGCGCAGGGTGATGTTTTGCGCGTCGAGGTCGGCGGCCATTTTTTTGGCTTCGGTTTGAATTTCGTAGCAAATGGTCGGAATGGATTTGACCATGCCGGAGCCGGTGCAATAGGGGCAGGGCTGGCACAGGACGCGTTCCAACGCTTGCTTGGTGCGTTTGCGCGTGATGCAGACGAGGCCGAATTCGTTGAAGGGGAGGGCCTTGGAGGGGGCGCGGTCCTGCTGCAAGGCTAGATCGAGGGCGGCCAGGACTTTTTCGCGGTTGCGGCGCTCTTCCATGTCGATGAGGTCGCAGACGATGATGCCGCCGAGATCGCGCAGGCGGATTTGGCGCACGATTTCCTTCACGGCTTCGAGGTTGGTTTTGACGATGGTGTCCTCGAGGCGGGTCGAGCCGCGGCCCACGTACTTTCCCGTGTTCACGTCAATGGCAACTAAAGCTTCGGTGTGGTTGATGACGATGTAGCCGCCGGATTTTAGCCATACTTTGGGGCGCAGGGCTTTGTCGAGTTCCTGCTGGATGCCGAATTCCTCGAAGATGGGCGCATCTTTGGTGTACAGCTTCACGCGCGGGACGAGCTTCGGCTGGAAGCGGCCGACGAATTCGACGACTTTAGTAAACTCCTCTTCGTTGTCGAGCCAGATGGCGGCGTAATCGTCGCTCAGGTAATCGCGTAGGATGCGCTGGACGAGATTCAGGTCGCGGTGGAGCAGGGAAGGCGCCCGGCGCTGCTCGGAGGTGGCGCGGATGGTGTCCCAGGTGCGGCCCAGGAATTCCACGTCGGTGCGAATTTCTTCGTCGCTTGCTTCCGAGGCGGCGGTGCGGACGATGAAGCCGCCGGGGAAGGTGCCCTTGGCTTCGTTCACGAGGCGGCGGAGGCGCGAGCGGTCTTCGGCGGAGCCGATGCGGCGCGAGACGCCGACGTGATCGACCGTGGGCATGTAGACGAGGAAGCGGCCGGGGAGCGCAACGTGGCTCGTAATGCGCGCGCCTTTTTTACCAAGCGGTTCTTTTGCAATTTGTACAATGATTTCCTCGCCGGCCTTCAACATTTCGGAAATGAGCTGCGGGCGGCGGTGCTGTTCGTGCCTCGGGTGGCCGTGCTGCGGCGCCTGATGAGGGCGTCCGCCGGGGCGGCGGCCTCCGCGCTGCGGGCGGCCTCCGCGGCGCATGGGGCGCTGGAAGCGGGCGCGCGGCTGCTCGGAAATGCGCGCGCTCGTGGGCGGCTGCCCTTCGCCCGCATGCGCCGCTTGCGCGGCCTGGTGAAATTCTTCCTGGCCTGCCCCGTGAACTTCTTCGTGAGCCTCGGCCTGCTCCTCGCCGTGTTCTCCCGCGTGCCCTTCGCCGTGCTCCTCTTCGTGGCCCTCTAAGAGTTCTCCTGCGTGGCCTTCTCCGTGTTCTTCTCCGGGCCCGTGTCCTGGGGCGGCCTCCGCGGCTAGGGCTTCGTCATGCATTTCGTCGGCGAGGGCGTCGGCTTCCTCGGCCGCGTCGTCGTGATCGTCTTCCTGGTCTTCTTCGTGATCTTCTTCCCGATCGCCTTCGTGATTGGCATCCAGGGCTTCCTGCAACTCTTCCATCTCCGCGGATTCCACAAACGATTCGGCCACGGCTTCGATGGCCTGGGGCCGGTCTTCGGCCTCGGCCTGGGCTTCCTCATGCTTGGCTTCGGCAAGTTGCTCGGCGAGGGAGGTTACCTCTTCCTCGGAAAGGCTTCCGCCATTGGAGGCATGCGCGTCCGTGATCACGCCCGGCCGGGCTTCGGGATCGAGCCGGTCGAGGTCACGCGCGATATCTTTTTGGGCGTCGGGCGAAGGCGCGGCATACTCCGGCGCGCCAGCGAGAGGATCCGCCTTCACTTCCGCAACGGGATTCTCGTGTTCTTCCGGAGCTTTGGTTAACGGAGCGGCAAATAACGATCCGGGTAATCCAGCGGACAATTCCTCGTCGGTAAAAGTACGCGACGCGGGTGGGGCCGCGGAAGTTTGCGTGCCGCCAAAGGAAGAGGTTCCGGCGGGAGGGTCTGCAGGAGCGGACGGAGCGCGATCCTTGAATTTGGAGAGCGACTCGCCCGGCAGGATGACGGGA